>CAJDXB010000019.1_pt1 | contig 24716 bp, 17 predicted proteins | sample 7391691 | NCBI WGS metagenome assembly CAJDXB01 (sample SAMEA7055747, study PRJEB34461) | soil metagenome | biome: terrestrial ecosystem; feature: Peninsula; material: soil | place: Antarctica | collected 2016 | reverse complement strand
AATCAATTCCTGCATACGCTCGGACAATATCAATTCCGATGGATTGGGAGGCGTCGGGCCGGAAGGCACCAAGTCGGGAAACCCGGGTTGGCTTGCAGGATGAATGATATCATCTACATTGACGTTGCCGCTGAGGTAAGTGCTGCATCCGATGTCATTTTCGATGCCGAAATCCTCTACGATCCTCGGTTTGCGAAGATCGAGACCCACCAGCACTGTTCGCGCACCTGAAGCCGCCAACACGGCGGCGAGGTTCATTGCAGTAAAAGTCTTGCCTTCCGTGCCAATGGAAGAAGTAACCAAATACACCCCGGCTTTTCCTTTGGTGGGAAAAAAACTGAGATTGGTACGGATATTTCGAAATTCTTCGGCGATGGCGGACCGCGGTCTATTGGCCGTCACCAGCGGTGAGGAACCTTTGTTGTAGCTCACCGTTCCGATGATGGGTACCTGGGTGAGCCGCTTTATAATTCCAGGGGCCGTCACCTTGTCGTTTAACTTCTCAACCAAGAAAATACCCAATATCGGAACGAACAGCCCCAACAAGAGAGCAATGGAATAGGCGCGCTGAGGCACCGGTGCAATCGGTCCGGGCAGAACGTATGGTTTATCCACTACCCGAGTATCGCTCTCAGTGGCCGCCAAAGAGATGGATAGTTCTGCGCGTTTTTCCAGCAGGAACACATACAAACTCTCTTGGATACGAAAACGTCGTTCGATCTCCAATAATTCTCTTTCCGTGGTAGGAATGCGTCGAATGCGACCTTCGTAGCCGGACAAAGAGGCTTCAATTTCTTCGGACTTCCGGCCTAGCCCGCGTTCGATATTGCGAATATTCTCAAGTAAGGAAGCACGTGTCAATTGGATTTCCGCATTTATGGAAACCAACTTGGGATTGTTGACCGTGCTGCTATTGATCAATATCTCCCTTTGACTCTGAAGCTCGGACAATTTATTTATCAATTTTATCAGCAAGGGATCATCGATATCCATTGCTGCCGGGGCCAAGTCTTCGAGGTCTTGATTATCGACGATATAATTCCGCAATTGGCGTATCAGACTTAATCGGGTCTCGTTCAGGGCCTTTCTCTCGTCGAGTTCTCGAATTCCCTCCAAAACGGTTTTCGATTCCGATTGCAAGTCGATGATTCCCTTGGACACTTTGTATTCCTCTCGACTGGTCTCAATGCTCTCCAGATCAGTGGTGATGGCCGTGAGTTGTTCGTCGAGGAATTCGGCAGTCGCACCGGCCGCCTTATTCTTGATGTCTACATCATTTTCGAGATACACACCGATCAGTGCCTCAATGAAGTCGAGGGCTTTCTGCGGTACCTCATCTTCAATATAAATCTGCAATATGGTACTCTGCGGACGTGACAAGCCGACGTTCAGTTTCGACAAGTACTTGCTTTGATTGTAGGATATCGTGTTGAATCCCAGTCGATAATTTCGTTTGGCGTAAGACGACGCCATCATATTTGAGGGGAAATTTGGTCGCTTGAACAAAGTAATGACCCCCATGCCCATGTCGATGGGTTCCCCAAAAGTAGATCGGGTTGAAAAGACACCCTTCTTGGCCTCATAACTCAAGATGAAGTTTTCGTCGTCGAGAATCTCGACAAAGAACTGCGTTGCGTATGCAGCGTAGTCCAATCGATCGATTTCCACCCGAAAAGGAGAGTCTTTATACACCTCGGATACTTTGACGTCGCCGACCAGAAAATACGACACTTCGAAATCGAGTTCACCCAAGGCTTTGGCCATTAGATCGTGAGAGCGCAGTATTTCGATTTCGTTTTCGATGTTCTTGGCCGGGGCCTCCACCTCGAGTTGACGCAAGAATCGATCCTTGCCCGCATGCTCATCCTTGACGAGCATTTTTGCCGTAATTCCGAAGACGGGATTCTTGTACCAGTTGTAGTATTTGGCGATCATGAAGGCCATAAAAAGCGAGATCGCAAACAGGTACCAATAGCGCATATAGTTGAGAAGAAACGATTTCAAATCAAAATCGCGCTCTTCTCGTTGGGCTGTATTCAGGTCTTTATCTGCCATGTTATCGCGATAATCCAATCACAACGGCCACAAAGGTCAGGCCGCTGAGCAGCAGCGGTAATATGCGGTATATATTGTCGTCAGCTGAAGTGCGACCTTTGGTCGGCTCGACATAAATGACGTCACCCGTATGCAAATAATACTCGGGCCTCGTCAAGATGGAGGCCTCATTGAGATTCATCCGGAAGAAATGTTTTTCCGGCCCGGTTTGCCGAATGACCAATATATTGCTGCGCTTTCCATACAAGGTTAAATCACCGGCCAGCCCCAATGCTTCGGTGATCGTTGCTTGGGAGGAGGGCACACGGTATAGGCCGGGTCTGTTCACTTCGCCGAGAATCGTAATTCGAAAATTGACCAGCCGAATATTCACCGTTGGTTCCCGCAGGTATTTCTGGAGTGCATTTTTCAGTATGTCTTCAGCTTCCTCTAGTGTATGGCCCGCGAGCTTCATCTCTCCAACAAGGGGCAGGTCGATATTGCCCGTCGAGGAAATGCGGTATACATTCCCGCGATAATCTTCATCCGTCTGCGAGCCGGCTTTGACAAAATACTCGTTGGCCGCCTCGGATGAACTCGCGATACCAATTTCCACCATATCATCCGTTGCCAAAATCGGGTCGGGTGGATCGGGAATGGACAGGATCCCTTCCGTCTTTCCGTTCAAATCGTTAAAATATGTGACGTCCTTGTGTGATACGCAAGCACTCAAACTCAAAAACACCCATGCCAAAATCGCCCACCTCATTGTTTGATGACGAGTGCTTCCACCCGCATATTTTTTTCAAATTCTTCGAAAGTTGCCGCTTCAGGTACCCGTTTTCTTGTGTCACCGTATCCCTTGGCGGTCAATCTATTTTTGTTGATTCCCGCGGACACCAAATAATTGCGAACCGCTTCGGCCCGCTTTTCACTCAGCTCAAACGCAGAACCCTTGAAATTCCATTCCTTGCCATGGCCTTTGAAATTGGGGTCCGGTCGAATATCTTCCGTATTGTTGGCCGAGTGTCCTTGCACCTCTATTTCAATCGTGGGATTGGCAACCAAAAACGCAACCAATTCGTCGAGTTCTTTATCAGCACCGGGTTTGAACGCATAGGTGTTGTTGTAAAAATATACTTCATTGAGGATCAATCGGTCTCCAACGCTTATTAAGTTTTTATCTTCGCTTTCCACCTCGATGGAGCTTATGTCTCCATAGCCGGGTTTCGGTGATTTATTCGTCGCGTTTTCCGGGGTTATTTCCGTTTCTTGTTCACTCAAAGTCTCTTCATTATCCCAATAATCCAAATCGAGTGATATGTCAGTCAGGGGCATTCTCGCTTGAGAAAAATCCGGAACATCGAGATATACGAAGTTGTAGCAGGGTTGATGAACGGCGTGCATGGTCATGGATTTCTGCCGTGATTCGGTATAAAACCGGTGGCCGCAATCCTCGCCGTTCAAACTCAATACCGAAATATAGAATGTGTCTCCCGCAGAGGCTTCGATGGTGTTGCGATAGGTCATTCGACCGTCTTCTTCAAAAATCGGAGATCTTTGAACGTCGACCGGATCGACGGTTCGATTAACGAATTTGTCACAGAAATCCGCACCCCCGTATTTGAATGCCAAGGCGCGGTATTTATCTTTTTCATTGGAGGGGGTGACGGAAAAATCAATGGTAGTTTCCTCGTGGACGATGAGCTTGTACCAAAACGTGTACTTGTCTTGATAGAGATAGTACAAGGCGTTCACTTTCCTGTTATCCATGGTGATTTCCGTACGTGCAAAATCATTCCGCTCCAGCGGATAATGGATTTCAAATGCATTGAAACAAGTGAAAGGAAGGTCTCCGCTCTGTCCAATGGCCAAGAAAGCGGTGCCCCACCATAAAAACAGTACCCATACCGATATTTGGAAGAAACGCATAAATATTTCCGATCCTGCGGGATAAGCAAATATAGACGCACGAAAGGGGTCAGCCGAGGATTTCACTTGTCCATTATTCACAACGGTATGCGGAAACATTAAGCCTTGAACTTCCCACACCCCATGAGATTGGCATAATTTTGCCAATGTATAAAACTGCAATTGTGGAAAACTCCAAGAAAACCATTGCTCGCATGTGGATGCCGGTCGCCCTGGTCTTATTATTCTCCATATCGGGTTACGCCCAATTTTTTGACGGACTTCAAGCGAATGAGGAAGGATATTACAATTACGTGCCAAATCCCGGTTTCGAAAACACGCTGCGAGAATATTGCAAATGGAATCAATCAGGGAGGGAGTATTTCAAAAACATCAACGATTGGGATTCACCGACTGAAAGCACCGCCGATATCCTAAGTTTGCGTGTGAAGCGCACTTGTTGGGCCAATCCGCGAAATCACAGCAACGGTAAACAGGGACCTAGGTCGGGCGACAATATGGCCGGTATCAAAACCCACGGAAAAGGAGGAACGGAGACTTTTTGGCATGAATACCTCATGGTGAAACTCGACTCCTCCCTCGTTCCGGGACAGCGTTATTACGCAGAATTGTATGCATCGCGGGCAGTTGCGTCCGAGAGAGCTACAAACAACATCGGGATGTACTTCAGCGATACGGCCGTGGTAACACGCGATCGAATGCCTCTTTTTTATACTCCTCAAGTCAACAGCCAAAAAGTGGTAAAGTCGATGTGGAATGCTTGGCAAAAGATATCGGGTGTGTTCGAGGTGGACTCCGAAAAAAACTACTTGCTCATCGGAAATTTTTATCACGATGACGCAACTGAAACCGTAGATTTTCCGAATGGACGAGGCGGTGCTTATTACTATATCGATGATGTGAAAGTAAGACGGGCGAAACCGGAAGAAAGCCTTACGCCTCCCCCACCTGTGAGCATTGCGCCGCGTCCAAAAACGGTGTTGAAAAAAGCGGAATTGGCATCTACCAAGGAAATCAAACTTGACAGCATTGATTATCGGGCCGGTGACCGCGTGATGCTGGAAAACATCTTCTTCGAATTCGATAAAGCCACCTTGTTGCCGGAATCGACAAAAGAACTCGATAAACTCGCCGACGTCATGATCGACTATCCTCATCTCCAAATCGAGATTGAAGGGCACACCGACAACGTGGGAAGCGATGAGTACAATGAGAAGCTCAGCCGTCAACGGGCCAAAGCGGTCGTCGATTATCTACTCGCAGCCAAAACGGATCCCACTCGTCTCAGCTATATGGGACACGGCAGTGCCCGACCAATTGCCCCCAACGACACCGACGAGGGACGCGCCAAAAATAGGCGGGTCGAATTCGTTATTCTGAAGAATTAACCGGTTCCACCCATCCCGGCCGGAGCTTTATGTCTGTCAGTCCTTAGGTGGATGGTGGTCGGTGGTTGAATTTGAGAAAGTGTGAGGGCGGACGCCGGCATCCTCCCTCATCGCGCGTGTTGCGGGGTGCAGCCGAGGCACAGCGACGAAGAAGCTCGTGCCTCGGCTTTGCGCCCCGCCACTCGCGCTGAGGGAGATACAGGCGGTAGACCGACCCCGTCCCAAGATGTGAAAACCCACAGCGATTAGGAAGTTTCGATTGGGATATCCAATCTCACAATTCAAAGTTTTACCAAGGGGGCACATCCAAAATTTGATCAAAATCTCCTTTGCTCAATTCAACCGTTTGGAAATGAATTCGTAGAGAATCGAAGAGTTTAGAATGTGTTGTATGCGGCGCAATTTTTGGTATTTGAACGCATGCTCTTCCGCTATGGCAAGGATATTTGAACCAATCTTATCGTTTGGGAGTGGCATAAGTAATCTTCCCTCAGGAGTGAGATGAGCGGCCAATTTCGCGAACAATCCGGTGAAATACTCGAATTTTTCACCGCAACAATACGCGAAGTCAAGGGCATCTTCGGGGTATCTTGGAATAATCGGAGGTACGGATACCACCAAATCGAATTTCAAGGCTTCTGGAATATCATCGAACAAATCGCTGTGGTAAACAGTGATATCCAATTCATTTCTTTCTGCATTGATTTCAACGTTGTGACAGGCCGTTTCGATAATATCGGATGCATACCCTTGGGCTCCTCTTGAAGCGGCCAAACACGATTGAGAACCTGCGCCACTTCCGAGCTCCAGAAAAACGGCACCTGTGATGTCCAAACCTTGCAAATACCGCAGCGTGGCCCGAGATACTTTTTTGCCACCGGGATGTATCACCCCGGGCAATACGAGTAGATCGAGCGTGCCAAGCCGCCATCGCCGCAACCTGTGCGCGCGCAAGATGTGGAGTGGTTTCGATATAATGGCATAAACTGCATTATCAATAAACCGTGGACCAACAGATGCCAAAAACGTATCCATTTAATTACTTTTTCTCTCTGTGCGAATCCTCGCCCAATATCCCTCGCTCCGCACTTTTTTATAGGATGACGGTACCCTTAAACTTCATTTTTTACGGGAGGTTATGAAGACCGGTCGAAATTGGAAGCAACAATTTTGCCTGTGTAGAAATCGAGACATGAGCTTAAGATTCGGACATCCATATAGCACTTACACCTTCGGATTGTTCACGCCACCCCGCAATGGCCCACTTCAAAAGTGCAGTCCCGATTTGGGCGACCCTTTCGGGAACCTTATAAACTTCGAGAAAAGAGGCCTTCGATAACGTGTAAAAGGAGCTATGTGACAAGCTCTAGTGGACATGTATCGAACCGATCAATCGTTTATCGATCATCGCTCACATGCAGGGTTTTCGGCGGGTGCGATCAGGGCAGCCTCGTAGGGCGCCTCCAATAACCCCTATGGGGCACGCCGAGGTCGTCCCTTTGACAATTGAGTTTTGGGTTTCGTATTTTTGTACCAAATTAGGACATGATTACCGATAATTCATTGACGATAGCGGTTGATTTTGACGGGACGATCGTGGAGCATCGGTATCCGCAAATCGGCAAGGAAATGCTTTTTGCCTTCGATGCCTTACGCGAACTTCAAAGCAAAGGCCATCGATTGATTTTGTGGACGTTTCGTGAAGGTTCATACTTGGATGACGCCGTAGAGTATTGCCTGGATAAAGGTGTGGAGTTTTATGCGGTAAACAAGAGTTACCCCGAAGAAGAACTGACTCCCGGCGTGAGCCGTAAAATAAACGCCGATTTGTTTATCGACGACAGAAATGTCGGTGGCTTTCCGGGATGGGGTGAGGTGTATCGCATGATCCATCCGCACGATGGACCCGCACAACTGCAATTCACCCATCCGGAGGCCCATCGCAATTACAGAAAAGAAGCGGGCTTGCTTCGACGAATTTTTGGAAAAAACTAGGGAATGGTACACTTGAAATCACCTGAGGAAATTGAATTGATGCGCGAGAGTGCGCTAATCGTGTCGCGGACTTTGGCTTTGGTGGCCGAACGGATAGGTCCGGGAATCACCCCTCTGGAACTCGACAAGCTCGCTTATGAATACATCAAGGACGAAGGTGGCGTTCCGGCTTTCCTGGGGTTCGAGGGATTTCCAAACTCCCTTTGCATGTCCGTCAATGAAGCGGTGGTGCATGGCATTCCCAATAATCGACCTTTGGAAGAAGGCGATATCATATCCGTGGATTGCGGCGTGGTCAAGAATGAATTTTACGGCGACCACGCATACACGTTTGCCATCGGCGAAGTGAGTGCCGAGATCCAAGATCTTCTCAGGGTGACCAAAGAGTCGCTGTACCTCGGTATCGCCGAAATGCGGAGAGGAAACCGAATCGGTGACATCAGTCATGCGATCCAGCACCACGCCGAGTCTCATGGATATGGAGTAGTCCGAGAGCTCGTCGGCCACGGACTCGGAAAATCGATGCACGAAGACCCGCAAGTGCCCAACTACGGCAAGCGCGGCCGTGGCAAAAAACTGGTGGACGGCATGGTACTCGCCATCGAGCCGATGATCAATCTGGGGACGAAAGACGTTTATATGCTCGACGACAACTGGACCATCGTCACGGCCGATCGAAAATATTCCGCACATTTCGAACACGACATAGCGTTGGTGGACGGCAAACCCGACATTCTTTCCACTTTTGATTTGGTGGAAGACATTCTGGAGAAACGCGGCATGGACCCCATGCGTATTTATATCGACGCACTCACCGCTTAAACTCCCACGTACGGTCGATCCGACCCACCAAATCGAAATGCCGAATGTGACGTTTGCCAGGTGCGGTTAAGATTTGTGAAATGGAACAAAACTTCCCTAAACCAATTATGTCTTTTAACCTGATCCAAAGGCAGGTAGAGTTGAGCGGAAGCGACGATGAGTGGGATATCCACAGCGTACTCTCGCCGGTAAATGTCTCTGCCATCCCACCGAATCTCTCGGGGCCGATTATCGAAGTGAAACAATGTGAATGGTTCCACTCCTTCAAAATCGAAGTGCCGAGAGAACTCGAATAAGTTATTCCATTCGAGGCTTTCAAGAACGACAAGACCGCGACTCAAACGGTATTTTCCTCCCATCTCGTGTCGGCGGAAAGCTCCGTTTAACAGGACGGCGACTTTTTCACCGGTAGTCGAGCCGGCGAAATTGGTGCCTCCATGTATCGGTTCTTTTGCAATGAGAAATTTTTCGTCGGTTTTTGCGGTGTATTCCAAGAGCGTAGAAGCATTGCGCAGTGGACTTTCATCGCGGTTGGCCGTAATAATGGGCCCGGAGGGCTGCGGTACATAAGTGAGTGTACACATTATGCGAAGCCCATTTCACGACGACGACGTTCATATTCCGCTTGAGATATTTCCTCATTCATCGATTTGGCGTTCAGTTCGGCCAATGGCCGATAATGTTCGAATGTGGAGCGATCAATCTCTTCGAGCGAGCCATCGGCATCCGAAACGAAATAGTACACCGTACGTGTGGGTATGACCGGAATAAAAAATGCGCGAAACCATTCGCGGACACGAGACAGCCAAACAAATTCAGAATCTAGCCTATAATCTGCATCCCGGCGTGAAAGTGGCCCCGGTCTTCGTTCGGTGGTGTGACCCCAATCAAAAATGAAAATCATGAATTGAAATTACTCCAAATCTACACAGGTTTGGAACTCGAAGCTAGCCATTTCGTCATCGATGGGGACAATTTTATAAGGGCCGGGATTTCTTGAACGCATGACGATGGTGATAATACCGAGTCCGGCACCACCCTTTTCCGACAAGCCACCGTTCATCATCACATGCATATATTTTTCTTTCAGTTGTCTGCTGTCCATGTTATTGACCTCCTCATAACGCGATTCCAATTTGGCTATCGCCTTGGTGGGAATGAGGTTGGAAAAAACGCTACACAATTGATTCTCTGACAGAAAAATAGTTACACCTGCGTGTATGCGGCGCTCATCGTCTGAGACTCCATGTAATCGGATGTTTTGGATCGCTTCGACAAAAACGGAGAAAAATCGTCTTTGGACTTTTTTGTTACGCACCTCATTCGAGAGTACTTTCTCGATACGGGCCGTTAATGCGTTGGCAAAGCCGAAGTTCAAGTCTCCGGCATAATGTACCAGCACTCGTCGGTCTTTACGTTCCAACAATTCGCGGTAACTCCGGTCGATGCCTTCATAAAACTTGTCCACTACCATGAGGTCACACTCCATTTCCGAGATATTCACACGGCAAATATATAAATTCTACTAGTTGAAAACGGCATTGGTCGATGAAATAATGCCTTTTGTCAGAATTTCGCGCAGGGGACGACGCGTCGCTTGTTGGCCTTTTTACTATGCTTGCTTGCAAACTCGATTTGAAGGGTCAATTCATGAGCGCCACCACTATTGGGAGTTAATTGAGATACGGTAACATCGTAGCTATAGCCAATGGTCATGTTGTTTATCTCATATCCCACCAACACGGCAATTGCATCTTGGTTAATGCTATTGTTCGCATTTTTCTTGATGCCCGGAATACCTCGGTACCACAAGCCGAGAATAATTGGGTCGTACTCATAATAAAATCCCAAGTCCAATTGATCAAATAATCCCTGCATTCGGTAATTGATGGCGGGGACCACATATTGTCTCTTGCTGAAGGCGCCCACGTCCGATACTTTGATGCGCATTCCACCATGAACGGTTACCATTTTCGGCAATTTCGTTTCTCTTCCCGTAAGTGAATGTACAGGTTGATTGAGGTGGTCTACTGCCGCGCCGAACCAAAAGACTTTGGAGAATAACAAAAATCCCGTTCCAAAGTCCGGATAATTCACCGGCTTGGTGGCAAAACGTGCACGGTCGGGATCAAGGGTAGCCGCACCGTCATCTTCGCGTGCCAGCTGGTCCATGAATGTCAATTTGTCGATGTCGAGAAAGTTGCTTCCAAAACCGAGTTTCAACGCGGGCCTCACAGATATTTTTCTCGTCAACCGTATGTCATATGCATAGTGGAGAGATGCAGAAGTGAAAGTCATCGCTCCCGTTCCGGCCCGATCGTGAGACACGAGCAGTCCGATACCGCTGTTGATCGAAGAGACGAAATGGTCGAATGAAAAATTATACGACACGAACGCCTTCGGCAAGGCGGGCCACTGATTGCGATAAGAAGTGGCCACACGACTTTGTATGGAAGTACCGGCAAAAGCGGGGTTCAGCATCATGGGAGAGGCGTAGAACTGCGTGTATTGCTGGTCTTGACCGCGCATTACGGACGACATAAGCAACGCCGTCAAAATGCATACAATCGATATGTTTGTCTTTTTGCGCATCAATGTAGTTTGGACAAAACAACTTCTCTTTCCACCTCTTTCAGGCCACTGAGCTCCGCCCCGAAGTACAAGGGTTTCTCGACAGGGACATACCCTTCGGCTTCAATCAGCATCGTATATTTTTTATTGGTATTCAGTGCCAACACGAAAGTTCCTAGTCTCGGGTCGGTTTGATACATTCCTTCAATGGTCCCTTCCTTTTCATCCATGAGGGTAATGGTTGCGTTATTGGGGATTGCATTGGCGCCGGCGCTCAATTGACCGCGTAATATGATGGTGTTGTTTTCGTCGAACGACACTCTGTAAATATCTTGCAGACCCATTCCCCCAATGCGTTCCGAAGAGAAATAACCGATGGAACCGGTCGGATCAATTGTAAAGAAGATGTCGTCACCCGGGGTATTGATCGGATAACCGATATTGGCCGGTTCCTCCCATCCATCCTCTCCTTCGCGGGTCAGGAAAATATCGTAACCACCCATGGTTGTGTGACCTTTGGATGCAAAGTATAAAATGCCATTGGCCGACATGAAGGGCGCGTCCTCATCGAATGGAGTGTTGACGTTTGGGCCAAGATTCTGCGGTTCGCTCCACTTTCCATTAGGAAGGCGCTTTACCACGTAAATGTCCTTTCCGCCATAGCCTCCGGGACGGTCACTCGAGAAATACAACAAGTCGGTATTGGAAAAACCAAACGAAGCGCTCGCCTCTTGATATTTGCTGTTGATCTGCTCATCGAGCTTCTCGAGATCACTCCATTTGTAGTGTTGTTTTTTAGTGATGTAGAGATCTCCCGAAAAGCCATCCCTACTGGTGCGATAGAGAATGAGGGTGTTGCCATCCGGCGAACAGGCCACCGCAGCATCGTTTGTTCTGGAGTTGAATATTTCGGGTGCGGCTTCTGCCGTGGCCACTTCTGTTTTTAGATCGACGACGAAAATATTCTCGTCGAATTGTTCGGAAATATCCTTCACGCTTTTGTCATCCAGCCTGCGGCGCGAGGTGAAATAAAGTTTGTTGCCGTTAAAATCCCAAACGGGAGCATAATCGTGTAGCGGTGAATTAACTTCCGGGCCAAGGTTGGTTATGGTTACAGGTAAAGGCGCCTGCACCATCTCTATCGCTCGCATCGCCGAAGCTTTCAAATGACTGATTTCAGCTTCCGACTTCATGCGTTCGGCCTTTCGCTCATAAGTCTCGAGCAAGGTAAGAGCGTCATAAAATCTATAATCAGATATACGGAGCTGAGCCAAATAATAATAGGCCTCCACCCCATGTTGTTTTACCGCTAATACGAGGTACCTCTCCGCTTGATCTTTTAGCGGTGGCAAATGATAGTAGCATATTCCCAAACGCTCGAGAAGCTCGGCATTTTCAGGCTCGACTTTGATCAATTCGGAATATAATTCCGCAGCGTAATAATAATCGCCTTGGGTGTAGTATATATCCGCTTCATAGAGCAAATTCTTGTGATAACGACCCATTTTCTTCTGGGCAAAACCTGGAAGAGACAGGGCAACCATCATCAAAACGGTCATTATAGTCGTTGTCTTTTTCATCATCTTAATAGCGTTACGTCACCGGCATCCGTCAATTCGCTTCCGTCCAAAAACTTCACTTTTACCCGCCACACATATACGTCCTGCTGACACAATTCACCACGGTAATAGCCATCCCAACCTTGCCGTACATCAACGGTTTCGAAGAGAAGCTCTCCCCACTTGTTGAAAATTTGCATTTGAAACTCATCGACTCCTTTGTACATGGGGAAGAAGATGTCGTTGTTGAACATATCATCCACCGTCCAATAGCCTCCGCTACCGCCTCCGGTATTTGGGGTAAAGGCATTGGGGAAATTGATCCGGCTGTCTATGTTGCCCTTTACGGCCTGATCCACGACATAGGTGTCCGGGCAGTCCCATTCATTATTGGCAATGAGTGTCACTGAATGCCAGCCGAGGGTCTCGTAAAAATGGTAAGGTGAAAACGCCGTTGACGTATTTCCATCACCAAAATCCCAATGATAAATGGTAGCGTCCGTTGAGAGATTCAGGAAGAATACTTGGTCGGGAACATTTATCACCGGTGGGTTTACCGTGAAGTAAGCCTCGGCTCTTGGATGAACCACAACTACTCCCATATGAATCTCAATGTCTTGATCTCCCCCCGGACCTGTGACCGTCAAAGCGACGTTGTATTCACCCGGAACGAGATAGACATGCGTGGGATTTTCGTCATCGCTGACAGTTCCATCGCCAAAATCCCAATGGTAACTCAAGCTGTATGTCGATCGGTTTTCGAAAGAAACCCGCAAAGGCTGGCAGCCCTCTCCCTCACCGATAAAATCAGCTATTGGAAGGGGTGGTTTAATGGAAATATGTTGGGATGCCGTGTCATTGCAAAGTTGGTTTCCGACCGTCAGTTGAATGTCAAATTCACCCCAGGCGCCATACGTATAGTCTTCCGGCTCATCAGCGTTGGAGGATACCGTCGAATTCCCATCACCCCAAGTCCAATGATGCTCGGCGGTTGAGTTTGCGATGCTCAAATTCACAATGTCCACCGTCGCGTTGGGATATTGTTGCACGCTCGGGGCGGCGATGAACCCGGCCTGTGGTTGCCCAAATACCGGAATATTAAATGTCAATGTGTCACCGCAACCCCACAGTGATCGCGCGATAAACAATACCGAATACGTGGAGTCCTCGACCGAAGAATTGATGTATACGTGTTCGGGGTTTTTTTCTTGTGAAACCGTTCCATCACCAAATTCCCATAGATAAGTGAATGATCCGGTAGAGTTATTCTCGAATTGAGCCGTGTATGGAGAGCATCCGCCTCCGGGAGGATCTACGTTGGCAACGATCTGCGGAATTACATCAACATCGATGCTGCCCATGGCCGAACAACCGTAATCGGATGTTGCCGACATGGTCACGGTATAGGTTTCAATCTCGCTTCCGGTATTGGTGTACGTGTGGGTGTGTAAAGTATCGGAATTATCGGAAGTGGATCCGTCTCCGTAATTCCAAACGAAGCTCGTGGCAATGTTTGTGTAGTTGGCAAAAGTCAAATCCGCGGGAAAACAACCTTCGATACCGGCCAGCACTATGGACACGTTGGGAAGCGGATGAACTTTTACGAGTCTTTGTGTGGTGTCCGTGCATCCAAATCCGGACTGCGCAACCATCGTAACATGAAAGTCACGTACGGTATCCGAGGTATTAACGAATGTATAAGAGGGATCGGCGATGAAAGCCTCGTTACCATCTCCAAATGCCCATGCATAAGTGGCTGCCCCGTAGGACGTATTGAAAAAGTTGACCGGCAAGGGTGAACACCCTTCTGCCGACGGCACGAAATCGGCAATCACCTCAGGGTAAACCGTTATTTTAAATTCCGATGTGTCGCTACAACCAAAATCGGTCGAGGCGATCAACATGCCGTTGAAATTCTGTGGTGCAGTGGATGTCGATTGGTAGACGTGTTGGTGAACTGTTGCCGAGGTATCCGAACCTTCCCCATCGCCATAAATCCATTCGTAGGAATTTGCGATAACGCTATTGTTTTGCAGCGTGACGGTCAAGGGCGAGCATCCGGCAGTGACATCCCTGATCACCGCAGCCGACGGTTTTGGGTGCAATACCAACGTAGATCGAGCTGTGTCTTCACAACCAAAGGCAGATGTGGCGACCAATTGAATGTCAAAGGTGTCGGGGAAAGCTGTGTTGTTTTGGTAACCTCCCAAAGGCTCTTCCGCTACGCTCACGGTACCGTTACCCAATTCCCAATGATAAAAATCCGCATTCTGACTTTCATTGTTGAATACGAAAGTTATGGGAGAACAAGCCTCCGTCGGATGATCGTACGCGGCACTTACCACCGGATAAACTTCGATATTCCGGCTATAAGTCGCCGTACAACCGGCATCGGTGTATGCGGTTAGCTCAATGGTATACGTTTGTGTCTGATTCGTTGAATTGACGTACGAATGTCCGTGGATCGCCGCCAAAGTGTCGGATGTCGTTCCATCACCGTAATTCCATACCACGGAATCGGCAAGAATCGATTGATTTTCAATCACCACCTCCAATGGTCCACACCCCGCGGTTCTATCCACGGAAAACTGCGGAACAGGGTCGGGATTGACCACTACCGTGGCCGTAGCGGTGTCCTTACAACCAAATGCCGATGTGGCGACCAATTCGACGTGGTACTCAATAGGCGTTAAACCGGTGTTTCCATAAGAGTGATATGGATTCGGGGCCGTCGATAATGTGCCGTCTCCAAAAGACCACTGATACGATACCGCTCCCGAAACAAATGGAAATTGCACGTTAAAGGGGGAGCAACCGGAGTCGACTTCGAGCGAAAAATCAAAATCGGGTTCGGGATACACCGAGATCGAAGCCGTGGCCGTGTCATTACATCCATAAGCTGTGGAAGCTACCAAAGTGACCGTGTAGGTTTGCAGCGTCGAGCCTGTATTTAAGAATACATGCGAGGCATTCTCCGTAGTTTCCACGGGCGAACCATCACCAAAATCCCATTCATAGGCCTCGGCGTTCAAGGATGTATTTACGAAAGTCGCCGGGCCTGCATCGCAGGCGGGGATATAAAAAGAGTTGAATTGGGCACGCGCATTCGGACGTACCGTTATTGTTGAAAAAGCGGTGTCCGCACAACCAAAAGCAGTCTTGGCGATCATGGCCACCGTATATACCGAATCTACCGAACCATAATTATCGAAGGTGTGGGTGGGATTTTCGAGCGCACTGCTGCCCCCATCCCCAAAAATCCAAACATAATTGTCACCGCCCGTTGTGGTTCCGGTGAAATCCACTTCCAAGGGCCCACATCCTTCCGTGGGTGAAGCGGTATATGACGCATCCGGTGCGGGCTCTACCGTAACCGATTGTTCGCTCATATGCGAACAATGGTCGGTCGCCACGGTCAGCGTCACCGTGTAAGAGCCAAAACTCGTATAAACGTGTTCGGGGTTGGCGTCGCTACTTGACGTACCATCGCCAAAATCCCAATTCCAAGAAATAATCGGATCACCCGCTTGCGAGGTCGACAAATCGGTAAAGGATCCTTGGGATCCCACGCAGACATTCTGTATCAAAAAGTCGGATACGGGGGTTTCGTGCACGCGCACAATTTCCGTATCACTGTTCTTACATCCGTTGGGTGCTTCTACGGTCAATATCACATTGTACGCCCCTGGAGAGGTGTATGTTTGTTGCGGGGGATCTTGATCGGATGAAGTATTCCCGTTGCCAAAGTCCCACGTCCATTCGCTGATGTCACCGGTCGACGCGTCCGTAAAGTTCACTTCCAGCGTATCGCAATCCTCGCTTAAATCCATGTCGATAATCGCCTCCGGGCCGGGGACGACGGTTATTGGAACGTAGGCCGTATCGGCACATCCCCCCAATCCTCCCACGCCCACGATAAGCGTAACGATGTAATCGCCCGCCGTATTAAAAACGTGTTCAACGGTCGAAGCACCGGAATATACCGGCGTGGAGCCATCTCCAAAATTCCATTGATAATGTGTGGCATTGGAAGAAGAAGAATTCGAAAAAATCACCGACTCGTGTTCACATATCGTCGATTCATCCGCCGAAGCTACCGCAGTAGGTGGCGGAACGATCTCCACGGTTATGGTCGTCACGTCGATACCGCAAAGATTGGAGTCGAGCAAGGTTACACTGTACGTACCGATGCCCGGGTAAACCATCGTATGGGGAAAAGTCGGCGGCCATGCGCGCCAGTCAATTATGGAATCATGTCCCAAGCCCCAATAATCTCCAAAATTCCAGTACTCGTACCGCTGATAGATATTACCCTGAAACAAGCAGTTTCGATCGGTTGTATTGGTAAAGGTCACTTCGTTTTCGGGCCAGCACAATACCATCTCAGAGGCGGTGATGCCCGCGTCGTCAATATCCCAAATTCGAATCGGGTTAAAGGTCGCATGACTGGGCCCACCTTGTACCGTGTTGCAAAAGTTTTCAGCGGTAAGGGTCACCACGGTTTCACAGTCCACCGTACCTTTCTGATAGGTGTGCGGAATGGATTGACCAAGATTGGTATAATCATAAGTTTCATTGGGCGAGCCATCGCCAAAATCCCAAGTAAATATTGTCGTCGTGGAAGTGTTGGTACTCGAATTGACGAAATCCATGGTTTGAGGGGCGCAGGCCTGAGTCAAGCCACCCACCGGGATTTGAATCGACGCGCTCGTAGCTTCCTCCATCACGAATGTACCGGTCACCGTGCACCCCGTATTTACTTCGGTAAAGACCACAATAAATGTGTTAACCGTAGCGGAATAGGTATGATTGATGATGCTCGGAGGTACGAATTCGCTACCGGAGCTGATGGGAGAACCATCGCCCCAATCCACAGTCCACTCGCCTATATTATGCGGAGATTGCAAATTAAGCGTATAGTTCCCTCCGCTACAGCTATACCAATAGGGAGCAGAGGACGGATTGCCGTAGAAATCAAAAAGTTCACACTGCGCTTCCGCCTTACCGGCTCCCAGCAACAGAAGCGGCAAGGCACCCCAAACGAAAATCCTCACAAACCTTTTCATAGGTTCGGGTATACGCGATGCACTTTAAAAGGTTAGACGCAATTCAACGTGCCGTGCAGAATGCGATACACTTCAGGTTCAATATAGGTTGGTTATCGGCTCAGGAATGGAATAATTATTTTTTGGGCGTGCCCCGGTGGAATACCGTAAATCTATATCCGACAGAAACGGGGAATCCACCGGGTCGGTCTACGGGCTGTATCCCGGATTGAGCGCGGCGAGACACCCATGCCGCGGGGGCGAGCTTCCGCCGGTCGCTGCCCCTGCGGCGAGTGTCTTACGCCGCCCTCAACCCGGGGATGCCGCCCTCTGCCCTCACGCAAATCACGCGCTGAACACAAAACGTCCCTCTCCGCATGACTTGAAAATTTATCTCGGATTTGTGAAACGTTCGTCTTCGAGGAATTCCGTGTCGGTCAAACTATTCAGAAAAGCTTCCAAATCGTCGAGGTCCGGCTCGCTTAAATTCAACCCTTGCCCTTGAAATTTCATCATGGGGTCGATGGTCGCCGAAGGGTGACCGGCCATATTGTAGTGTTCGAGGACTTCGCGCAGCGTCGCAAATCGGCCATCGTGCATGTATGGAGCAGTGACCGCCACATTTCGCAGCGATGGAGTGCGAAATTTTCCCCGATCATAAGGACTGCCTGTCACATCCTCTCTGCCCAAATCGATAAAGACCGTATCCAAACCGTTATTTCGAAATCCGTGATCGGTAAATAACACCAAACCACCCCCGTGGCAGTGGAAGCAATCGCCGCCTTGTTGTCCACCCGGGTAGGTCTCGGGATTCCCCCCCTCAGCCAAAAACAATTCCAATCCGCGTTGTTCGGAAGGTGATAATATCCCCGGGCCGTAGTGACTGAAGTCGAAGGGGCTGTCGGCCGAAATCATGGTTCTTAAAAATTGAGCCATCGCGTAAGTGATGCGTATTGAGTCCACACAAGAATTGCCGAAAGCCGCTTCAAACATATCTGTATATAAGGTGTCTTCTGTAACGCGCTCCACCACTTCATCCCAAGTCATGTCCATTTCGATTGGGTTGGTCACCGGTTCGAGGATTTGTTCTTCCAAGGTGGCGGCCCGCCCATCCCAAAAAAAACTTGTATTCCACGCCAAATTATAAAGCGGCATACTGTTGCGAGGAGTAAAATCGCCATACAGCCCCACACTGTGAGGCACGGTATCAGTGAAAGCGGCGGACGGTGTGTGACACGATCCGCAACTAAAAGTCTTCGTGCGGGAGAGCTGTTGATCCCAAAACAGATAGCGGCCCAAGTCCACGCCTTCAACCGTCATTGGATTGTCCGCGGGTATGATGGGATCAGGAAAGAAAAAAGGCACATTCAATTCGTATGGCGTCCCGGCATTGGGATCTACTTCGCACAACGCAGGATCATCAAGATGGTTTTCTTTCGGGGAGTCGGAATTTTTGCGGCATGCGGTCGTAACCACCACTGCTAGGACCATCGACAATACGACAAACCGTAGCGAGGATCCTCTCGAATGCTTTTGGACTGCGGTATATCGTGTGAGTTTATTCAAAACCAATCAGGTATGAAAATATCCAATAGCGTATCTCCTTAAGGCTATTCGACCAAAACGAAACACCGCATGGAATTATTGGCCGCCGGGATTCCGACATCCAAATTGTTGCCGTGAAAAGAATGATCCTCACGCAAATTCAAGGTATCGGTAGCCGTAGCGAATAAAGAATCAATCGAAACGGAAAAATGGAGTTCCTTGTTGGCCCCTTTGGGCAGTTCAATGTCAGTTTGAAATTCGGGCAAGACACGGTACAAGGTATCAAGGCCGGTGTGAAAGGAAAAAACTTCGGGCAATGCCCCTTCGTAATTTGGAATGGTATCGAAATAACCTTCAAAAGTGAAAAACCGGTAGCCGGTAGCCCAAGCCCAATACATGCCCTTGGATTCACTGAGCGGATGGTTGGCATCGAATAGCGCCGTGGAAAAGTCCGGGTTTTGAGTACCGTTCAATTCTACGGGAACCCCCAAGTCGAAACTCAAACCCGAATAAATTCCCGCCGGCACTTCTAAAACGGGAAACGAAGAAGCATCAGCTAAATCAATTAGCTCCAATTCAGATATTAAAATATTTTCGCTCGCCCCGTGCAACGTAATGTTGGACAAATAAAATTTCAGCATGCTCACCTCGAAGGTACAGTCATGAATATTGGTGGCACGTTGGTGAAGGGTGTATGGCTTTCCGTTGAAACGGGACTCAAAATGGAATGAGATGACTGCCGGCCCGGTCGGTTCTTTTCGGTCGTCATCACTTTTGCATGACGAGAGGCTCAAAATGGAAAAAACGAAAACAGGTGCCCCGAAAAGGATCTTGCGAAAAAATGAACGGTGACAGACTAAGCGTTTTAACACGATGAATCAGAAGCGGAATAGATGATGTTCGCGAGGGTCATCCTCGACATGACATATATAAAGGTCGGCATAAAAAGGAAATCTCACAACCGGGATAGTTGAGAATCACGAGGCCGTTTTGTGGTAGGGGTGCAGGCGATATCCTTCACTGACGTATGATATAGGGGCTGCGGTGCCAAGATAGCGACCGGCGGAAGCTCATCTTGGCGCCTTGCAGCCCCTATCATACGGCAGTGAAGATAAAGCCGAAGACCCGGCCCCGGTTTATAAGGTCAATTCACCATCGGTAGAAAAACTCCACCATCATGTTGGTTTTCAGAAATTAAGACCAAACAAGGGGAACCACCCAAAAAATTATTGACATAATTAAAAATCGATATTGGCAGTCATTTTCCCACGCGACCATTGGGCTGAGTCTCGTATCTTGCGCACGATGGAAGAGCAAAAGAATTTTGCCATTTATAAGTCGTCAGCCGGTTCGGGGAAAACCAGCGCGCTTATCGGTGTATTTTTGGAGCTAGCTCTCGATTCGGAATCTCCATCCTACTTCAAGAGGATCTTGGCGGTGACCTTTACCAACAAGGCTGCAAACGAGATGAAGGAGCGATTTCTTGCGGAGCTCAATCAACTGTCTCAGATGTCGTTGCCTTACGAAAGGAAGAGCAACTATATGACTGATAAACTTCTCGATGCCACGGGGCTCCAAGCGGAAGAACTCCGCAACCGTGCCACCGCGGTGTTTGAGATCGCTCTGCAAGATTACGGCGAAATTTCCATCAGCACGATCGACCGATTCAACCATAAATTGATTCGTTCGTTCAGTCGCGATCTCCATCTCCCTTCGGATTTTGAAGTGGAAATGGAGGTGAAGAATTTTTTTGGAGATGTGGTGCGTCGCCTCCTGAGCGATGTCGATCGTGGCTCGTTTCTCACCCAACATCTGGTTAGTTTCATTTCGAGCCAACTCGACGCAGACAAAAAGCCGAGCGTTCAAGCAGCCCTGGAAGAACTCAGGCCACTCATCATGAACGATGATGGCTTGGAGCCCATGTCCGCCCTGTCGGAAATCGACGAGAACAGATTCGCCGAGTGGAGAAAAATGCTTCGAAAAAATTGTCGCGAATTCGAAGGGCGCTGCAAAGGACTCGCCGACAAGGTTTTTTCACTTCTGGAAAGTCAAAATATCAGCTACGATCACTTGAATTACAAAAAAAATGGGTGGTACGGCTTTTTCAAAAAACTGCAAACAATAAACAATGCCGTCGCGAAAGTAAAACTTCACGGGAGCATTAAAAATTTTGACTCTTGGGCCCCGGCAAACCTTCCGGCGGGTGATCGTGCACCGCTGGACTCCATTCAGCCCGAGCTGTCGGATTTATACGATCGGGCGGTGGACATGATGGACAATGAATTTGGTTCGTATATGCGCCGTCGGATTATCGCGTCACAGATCGACTTGCTGGCCCTATTGAGCCGGCTGCAAGAAGTGATGACCCTGCTCAAGGAAGAGCGGAACATCTTGCCGATAACGGAATTCAACCGACTGATATCCTCCGCCATTCGCAACGAGCCCGTCGCGTTTATCTACGAAAATTACGGAAGTGGTTTCAATCATATTTTGATTGACGAGTTTCAGGATACCGGTGAACTTCAATGGAAAAACATGGTTCCACTCATCGAAGAGTCGCTGTCCCGCGGACACCGTGATCTGGTGGTCGGCGATGCTAAACAGAGCATATACCGCTGGCGAGGTGGCAAAGCGGAGCAACTGATCAGGCTACCGGAATTGGATCCCAATGATCCGAGCATCGATGAAATCACGCGTAACACGTTTCGTCGAAATGCCGATGTTCAGGCATTGAATACCAATTACCGAAGCTTGACGCATATAGTGGAATTCAACAATGTTTTTATTGCCGAATTGGGTCAAGAGCTTCTGACCGATGAGCTTCACCTTCGCGAATACTCCGGCGAGAATGTCCGCCAATCCGTCCCCAAAAATAAAATGGGAGGATCGGTGGAAGTCCGATACTTGGGCGACAAACCGGATCGGGTCTACTTCTGGGCGGCCTTGCTGGAGCAAATTCAAGACGCTTTGAGCGCCGGGTTTCGATTCGGCGATATGGTGATCTTGGTGCGCAGCGCCCGCAAAGAAGGCGAGGACATTGTCCGTATGCTTTCCAAAAACGACATTCCCTTTACCACCGCCGACAGCTTTGGACTTGACCAAAACAGCTCAGTGGAAGCTCTGATCGGTCTGATGCGGCTGAGTATTGAACCCAATCTCGCTCCGGCAAAAATTCGGGCTATGCGCACGCTTTCGAGTCTGCATGACATACATTACTCACCGGCAAAGTATCGACTATTCGGTAAAGACAAGAGGTCATCCAACATTGATTTTGAAAAATTCGCTCGAACTATCGATAGGGATTATTCGATGGAGGACCTTAAGGGTAAAGGTGCATTTGATTTGTGTCGTTTCCTCTTAAGGCGCCTATTTCCGAAAGAGAAGCGGAGCGATGTCTTTTTGAAGAGTTTTCTGAATCTGATTTTCAAAAAAGGCGGCACTCGAATGGGACCGGGAGATTTTTTGACTTGGTGGGATTCGCTGGCCGAAAAGCCGTCCGCTTCAGGTGGATTGGTGGGCAATCGCATTCAAATCCAAACCATTCACAAAGCCAAAGGACTTCAATACCGCATTTGCTTCATGCCTTTCGTCGATTGGAAGTACTCGGTAGGCCGCGAGATGCATTGGTTTGCCATCGATGACCTTCACGAGGATTTTATCCCGTATGCTCCACTGCCCATGAGCAAAAAGCCATTGGAAGCCATGGGTTTTGGCGACGTGTTTTCCGGCGAAGAAGAAGAGCGGCGATTTGACAACCTCAACTTGATATATGTTGCCGTGACTCGCGCCGTAGAACGACTTTACATAAACTACGCGACATCAAGTTCCAACAGTGTCGGCAAGGATGTTCACGCCGCCATGAAATCCATCGAGAATACCGAAGACGAGGAATTTTTATCGCATTTGAAAATCTCTGAGTTATCCATGGAGTATGAAGACGATCAACCGGATAAGACTGCAAAAAGAAAAGATCTATCCGAAGACCCTCCCTGTGTTTGGCGATACGGCGGACCTGAAGAGCCACTACCAAAAGATTCATTTCTCCAACCCGCCGATGACGGGCATGTTTCTGAAATCGTTTTGGCGATAGAACCAATCATCGACTTAGACATAGAGGAGCGCTTTGATCCGGGAGATGATAGTTTGGCGCCCTACCGCGATTTAGGGATTCGGTTTCATGACTTGATCGTCCATGGACCGGAAAAGAAAAAGGTGCTGAGTGCTTTGGACCGGCAATTGAAAAACGGAGCTCTGGATGCCGAAACGGCTCGTGAGCTCGGAATTATGGTACAAACACTATACGGCGATCCATTTTTTTCGGAAATGATCATTGGAGCTCGGTGGATTCCAGAGCGCGACATCACCTTCGATGGACAAATTCTACGACCCGATTTAATCTTGGATCACCCTGAACACATCGTGGTGTTGGATTTCAAAACCGGAATTCCACGTCCTCAACACCGCCGGCAAATATCTGAATACCGGAAAGCGGTAAGCTTGGCCACCTCAAAACCAACCAAATCATATTTGGTTTATCTCTCTCCTTTGGAATGGATCGAAGAGGGGGGGCGGAAATAATTTCGCAGTTCAGGTCGTCGGTAATGCATTGCCCTTTAAGTGTCGACAACCCTCCTCCACCTATTTCGGCGTTCAGAACCTTCAACTTATCGCCGACTTCGTCGCTAAGCGAGTTTCCGCTACCACACACCGAAATTCCGCCCCTACCCAAGTGGAGATTTTACGGTTTGATATGGTAAAAGACAGTCATTGATTGAATATCCAGCCCAATACCTCGCTTGCCAAAAACAAACGCAGGTTTTGACGACATCATTCCCGTTTTAGGCTTTCGCACACCAGGACGGATTGAAGACAGCTTAAAGTTCTCCAACAAAAATCGCGATTAGACTTTTCACATTTCGTTTCGGAATTATAGAAAAATCCAAAGATTGTGGAAGGAATCTGAAGGCGCTATATTGATATCCATTCACAACGATAAACAGCTAGGCTAATATATTATTCATATCGTAATAAATTAGGATAGAATACGCTCTATTATAGTAAAGTGATATAACTACCGTTGCTAGAAGAGCGTCCATATCAATTTGCATGCCGAGAAGTGATTATTTTCGATAATATAGAAATATGGGTGTTTACACCCCCTTTAACCCTGGCCATATAATTTAATAATAATTTCTTGCCTGAAGGTTCGACAATTTGAGAAATGTAAGAATGTGCTGAATAATTCATCAATTGGTTAATATTCTCTACCGATGTTACGATCCATGAAAAGCCACTACTCTACTGTAAGATAATCACAAGTCTTAATTATTCATTATCAATATCTTGTCCTATGAATGCAATGGATAGAAGGAAAGGTGAAGGCAGAAATAAAAGCAGCTGGTACACCGATCAATATGATCTTTTTATCGTTTAAATTGGCATTTATGGTGATTAACACGTACGTTTGAGTACATCAATAATTATTCAAGCTATGAAAACACACTGCTTCATCTTAAAAAAACACGTAGATGCTTCGGTTAGGACTAGATCTGATCCGTATTCCGAGTATCCATTTCATAACTCACACTACTCCGAAAGTTATAAGCACCTTTAATTGAATTTTCTAAGGTACTTGTGTCCCCAACGGACAAGAAAATGCTTCGGAATCGCCATCAAGGAATCTTTGAAACCGCGATGGTTCATTTGATAAATTTTAATCAACACATCAAAAACCAAAGTCTAATGAGAACAGATGCTACATCTAAAGTTCCCGGACTTATTGTGCCGCGCGGCAACACCGTCTGTTGCAGGTCGCTCTCCTTTAT
>CAJDXB010000014.1_pt1 | contig 24880 bp, 20 predicted proteins | sample 7391691 | NCBI WGS metagenome assembly CAJDXB01 (sample SAMEA7055747, study PRJEB34461) | soil metagenome | biome: terrestrial ecosystem; feature: Peninsula; material: soil | place: Antarctica | collected 2016 | reverse complement strand
AGATTGATTTCGTAACGCATGGCGTAGATATCCTTGTCGATGGTGCTTAAAGATATATGCTCTCCATCGCTACCGTACAGCTGCTCTTCGCAGGCGCTGCGAAGGTCTTCCTTGGTGGGATAAGGTCGGTACTCATTGGTGAGGCACCGGTCAATGATGCGGTATCGCAGTTGTGCGTATTTGTTTGCGGGCATGGTTCAGGATGTGGAAAATGGTAATATCCGACGATCGGATGATAAAAGAAAGTTATAGGTCTGTGGCAAAGAAAATAATTAAATCGGACGAAGCAGGGAATAATCCTGTGCCAAACGAGGTTGTTTTTTTTCATGGAATGGGAATTTACTTGAAGCCCGATACCGCAAATGCCCTTTTGCGTAGTTTTGCCCACCATGGGTCGATTGCTCAATTCCCTGATATTTGCCTTCGTATGGGTGGTAGCTTGGCTACCACTCAGGGTTTTGTTCATTTTTTCGGATTTGCTTTACCTTGTGGTGTACCGATTCGTGAAGTACAGGCGGGACGTTGTGCGCAGCAACCTAATCCACGCATTCCCCGATAAGCAACGAGAGGAAATCATTCGAATCGAAAAAAAGTTTTACCTCCACCTTTGCGACAGCTTTGTCGAATGGATATATCCGATGCACCGTTCGGCGCGGACGCTTGAAAAGCGGTACCGATTCGTCAATCCTGAAATTATAAACGATTTATATGCCAAAGGCAAAAGCGTAGCGGGGGTTTTGGGGCATTACGGAAATTGGGAATACTTGTCGCTGCTGCCCGAGCGCGTAAACCATGAGGTATGGGCGCTCTACAAACCATTGAAAAACAAGTTTTACGACAGATTGATAAACGATTTGCGCAGTAAATACGGCGTGAACATGGTGTCGGACCATGCGGGGTTTCGCAAGTTGAAGGAACGCGGTGACACAGGTGCAATCACGATGACTTATTTTCTCGCTGACCAAAGTCCGATGAAATCAAAGATCAAATATCAGACTGAGTTTCTCAATCGCATGGCTCCGATTTTTCTAGGGCCGGAACAAATTGCCAAAAAGCTCGACATGGCGGTGGTGTTCTTCAACATCCACAAAGTGGGCCGCGGTCGCTATGAAGTACATTTTCAGGTATTGGTTGAAAATCCGCTGGATACCTCTCCTTACGAAATCACCGAAATGCACGTGCGTGCATTAGAAGCGGCCATTCGTCGCGATCCCGCTCCTTGGCTTTGGAGCCACCGTCGATGGAAGTATTCTTCACCATCGGATGAGATGAAATGATTGAGATAATTCTCGATTAGTATCTGCGTAGTCAGTTTTCATTGCCTGGACGACCGACCGAACTCAATTTTTTTGAACCTCCGTCAGTCCAAACGATTTCGGGTTCCAATTTAGATGTACGCTTTTGGCCGTTTGCAAAAATATTTTGACCCTACACTTTGGAGTTCCGTGGAATAAACCTGAAATTGTCGACGCTTATATTTAACCACTCAAACAACCAATCATGAAAAAACAGGCTTTACACCTCCTCTTGGTAATGGCATTCATTGGCTGCTCCACTACCCTATTTGGACAGCTCACCGACGAAACCTATGTCCACGACGGGCTCACACGATCCTACAAGCTCTATTTGCCTCCGGGGATTTCACCGTCAGCACCATTGGTTTTCGTATTGCACGGCTATACGGGCAATGCCTCCGGGATGGTCTCATCCACGCATATGAATACCATTGCCGATGCGAATGGATTTGCGGTTTGCTATCCTCAAGGCACTCATGATTATACCGGTACCACGCATTGGAACATCGGATTTGAGGGTGATGATGTGGATGATTTGGGCTTTTTGACCAACTTGGCCGCAGACCTTCAGTCCATTCACAATCTGGATCCGACATGCACGTACGTGTGTGGCATGTCCAATGGCGCTATGATGAGTTATTACCTCGGGTGTGCCGCGTCTGAAACCTTCCGGGCCTTTGCATCCGTTTCGGGAGCTATTTCACCGTTGTTCACCTCTTCATGCTCGGGAAATATCCCGGTGCCTTTCATGGAATTTCACGGTACCAATGATATCATCGTGCCATACAATGGCGGCGGTCCTTTGCCAAGTCTTTGGGGAGATTTCTTTCCCATTGAAACGGTATTCCGTAAATGGCGCAAAGTGAATGATTGTCAAAACTATAGTTCACAGGCCATTCCAAATGCGCCGGTTATTGACTATTCCTCAGCTACACGTTATGACCTTACGGACTGTAACGGTGACTTGAAGGCGACGCTGTTTAAAATCGATAATGGCGGTCACACTTGGCCCGGATCGCCATCGGCGGGTTTCTTTGATTTTATCCAGCCGACCAATCAAGATGTGGACGCAAGTGCCGAAATATGGAATTTCTTCAACTCGGTATGCTCCCCTTCTGCCATCATCGCACCAAACTCAACCGTCGATCAAGTTCAAGATTTCAACCTCTACCCCAACCCGGCATCCGGTCATGTAAACACCTTACTGATGGGTGCTGATAAAGCGGTCGTAAGGATCTATTCCTTAGAAGGTGTACAGCTATCTGAACAAGTCATCGAACGCGGTGAAAACACCGTTGATTTATCGAAGTTCTCCCCGGGAATGTATATGGTTAGTGGTAAAATAATGTTCGTTACGTCAGCCTCATCGCTGCCTTAAACTTGTCCATTGAATGCGCCTTGTAAATATTGGGACGCTCACGATGTCAATGGAAAATATCTTCATATGCCCGAATAAATTATTCACTCACGTTTTATTTCGAGGAGCACAATCGCACAGGTTGTCATTCGTTTTGAAACATGGTTTTTTCCACGTTTGCGAATTGGCTTCCAAACGAGTTTCGTTAATCCTTGATATGCCTATGTTCGATTTTTTGAAAACACCATTTTTACCTCTCATCCGCACGCTGGGAAAATCCATTGCACGGCGTAAATTTCAGGAAGACCCCATATTCATTGGTGGCTGCGGACGATCGGGAACCACCTTGCTGTTGTCCATGCTATCCGCCCACGGTGAGGTTTTCGCCTGCCCACGTGAGCTGGGACTATTCAATCACACCCATCGCGATGCGGAAGGCCGACTGGTCGCCGACCGCATCGATCGGTTATATCGGTCCTTTATTTTCAATCCCATATCTCGTACCGCCAAAAGATGGTGTGAAAAATCCCCTTCCAACATCCATCACATCGATGAAATAGATGAGTATTTTGATGGGAAATTCAAGTTTATTCAAATGGTGCGCGATGGCAGGGATGTCGTTTTATCGATTCATCCAACGGCACCGGATCGATATTGGGTCAAGCCGCAACGATGGGTTTGCGATGTGCGTGAGGGATTCGCGTACAAAGATCATCCGCAGGTGAAAACGGTGCGATATGAAGACTTGATCACCGATTATGAAACAACCATTCGAGATTTGTGTCAATTTCTGGAACTACCCGTTTCGTCGGAAATACTTCATTGGCATGAAAATGCCAAAGTTCGGCGCAATAGTGCCTATTTCTCAAAAGTCGAAAAATCGCATTCCATGTCAATCCAAAAATGGAAACGAACAGCGGACACCGACCGCTTGGCAGATTTTATGGCCGAGCCTTATGCAAAAGAATGGCTGAGTACCTTGGGCTATGAGGTTTAAGTCAATAACATCAATAGATTCCCCTTTGAAGGTGAAGCCATCAATGGCCTGTCGCAATTCTTTGCGGAATTTGCCGATACGAGGATTCATATTCGTTTCAATGGCACCCGCTCGATATTCCCCAATTGATTCTCCAATGGAAAGTGTGTCTCAAAAAACTCTGAAAGCTTATTTCGAAAGATGGGAAAACCATTGAGGTCGGAATGTCTACCCCTGGGAATGGTTACCATTTCGGCATCGGTGTATTTTTTGGCTATTTCGTAAATTCGAAATCCCAATAGATAAGGTATGATTTTATCTTTGGTACCGTGAGCGATCAACAGGGGACATTGATGGTTCGAATGTGGATATCGTTTCTAAAGGTGTAGCGCAAAAACCATTTGACCGGAATGAACTTGGTGTGGTATTTCGCCACATTGATGAAATTATCGTAGGGAGTCTCCAGTACCACGGCTTTAGGGTGTACGTGTCCTACAAGCCAGCTGGCGATTCCCGACCCCAACGAACGTCCGTAAACGCATATTCTGTCCTCGGGAAATGATTCCATCACTTTTCTATACCACAACAGGGCATCGGAGTACAAAATTTCTTCCGTTCGATCCCCTGTCGATTTTTCATACCCTCGATAATCGGGTACAATAACGTCGAAACCAAAAGAAGTGAATTCTTCTGCTACGGAAGCCCATCGAGAGATGCCCCCGGTATTGCCGTGGAAATACAAGATACACCCCCGTGGTTCATCCACTCGGATGTGGATTGCGTGCAACCGTCCGCCTTCACAGGCCTCCAGAAATATTTCATCATGCTCTGAAGCCAACGCCAGCGGGGCACCGCGACGTTTTCGCCAGAGGGGCACAAAAATAAATCGCTCCTGGAAAAGAAAGTAAAACAGGCAAACCGATACATAAGTAACCGATAAGAACACAAGGATATAGAAGATTGTCTTTGCCATTATGATTTATACCTCCGAACTATGCAGTCTCAAATAGAATACTAACGTGAAACAAAATATTTCCATGGACCAAGTTCTTGAAAAAGCTTTACAAAAATCGGTGGATTACCGTGAATATTTACGAATGATCGATGAGTTTGTTCGCGATGAACGAACCAGTGGCGAAAATCAATCCGCAGAGTTGGCTCACTACACCAAACTCAACGCCAAACGCATCAAAAGGTTGAACAAGATGACTACTCCCGCTTCGGAGACGGTTGAATTGATATCCTCTCTGCCTTTTCAAATGGAGTGGGTAGTTATTACGGAAGTTTGGTGCGGCGATGCGGCTCAGAATGTTCCATACATCAACAAGTTGGCCGAAGCCTGTCCCAATGTAAATCTCCGGTTGGTTTTTCGCGACGAGAATATCGAATACATGGACCGTCACTTGACCAACGGATCGCGGAGCATTCCCAAATTGATCATTTACACAGCCGGCGAAATGGATGTCCTGGGCAAATGGGGTCCACGGCCGGGCAGCGTTCAAATGATGATGGAGGAAAATAAAAATAGTGAAGTGCCTTTGCCATACGAGCAGATGGCCGAACGACTTCACGGTTGGTATGCGAAAGACAAAAACATCGGCCTCGATTTAGAAATATTTGAATTATTTTCCGGTATAGAAGAGCGGCTTCCTGCGTGAGGTATATCGGTTACGATTTGTCTGCAATGAGTCGTCGGTCATTCAGTCACCGAAGAAGCAGGCTATAGGTATCACGACACAGGTGGCTGGGATGGCGGCAACTTCGGTCATCTTGCCTTACCGGTCTCATTCTCACAATCCAATCTAGCATTGGACGATGAACCTTTCTGAAAAGGGCAAAAAAAATCCCCTTTCGGGGAAATCTCAGTATAAAACAAAAAAAGCAACGCATCATCATACGGTCGAGAGGCTTTGACCATAGCGGATGATGATTGCCCGGCTCAAATATAGAACTATTGTATAAACTAGGAAACCCAGGTTAATGTCCCGGTGCTTGAATAGAAATCAAGGAATTCACGCACGCATCCCCGACCACCCGGAGTGTTGAGTATGTTGAGTATAATATCCGCAGCTATTTTAGCCTCCGGCATTGCATCGGATGGCGCTGCACCGATTCCGACTTTTTTCAAAGTTTCCACATCATTGATATCGTCGCCGATATAGGCCACTTGCTCGAATCCCAGGCCTTGGGAGTACAAGAGGGATTCCAAGACTTGAAGTTTGGGTTCTTTGGTCACATAAACGTGTTGAATTCCGAGAACTTTGGCGCGCATTTTTATAACTTCGGAATGCGATGATGCACTGATGATGGCAAACTTGACGCCTTGCTTGATGGCGCGGGTTATCCCCATTCCATCTTTCACGTTAAAAGTTTTGTAATCACGGCCATCGGATGAATAGTGCAGCCCACCATCGGTCATAACACCATCGACGTCGAGGACCACCAATTGAATTTTGGTTTTGCTCAAGAGTTCTTCTCGCTTGGCGAGATCGACGGTATTGAGAACTTCAAAAGGATAATTCAAGCCGGAGACCAGTTCCCAAAGTTCATCCGGTTTGATATTGACAAATTCCTCTCCAAAAAGGGGAAGTGCTCCCCTTTTTTGGAGAAGAAAATTGATATTGTCGAAAAGCATTACTCTTGGTTCGGGGGAAGTATATCGAGCAACTCAATTTGGAAGATCAACACTTCGTTGGGGCCGATGGTAGGAGGCGAACCGCGCTCTCCATACGCGAGAGATGGTGGTATAATCACGCGCCATTTGCTTCCCACAGGCATCATTTGCACAACCTCGGTCCAACCGGGAATAACACGGTTTAAAGGAAATTCCGCCGGTTGACCACGTTCGTAGCTGCTGTCGAAAACTTCGCCTGTGGTGGTTTGACCTTCGTAGTGGACGCGTACGTTGTCGGTTTCATTCGGCTTGGGGCCGTCACCTTCTTTAAGTATTTCGTAGTAGATGCCGCTATCGGTTTTCTTCAAGTTTTTGTCATTGGCCAAAGTAGCCATGTAGTCGTCAGCCTTCTTTTTTCCTTCGACCGCCGCCTTGGCTTGCTTCTCTTGCATGAATTGTCTAACGAGTTGATCTCCATCTTGCATGGCAATCCTCAAACCGGAGTCGCTCTCGAGGGCATTTTGCACTCCGGCCATGACGGCATCGATGTTGACATCCTCGATTTCGGATTGTCGGATGTTTTGGCCCAAGCTCGCACCGAAAATGTACGAAATGCTGTCCATACGGTTTTGGAGGGCCACATCGCTATGGTCGGCTTTTTTCTGAGCGCAAGCGCCCGAGCTCATGGTAATGAGCACCGCTGCGAATAAACTGAGTTTTCTAAACTTCATGTGATTTTACTGTTTGGTTTTTATTTGATTGTCGGGTATATACCCATTGATTGTTCTCCGTATCGGATAGTCGTTGGTTCCACGCATATCCTTCAGAGTCGAAAGCTTTTAGATCTTCGGCATTTTCAATGCGGTTCTCAATGACAAATGCGGCCATCATGCCACGCGCTTTTTTCGCAAAAAAAGAAATCATCTTGAACTCACCTTCCCTCTCCTCTTTAAAAACGGGTGAAATCACGGGCAAATCGATTTCTTTCCAATCGATGACGCGCGAATACTCTTTGGAGGCGAGGTCGAGGACAAAATTTGAGCTTGTGGATTTGATGTCTTCGCTCAGTTTTTCTGTAAGACGAGATTTCCAAAAATCGTAAAGGTTTTTCTTTTTCTCGGTTATGTGCCAACTCGTTCCCATTTCAAGGCGATAAGGCATAATGGCGTCCAGGGGGCGGAGCATGCCGTACAACCCTGACAAGATGCGAAGGTGAACTTGTGCGTACACGAGTTCAGCCTCAGTGAATTCTTCTGCATTGAGCCCGACATAGACGTCGCCGGCAAAAGCATAAATCGCCGGCTTGGATAGTTCTCCGATAGCCGATTTGCTCCACTTGGCGTACCTCTCGGCATTGAGTTGGGCCAGATTTTCGCTGATGCCCATCATTTCGCGCAAGTGCTTCGCCGATATTTTTTTCAATTTGCCAACCAAGTATTCCGCCCGATCTGCAAAGATTGGTTCTGTGCGTTTGCGGAAAGGCACGGGATCTTCAAAATTCAATTTCTTGGCGGGAGACAAGATTGTGATCATCTCAAGTCTTTCATGGGACCGCTTGGGGGTACCACTATATTTTTGTCGTGAAAAGACTGCAAAGATAACAGACCGAATCGGCACGGCAATTTCATCGGATAATTTATAAATACGATAAGAATGGGATTTTGCGTGAGGACGGACGCCGGCATCCTTTTCATCGGCAGTCGTTGGAGCCATAAGGTCGGCGGGGCGACAGGCGAAGCCCCCGCCGGCCGGTACGGCTCCCGACGGCCGATGAAAAGATATAGGCGGAAGGCCGACCCGGTGGTATTCCCTGCTGAAATTCACTTTGCGGAAATGTGGAAGATTTCTATACGTGTCATTGTTTTGCCGGAAATCCCACCGGGTCACGCCCAGAAAACAATACTCTCGCCAAGACCACTTTTCATCTTGAAGTCCTCGAAAATTACTTTTCATTTTTTATTCCCGGGGGCATGCTCAAATCATTCGCTCAAAACGCTCGGTGTAAGAAATTGGCTCGATATATGTGCTACATCCTGAAAAATTCCCGCCTAATTTGTCTTAACTTGGCGGATTCATTTTTAGAAAAAACATAGTATTGAAATTCACCGAATTCGGTTTAAACGACCAGTTAATCTCAGGCCTCGACGCTATGGGATTTGAAGAAGCGACCCCTGTGCAAGAGCAGGCCTTGCCCATAATACTTGACAAAAAAGACTTGATAGCCTGCGCCCAAACCGGTACGGGCAAGACGGCGGCATTTATCCTGCCGGTGATCCATGAATTGATGGGCCGCCCTTATACCGGCAAGTCCATCCGCGCATTGGTGGTTGTTCCTACGCGAGAACTCGCGCTGCAAATCGACCAAGCGGTTGAAGGGCTTTCGTATTTTACCGACATAAGTTCTTCTGCGGTATACGGTGGCGGCGACGGTGCGGGATTTGACCAACAAAAAAAGGCACTCACCTCCGGGACTGATATTATCATCGCCACTCCCGGTAAGTTGATTTCCCACCTGAATATGGGTTATGTCAAAGTTGATGAGCTCTCCCACTTTATACTCGATGAGGCGGACCGCATGCTCGACATGGGATTCGTCGAAGACATTATGCGCATCGCTTCATTTTTGCCGGATAAGAAACAGACATTGATGTTCTCGGCGACGATGCCTCCCAAAATCCGCGATCTGGCCAAAAATTTGCTCGACTCTCCGGAGGAAATAAGCTTATCGATGTCCAAACCTGCCGCCGGGGTAATGCAAGTGGCTTACTTGGTACAAGAGGCGGATAAACCGAAATTGATCAAAAGGCTGCTCGATAAAGAAGATTTGACGGGAGTCTTGGTCTTTTCGCGGACCAAGAGAAATGTTAAGCAAATAGCACGGGCGCTAAAAGGAACCCGGGTTTCGGTGGAAGAAATGCACAGCGACTTATCGCAAGACGAACGTGAAGAAGTCATGCGCAATTTCAAAGCGAAACGTATCCGCGTATTGGTCGCCACAGACATTGTCTCCCGCGGAATCGATATCAAAGAACTTCAGTTGGTGGTAAATTATGATGTCCCCGACGAAGCTGAGGACTATGTTCACCGTGTAGGCCGCACTGCTCGTGCGGATCAGACCGGAATGGCGGTTACCTTCATCACCCCCATCGAGCAGCGCAAATTTGCGCGCATCGAAGAATTGATCGAATCAACGGTTTTGAAACAACCGGTGCCGCCCGAGGTGGGTGTGAGTTTTCAATACGATCCGAAAGCCCGTTCCGGCGACAGTCGTGGCGGTGGAAATCGGCGGTACGGAGGACACAAAGGCAAAGGCCAGAGGCAGCCGGGAAAAGGAAAAAGCAGATAGGTCATCCTTGAATTCCCACCACTGCGTTGCATTCGTATACTGTTTTCTTCCCAATAATTTGTGAGGGCTTTGATATAAGCCAGTCCAATAACTCTCCATCGTTGCCAACTTGTCTTTTTGCCCGGCTATTGCGATGGGGAATATGGTATGCCGAGCATGTCGAGAACCATAGAGCGACGGCTCTCGACTACTCAATGAGTCCCGTTACAATCCGTTTTCATCGCCTCGTATCCGAAAAAAATACGAAATTATCCTTCCCGGGAAAGTTATTGGAGATGCCCCACTCGTATTTTGGAGATGCCCTACTCGTATTAAGGTTGTCCGATAATCTTATTTCCGGTATTTTGTCGCCAAAATCATACAAACAAGAGTGAAGCGATGAAATATTGTCTTCACTCGATTAAGACCTAACATAATTTGGCTTGGACTTCAATGCATTGATCATGAATGTCAAATCTGAATTGACGAATTGTAGTCATGCGGAAATGTCGGCCCTGAAAAAAAGTACAACGAACCATTCTTCAACAATGGTTGTTGACTAACCAAAATTTTGACGCCATGAACCTAGATCATAAACCCGAAAAAAAAAGAACTTCGGTTTCGGAAGAAGATTGGAAAAGCAAACTCAGCGAAGAAGAATTTCGAGTTTTGCGCACCAAAGGGACGGAGCTGCCCTTTTCCGGGGAGTACAACACTCATTTCGAAGAAGGTGTATACAAGTGCAAAGCTTGTGGCACGGCACTGTTTGAGTCAGATAGCAAATTTCGCTCTAATTGCGGTGGTCACCTGGGCCACATCTTCGATGATGGGCCTACGGAAACCCGCGTGCGGTATTGCATCAATTCCGTTTCTCTGGATTTTGAAGAAAACAAGACCGACAAAGATTGATCGCTGAGGTCACGGGCATATTGGGATAGCGCGCCGGGTGTGATTCCGGACTGGAGGGCATCCTTAATAACCCTCCCCGATTGCCGCTTTGTATCGGATAGAAAATTGACGCGTCGCCATTGCCGGGAGGGTTAAAAGAGAAACCTTAAATTATGAATGGGATCAGCATTTTGGCTCGGCGGCGGTACTCCAAATATTCCTCTCCAAATCGATCCAGTAGCTTGGCCTCTTCCAAAAGCGAGCCCACGATGAGATAAATTATGGATATCACAACGAAAACCAAGTTTTTCACCGAAGGAAGCCATAGCAGGTAACCCAACAGCAACAACAAAACTCCAAAGTACATCGGATGACGCACATACGCATACAACCCGGTAGTTATCAAACTTTTCGCGCGCTCTTCAACAAACCAGAAAGTAATGGGATAAGGTCGAAGTGCTTGGATACCAATCCATGCTCCTGCTAAAATCAATATCCCTGCAGGTAACCTTGTGCCCCATCCCGGGTCGAATAAATTCGGCGAGGGCAACATGGAATGGAACCAAAACAACAAGACGAAATTGATCGCGGCGAAGAAGGAATAGAATGATCGATAATAACGAAACTTCTCCCCCAACATTCTTTGCAGCGTCACCTTGATGCCGCGGCCCGCCATGGCGCTGTGCAAACCGTAGTAAATCAACCAAAGCACTCCGAGGTAAAGAGAGTTCATCAAAAACGGGTTTTCGCTCAAGGATAAGGATTTTTCGTAAGGCTACTTCTCGGTTTTAGGTCTGACAAACTCTTATTTTCCGAGCGGTCATTATATTCGTATTTTAACCGATTTGGTAAACTCGTAAAGTTAAGTTTAATTCCTCCAGACATGCTAAAGACATTGGTTGTCCTTCCCTTATTCATCCTATTCATAAACTTGGGGGCCGATGCCCAAGATCCTTCCGAAGAGCTGGATCAAATGGTTCAATGGATGACCGGTGATTTCGTGACCGGCGAAGAAATCACGCTCGATTCGGTGACCGGGCAATTCCATTGGCACTTGGCGGAAATATGGCAGGACAAATCCAACGGATCATGGATTTATGCCGAATTGAGCGCCGACAACAAACCGGAAGAGCCCTTGGAACAATGGGTGTATTTTGTCACTTCGCTCGGCGAGGGGGAATTGAGCAGTGATTCGTATGCAATCCCGGACAAGAAAGACTATGTGGGCGCTTGGGGCGACCCCTCACGGTTTGACGATCTAACTCCCTTTGATTTGAAATATCGAGAAGGTTGTACGATTTTCCTCAGTTACGACGGTTTCCAATACGACGGACGCAGCAATGAGAAGACCTGTCCCACCCAGCGCGGCAATGCCTATTATTTGATGACCACATTCAATGTCACTCCAGGCATAATCAAATACGGCGAGAGCGGTTTTGACGATTCGGGAAAGAAGAAATGGGGTCCAAAAGATGGTTCCTTTCGATTCGTACGTAAGAATGATTAAATAATTGTTAAACATCACCCTAGCAGGCAAAACAAGATTAGCTTTGGAGCGTTAGATATATAAAACCGGAAATTATGTCAAGAAAGAAGAAAAAAACAGCCATAAAGGAGCTGAAACCCAAGATAAAAGTACGCCTCGATAACAAGACCATCATCACGATTCGCGATATGACGAAGTTCGACTTTTGGAAAGAAAGGTTTCCAAATGCAGTGGTAATCCAATAAAAAAAATCCCGGCAATCGCCGGGTTTTTTATTCTCAAAATTTGATATTCCAGTCGCTTAACGACAATCAACATTCAAACCCGGTGGGCTTCCTCATAGCCTAACTCTCGTCTTTGTACAGTAAAGCGAACCCTTTCTCTTCCCATCCCTTCTACCTCAAACCGGAATAATATTTCGTGATCACCAATTTCTATAGGTGGTTCGATTTTTTCCGAGTCCTCATTTAACACCCTTGAACTAACCCTTTGTGCCGAATGGGTGTTTTCAGGTAGTCCTTTTCTCTGCCATAAAACTATCGGCCGATACGGACGCACGTCCTTCACATGTTCAGTCTTGAAGTTTACCGTCAGTGCAGGTAGTCGTTCTTGCCATAAACTTCCGCGGATCACGATTTTGTTGACTGTCTATAAAACGGGCGGTTTCAGAGGTGCACGAAACACATATTTGATTTGGGTAGATTATTCTATTCTACAGTGTTTCAATCTCACACTTCGACCGGCTATAGTTTTGTAAACGTGTCTTATAGAGTATTGCTTAAGGAAATCTGCATCGCCAAATAATCATCGAACTCAGGTTAAAAGGGTGAAAACACCCCCTCATTTTGGGTGTATACTTCCCACAACGTTCCATTGACCCCCCTTACATTTGTCATGACGAAGTTCCCTCTATGAAAGGATGGAGAAGGGAGAATCAAAACCCGCCCTGGGGCGCACCGAATTGGATGTGCCGCAGACTACCAAGCAACGAAAGGACATCTAATTAGGTGTCTTTTTGTTTTTGTGACGTAGATAAAGGCTCAAGCCGCACAAAAGGGTGTTTTAACCCTGCTATTCTCGGCGATTTCACCCCCATATACTCGGCACGGAGCTGCTTACATTCGGCAAGTAAAGCTTCTTCATAAGGTTCGCCCGCTTTTCGTCGAGATTTGTCGGGCGAACCCCGGTTAACCAGGACCATAGGGGCATCGCGTGCGATGCCCCTGCTCCTTTATGAAATCCGGAACAAGTACAGGTTTATAAGTGTAGGTCCGACATCAAGGCATTCCGCAATCCGGCCTCAATCACTTTCCATCGGGAAATGGAGGCGACAGCAAATGAATGGTCAATGGAAGACCACTCTCCACATCGGGAAGCAATGAAATGCCCTACTTTTCGTAACGACCTACATCGTCGAGGCTGCCGGAAATAATCGGCAACGCGAAATATTGGAAGAAGCTGACGTGAGAATTGAAAACCTTCTCGTAGAAACTGGCCAAACTTTTCTCTAAGTCAATGGCGACGTCTTTGTCGAGTTTAAGCAGGATTTCGTGAACGCGCCTCATCTGCGCTTTCAAATAGATTTCCTTGTCTTTTTCTTCGGTTGGTAAACGGAGGTTGAGAATATCGAAACGCTGCTCAAATTGCATATCGACCAATTTATAAAAGTCTCGAAGGGACTTGGGCGAAGTGAATTTCCGCAAACTTGCGAGTTTGATTGCACCGGATTTTTCATCGGGACTCAAAATCCCATCACCTGCATATGCCGCCATGAGTGAAATCCAAACCGGTGCGTCCAGAACATGGCTGAATTCCTCAGGGGATAAATCTTCAAATGCTTTCTTAATCTCGATCATAATTCCACGTTGATCCCGACAAAATATCGGGTTTAGTATGTAGGCAGCGGCCAAAGTTATCAATTTTTGCCGACAGATTTTCTGGATTTTCCCACCGGATTCGCCAACCAATTGGCTATCTCAAACCATATACCCGGCAATTCCAAATTGGTTGTTGCCGGACAATCATTCGTCCCCGTCGGGCGAACCTTGGATAATGTCCGGCGAACATTGGATTCTGTCGGACGAACATTCGCTCAAAAAAATGTGCCTCGGAATTTGCATTCAGTTCCCTTTTAGCATAAATTCACAGCCACTTATCCTGAGACTTCGCAAAAGGACTTCCCCTCTCGGTCGAACGTGTGTTTCAGTATGTAAAGCAATTTTTATTCACTGCGTTTAAAAAACGCACACAAACATCCAAAATCATCAACATGAAACAATCTTCGACATTCAGGGTCAAAACTCTCCTGACGGCACTAACAGCCTTCATCTTCATCTCGTCCGCTTTTGGTCAAGAAGCCATAAAAAAGCAAGTTGAAAGCTTAAGGGCTTCCGGTACCGAATTCGAATCCATACAGCCATTTGAATCCGCGGAATTGCAATCGGCTAAAGCCTTCAGTGAAATGAACATTTCTACCGACGTGTTGACCGAGGCCACAATTTTGCATCCCGCGACTGAGGCTTTCGCCGAATTGGAGCTGCTCCGTCCGGAGTTTCTCTCTTTGGAAATACCCACGCCAAATGCAAAAGATCCATCGATTACCCTGGATCTGTACCGCAAATCGATATTTTCTGATGACTTCCAAATCGAAAGCAGCGATCAACCCGGGGTGGCTTTGTCCATTCCGGATGCTATCTTCTATCGGGGCACGGTTCAAGGAGCTGAGCATTCACTCGTGGCCATTACGGTTCTCGATGGTGAGATGAGCGGATTGATATCCTACGGCGACGAGACCTACGTACTCGGACGTGTCAAAACGGCCGTAAACAATGAACACCTTTTATACCGCAATGATGCGCTCAACATCGAACAGGATTTCGTCTGCACCGCACTGGAAAGCGACGATTACCAAATCCCCGAAAAGGAGTCCTTGGACGCACCCAAAACCGTAAAGTGTGTGCGTGTACGCGCTGAGATCGACAATAATCTGGTTTCCAGTTTGGGCGGAGTTACGGCAGCCACCAATTACGTCACTTCACTATACAATCAGGTAGTTACGCTCTATTACAACGACGATATCGACGTGACGTTAGCGCAAATATACGCATGGAACGGGAGCAGTCCTTATTCCGGTGATGTCGGCAACCGGCTGTACCAAGTTACCAACACTTATCCCAATATCGACCTTACTCAGCTGCTGACCGGCGGCGGAGCAGGTGGCGTCGCTTGGCTTTCCGGTCTCTGCTCTTCCACATACGGCGTGAGTGTTGCCGGACTTGACGGTTATTTCTACAATATCCCTACGTATTCATGGGATGTCATGGTGGCAACCCACGAATTAGGTCACAACTTGGGATCCGCCCATACGCACGCATGTGCATGGAACGGAAACAATACGGCAATCGATGGTTGTGGAGCGGCAGTAGGATATTCTGAAGGATGTACCGGACCCATCCCCTCCAATGGTGGAACCATTATGAGTTACTGCCACTTGACTTCGGCTGGGATCAATTTAAGTCTCGGTTTCGGGCCACAGCCCAAAGTGCGCATTCAAAACTATATAAATTCCAAAGGCTGCCTGACCTCAGGCTGTGGCGGAGGCCCTGTAACTTGCGAAAATAATGACCTTACCCTGAACATTGCCTTTGATAACTATCCACAGGAAACGAGTTGGCAAATCACCAATTCCGCTTCCACTGTCGTGGCATCGGGCGGCAATTACACCGGTCAGTCATCTGCTGCGGAGGATATTTGTCTGGAAGACGGATGCTACACATTGACCTTCTTCGACTCTTATGGTGACGGAATGTGCTGTAGTTATGGCAACGGAAGTTTTACACTGAATGGTCCCGGTGGTGTATTGGCATCCGGTTCGCAGTATACCGGTTCGATCGATCTTCCATTCTGTTTGGGGGAAACATCGCCCAACTGCGATTTCATCAATTTCAATGACTACACCATCAGTTCTTATGCCGGTAATCGTGATATCGGAACCTACACTATACTTGATGGCGGTGCAACCTTGTACCTGCAAAACAACGCGTTGAAATCGATCGAATACAACTACAACGTCACTCCAAATACGATGGTGGAATTTGAATTCAAAAGCACGAACAAAACGCAGGTTCACGGTTTCGGCTTCGACAATGATCTCAAATTGTCACTCACCCGAATCTTCAAGCTCTTTGGTTCGATGAACAACAACAAGATCATCAACGACTATGCAGCATATTCAGGCTCGAGTTACGGAACCTTTGTCATTCCCACCGGGAGTTACTATAGCGGCAGTAGTTTGAAAAACCTGTTTTTCCTTGTTGCGAAAAAAGTTACTCCGGGCGCCGGCAATGCGTATTTCAAAAACGTGAGGGTATATGAAGCCGGCGAATGTGGATCGGCCCTGCCGAGCTCACCTCTGGCTTCCCTGAATTTGATGGAGAAAGATGGTTTCGTGCTCTACCCGAATCCCGCTACCGAAACGGCACATTTGATCGCTTCGGGCGATGCAACAATCGAGATCATTCGCGTATACAACACTTCCGGCGCTTTGGTGCAGGAACTGACCGTCAATGGCCCTTCGGCTGAACTCAACTTGTCGGACCGTGCACAAGGTCTGTACATCGTTACTTGGACTGATTCAAATGGGGATTCTCATCAGGAACGCTTGGTGAAATCCAACTAGGAACCCTCCATAAAATTCAAGAGCGGCATTACGTAAGCCCTCTGAAACGCTTAGTAATAAAAGGCCGGGGATTTTCTCCGGCCTTTTTATTTCCACAAGTTTCCGAGATGTTTTTGGGCGTGCCCCGTGAGTTAATTGTAAATGGTTAATGGTCAATTGTTAATGAAATCCATACATCCTCATGATATAGGTTGACGATTCAATCCGTGTATTTAGATAGGATTTTGGGCGTGTCCCCGGATTGACTTTCCTTATTTTTTTCACCTCCCCCACCTTCCCAACTTTCCCCACCTTCTCAACTTTCTCAACGTGGTCGGTCTACCGCCTTTATCTCCCTCTGCCTGCGGGGCGGTGCCCAATGCCGAGGGACGAGCTTCTTCGTCGCTGTCCCTCGCCGGCGCCCCGCAACCCGCTCGCAGAGGGAGGATACCGGCGTCTGACCTCACGCGGGACCACATCCGAATTCAAAATGTCAATTTGCGTACTGCCCGGAAACTTCAGGTATTTCGTCATAATCGATAATGAAAATCCGTGAGAAAATTTCCATTTTTTGATGCATAGCGCGAGGGCGTAGGGCGGTATCCCGTCGCTGATTTTGGTTAGGGACTGCGGCCGATGAGAGCGACCGGCGGAAGCTCCTCAACGGCCTTGCAGCTCCTTGCCAAAATCGGCGGCGGATAAAGCCCGAAGACCGACCCCGGCTTTTAATGGTCAAAGTCTTCGAAATGAATGGTTATGGATATGGGAACGGAGATGTGAGATTTGTGCAATATAGCCGGGGACGCGCCCAAAATAGAATCAACAACCCTCCCAAGCTTAGATGTTTGAACGGTGATGTCGGCTTCGGCGGATCGGGGCTTGCTCGCAGAAACATCGCTTGGAAACCTTACCTTTGCGGCGAAATTATCGATCGAATTAAGATTAAAATCAAAACAAATAGCAATGAAAAACCACTTGGTAAAAGTTTACCCCTCGAAGGCCAACCTGCCGAAAGAAGATCAACTCGCATGGAAACTCGCGCGCGTAGCCACGGATGATGTGGCCATCAGCGATGAGGTGGCGGATATGGTGATCAATCGCATCATTGATAACGCTTCCGTTGCGGTGGCGTCGGTAAACCGAAAACCTGTGGAAAATGCTCGTGCGCAGGCACTTGCTCACAAAAGAGACGACCGTGGCGCAAATGTGTTCGGCATGCCGCGCGACTTTAAAGTACACGCAGAATGGGCCGCTTGGGCCAACTGTGTTGCAGTGCGCGAACTCGACTTCCACGACACATTCTTGGCGGCCGATTATTCCCACCCGGGCGACAGTATCCCGGCGATATTGGCCGTGGCCCAACAACTGGGAAAAACGGGCAAAGACCTGATGCGCGGCATCGTTGCAGCTTATGAGGTGCACGTGAATCTGGTAAAAGCCATTTGCCTGCACGAACACAAAATTGACCACGTGGCTCACCTCTGCCCGGCGCAAGCAGCGGGCGTTTGCGCTCTGCTCGGACTCGATACGGAGACCACCTATCAAGCCATTCAGCAGGCGCTCCACGTATCCATCAGCACGCGCCAAAGCCGCAAGGGAGAAATATCGAGCTGGAAGGCATATGTGCCGGCCCACGGTGCAAAACTCGCCGTAGAGGCGGTGGATCGCGCTATGCGAGGTGAAAAAAGCCCATCACCAATCTACGAAGGTGAGGACAGCGTAATAGCTTGGATCCTCGACGGCCCCGATGCGGAATACACCGTTCCCCTACCCGAGCCCGGTGAAGAAAAGAGGGCCATACTCGAGACCTATACCAAAGAATATTCTGCCGAATACCAATCTCAGGCTTTGATCGACTTGGCAAAACGGATGCGTGACAAGGTCAAAGATTTCTCGCAGATCGATAATATCCTGATTGAGACTTCACACCACACGCATTACGTAATCGGCACGGGTTCCAACGACCCACAAAAATTTGATCCCAAAGCCACCCGTGAGACGCTCGACCACAGCATCATGTACATCTTTGCCGTAGCGCTGGAAGACGGGACTTGGCACCATGAAAAATCTTACGCACCCGAGCGCGCTCAACGACCTGAGACCATTGAGTTGTGGAACAAGATTTCCACGGTGGAAAAGAAAAAGTGGACGCAACTCTACCACGATCCCAACCCCGACAAGAAGGCTTTTGGCGGCCGAGTGATCATCGCGATGAATAATGGCGAAACCATAGACGATGAAATTGAGCGGGCCGATGCACACCCTGCCGGAGCGCGACCTTTCAAGCGCGAAAACTACATCGCCAAATTTGATACCCTCACTGAAAAGCTGATCTCCAAAGAGGAACGCGACCGATTCATCTCGGTGGCCGAAAGGCTGAAAGATCTGTCCGGGAAGGAAGTGATGGAGCTAACGGTGGAAATGCCCATTGACCAAGTGAAATCAAACAAACCCGATCGCGTCGGTATATTTTAAAATTCGGAAATCAACCGCGAAACTGTAACGGCAACCCAAAATCGAAATCCATGATCATCAATGATAAACCCGCTTCCGAAAAAAGAGCCGAGCTTAGAAACCGCTTGAATTCCGGTGAATTGTTGCAATTTCCAGGCGCATACAATCCTTTGGTGGCCATGCTGGTTGAGCAGACAGGTTTCGATGGGGTTTACGTATCGGGCGCCGTGATGGCAAATTCCTTGGGACTGCCGGACATCGGCATGACTACATTGACCGAGGTGTCTCAAACCGCCGCTTCCATTGCGCGGGTTACCTCACTGCCAACCATTATGGATATTGATACCGGTTTTGGTGAAACGATGAGCGTCGCCCGCACCATCAAGGAATTGATCTACCTCGGCTTGGCGGGTTGCCATATAGAAGATCAGGTAAACCCAAAACGGTGTGGCCACTTGGACAACCAAACGCTGGTGAAAACCGGCGACATGGTGCAAAAGGTAAAAGCCGCAGCCGACGCCAAAACCGATGAAAACTTTTTGCTCATCGCGCGGACCGACGCCCGAGGAGTGGAAGGCCTCCAGTCAGCCATCGACCGTGCCCGAGCTTATGTAGATGCCGGGGCCGACATGATCTTTCCCGAAGCTCTTCAAAATGAGCGGGAATTTGAGGAATTTCGCGCCGCTATCGACGTGCCGCTTTTAGCCAATATGACCGAATTTGGAAAGTCAAGACTTTTGAGCAAAACCGAACTCCAAGACTTGGGATACAATTTGGTCATTTACCCGGTAACCACTCAACGCCTGGCGATGAAGGCCGTGGAAGATGGCCTGAAAACAATTGCGGAAAAAGGCAGCCAAGAATCGATCGTAGACCACATGCAGACTCGGAAGCGCCTTTACGAAGTGCTGGGATACGAAAGCTTCAATGCTTTTGATCAATCCCTGTACAATTTCAAGGTCTGAATTCCACCAAAAAACAAAATGAACAACCCTTAAAAAAAGATATTATGAGCGAAAAAATCATTGCCCCAAAAGGACTCGCCGGTGTGGTGGCCGACGAGACGAGTATTTCGAAAGTAATGCCCGAAATCAACTCTTTGGTTTACCGTGGATACAAAGTGCAGGATCTGGCTGAAAAATGCAGTTTCGAAGAAGTTGCGTATTTAATGGCCCATGACGACCTGCCGACGGCCGAAGAGCTGCGCGAATTCAGCGATAACGAAAAAAACAAACGTGACCTGACGGCCAATATGCTCGATGTGATCAAGAAGTTCCCCAAAAGCGCACACCCGATGGACACCCTTCGCACCGGCGTGAGCTTCCTCGGCATGGAAGACAGCCGCATCTGGGACGATTCCCCCGATACGAGCATGGACAAATTCATCGGTCTTTTGGCACGTATCCCCACCATTATCGCAGCGGGTTACCGCCACGAGAAGGGCCTGGATTACATCGCCCCCGACAAGAGCTTGAGCATCAGTGAAAATTTCTTTCACATGTGTTTCGGAAAGGTGCCTGCTGCTGAAGTGGTACGCGCTTTTGACGTTTCTCTCATCTTGTACGCCGAGCACAGTTTCAATGCATCCACTTTCACCACACGTGTGATCACCTCCACTACCAGCGACATGTACAGCGCGGTAGTCGGTGGCATCGGAGCGCTGAAAGGTCCCCTGCACGGCGGCGCCAACGAGCAGGTAATGCACATGCTCATGGAAGTGGGAGACCCGGCCAAAGCCAAAGACTGGATGCTCAGTGCACTGAAAGAAAAGAAAAAAGTAATGGGATTCGGTCACCGCGTATACCGCAAAGGAGACTCACGCGTACCGACCATGAAAAAATATACCGAGAAGATGGCCGATTTCACCGGCGAGAGACGGTGGCTCGATATCGCCAACATCCTCGAGGAAACCATGGTTTCAGAAAAAGGCATTTATCCGAACTTGGATTTCCCTGCGGGTCCCGCTTATTATATGATGGGTTTCGAAATCGATATGTTTACCCCCATTTTTGTGATGAGCCGCATCACCGGCTGGTGTGCCCACATCATGGAGCAACGCGCCGACAACCGTATTATTCGCCCATTGAGCGACTATATTGGGCATCCCGAACGCGATGTTCCACTCTTGGGAGAGCGATAATCCAGTCTCAACGAATGAATTGCAAATTTCAAAAAGCGGTCGAAAGACCGCTTTTTTTCTGGACTCCAATATCACAGATCCCATCCATCTCCAGCATACGCTTGCGTCCCCGCGAGTGCGTTCTTCTTTCGTTCTGAGATTTTCTACTTTCATTCACGCCACTCGCGAGACGCGAGCGACTGACTGATAACAGAAACAATCATTGACATCAATCCACCGGCCGGCCCAAAACCTAAACCGGCTCCAACGCACAAAAACTTTCGGACATCTTGACCACTTTCATTTTGCGTACTTTTCAAGGTTCTATTTCAATCCATGAAGAAAACACTCATTGTTATTGCCATTGTCATTGCAGCCCTTCTCGGCTTGCTTTGGGGCGGTCAGTACTTCCTCAACAGGAAAGTCGACAAAGCATTGAAAGAAAAGGTCAACGAAGCCTTGGGGTCCAATTACAATTTTGATTACTCTCACAGCCGCATAAATTTGTTCGACAACCGGGCTTTCCTGTCCGGCATCGAAATTCGCAGGACAAACGAAACTCCCGAAGACTGGTTCATTTCACTCGAACGCATTGAGGTCAAGGGTTTTCACTGGTTGAGTTTATTGCGAAACAATCGGATAACCTTGGATTCGGTGCTATTGATCAATCCCGATGTTCATATGAACCGTTGGAAGCAATCCGAGGAAGACGAACAATCTGAAAAACCGGCACGTACCGGTTCTCCGCCGGAAGTGATCATTAAAGGAATTCGGACGGAAGGAGGTAAATTCAATTACGACCCCGACGGGCCCGAATACATTCGATGTGATTTTGATTTCAAACTGAACGATATCGATTATGCCGGCAAAATATCTGACTTAATTCCCCTGTGGTACACTTCGTCGATTCATCTTTCCGGCCTTGAATACCAAGCTGCCGATTCGATGAACATCATTTCCGCAGAAAGGATCGAAATGAGCAAGGCCGATTCGACATTAACCATTTTCGGCACATCACTTAAGCCGAACCTCGGCAAGGTGGAATACGGCAATTACTATGGATGGCGAAAATCGCGTTGGCAGGCCGAAATCGACACCATAGAAATCGCTCGTCCGGTAAATTTCACCGACAGCATAGGATTCATTCCGAGAATTCGCGTGGCGGGAGTAAAGTCCGGATTTGACAAAGACCTCCGCCTACCTTGGCCGGACAGAGTCACCAAAATGCCGCAGCCCGCCATTGCCGGCATGGACATTCCGCTTCAAATCGACTCAATAATTGTGGAACGCGGTGATCTCGTCATCAATACCATCCAAGATGAAGGACGAGAAGCCAAAATCGCATTCCACCAAATCTCGGCCTCCCTGACCCACATTAAAAACACGAAAAAGGATTCGACTTGTTTTGTCTTTGATGCCAAAGGTAACTTGATGGGTGCCGCCCCCATCGGCTTGTACCTCGATTATCAATACGGAAAAGAATCGCCATTCAAGGCCACGGGATTTATCGGTGGCACCAATTTGAACTTCGCCGATGATTTCCTGCGCAAAGCGGCGGGAATTAAAGTCGCAAGCGGACAACTTACGCGATTGGAGTTCAGAATGAACGGAAACGAACACGGAGAAGGAGGTCACGTCGACTTCCATTATCAAGACTTGAAGTTGGCCGCCATCGACAAAGAGACGGGGGAAACCAAGGTTTTATTGAATTTAGTTGCGGAATTGGCGCGTGGATTTCTGTTTTGGAAAGACAACCCGAACAACGGAAAATTTCGACGTGGTGAATTCTACTTGGAACGAGACGTGCGCAAAGCTTTTCCTTCGCAATGGGTAGACGGACTTCTCGAGGGAATTTTACAAACCGTATCTAAAGTCGATCCGACGAAAGTCCGCTTTAATAAAGAAGACGGTAAGGGCAAGTGAGAAGTCAGGGCCAACGCAGCACATTCAATGCAAAAGGTCGTTCTTGAAGACCGAATACCGCGATGTACAACGTCATAGCGCAGAATTGCCATATAGGCATCATTCGAATACGCGTTTTACGACAACCCCAACTTCCTGCCCAGCATTCGCCTTACAAATCTCAGTTTTTGCCCGGTGGGAAACCGCGTTAAATTGCTCTTCATTACGGCTTTGGTCAGCATAGTCTTCTTGGAGTAATCGATATTGACATCTACCAATACAGGACGGCTGCCGCGAGCAGCATGCATGGCTTTACGCATGACCGGCCTCACTTCAAAATCATTGGCCATGTGCAAGTATTCCGCACCCGTGGCCTTGGCCAAACCCTCGAAGTCGTAGCCGCCCAATACTGTGCATGTCTTCTCGCCGAGAGGCAACTTTTGAAATTGTGCGATCTGGCCCAGCTCTCCGTCGTTGAATACGAAAAACACCGGTGCCAACTTGTTCATCGTCGCCGTAATAAGCTCGTTTCCGGTCATTTGAGCAGCCCCATCTCCTACGATACCAATGACGTTTCGCTTGGGATGAGCCATTTTCACCGCGATGGCGGCGGGAATGCAATAACCCATGCAATTAAAGTCCGTCGGTGATATCAGTTTCCGCCCACGGCGTACGGTCAATAACTCGGCAGCCAGAAAAGTGTGTTTTCCATCATCGAGAGCCACGAAATCCTCGGGATCCAACATTTTGTTGAGCGCGTCGAAAAACCACCCCGGAGAAACAATGTTCGCCCGTTTGTCCTTCAGCCAACCGCGGTCATACTTATCGTTAAGATCGTTCATTTTGGTCACCACGGCTATATTGTCGTTGCCGATGACTCTATTCTCCAACCGCTCCCATACCGCTTTCAATACGGCGGTGGCGTCACCTTCCACGGCGAGGTCGGTCGGAAAGTTTTTGTCAAATACCTCTGGATTGATATCGACGTGGATGAGTCCGCGAGGATCATCCAAAGCGTAACTTGCCGTGGATATCTCAGAAAACCGACAGCCGACGGCGAGTAGTACATCCTGTTTTTTTAGGGCGTATTGAGAACCGGGTTTGCTGCCGGCACCGATAAAGCAACCGGCATAAAGAATATGGTCGTTGGGGAAAGAACTCTTTCCCTGTAAGGTGAGCGCAACGGGAGCTTGGAGCTTTTCGGCAATTTTACGGGAGTATTCCATCGCGTCCACGGCGCCCCATCCGAGAAACATCATCGGGTTTTTGGCACGGGCAAGCTTTTCTACCAATTTGTCTATCAACGCAGGGTCAAGATCGGCTTCCATTCGGTCGAGCCCCATCGGTTCCAATGATTTGAATAGATTGGGATTCTTTATTTTTTTCGTGAAAAGCATCAGCTCCACTGGAATTTCAACGAAGACCGGTCCGGGTTCCCCAGAAGTAGCTACGTTATAAGCCTCGTATATCATAGGCACGATGTCCTCATGCGTCAATGCCAAGTATTGCGCTTTGGTCACGCTCGCCGCCATCGGCTGCAAATCGATTTGGTGGAGTTGATAGTGGCGGCCTGAATCACGTCTTATGCCACCGGAAATTACAAGCATGGGAACTCCGGCCAAAAATGCCTCGCCCATCCCGCTCATCGCAAGTGCCAATCCGGCCGCGGGAACGATCGTCAGACAACCGATGCTATCGGTGGTGCGCGATATGGCGTCGGCCATGAACGAACCGCCACTTTCGTGTGTCACCAATATCGGTTCGATGGAACTCGATAACCGCAAAGCGTCGTAAAGTTCCGTGGTGT
>CAJDXB010000137.1_pt1 | contig 25170 bp, 22 predicted proteins | sample 7391691 | NCBI WGS metagenome assembly CAJDXB01 (sample SAMEA7055747, study PRJEB34461) | soil metagenome | biome: terrestrial ecosystem; feature: Peninsula; material: soil | place: Antarctica | collected 2016 | reverse complement strand
GCCATTGCGACCGTCGAAGGCAATGGAACCGGCAGCTCAACCATCCATTATTCTTGGAGGGATGTTTCCCATAAGGTGGGAACAGCTTATTACCGCTTGAAGCAAACCGATTTTGACGGTCGCTCGGAATACCACCACTTGGTCAGTGCCGATTGCGGTGGAACTTCCGCTTTTAGAATATATCCCAACCCAACGAAAGACGGGGTTTTCATAGAAAATTACCGCGCGTCGGAAATGGATTTAGACGTTGAGGTTTACAACGCCTTCGGTCAATTGATCAACCGGATGAACTTATCGCAATCAACTTGGATCAAACTGCCCGAAGCACGTGGAATTTATTTCCTCAGAGTGAAAGATGGAAACCAGGTGTTCAGCGAAAAAGTGGTGAAATATTAGAGAATTTTCCGACGCGTTATCGTCCTGTTTTAAGGACAGAGCGCTTATCACTTTTGCGACGGACGGCATTCAGCCGGTGGCTTGACTTGGCCCATACCGATTATATTTGTCCGGATAGATTTTCTACAGGTGTTTTAGCATTCTCGATTTGCGGATGCCTATCATACGTTTCGGGCTTGTAATCCACTATATTTGGAAAGACCAAATTCCTCAAATCCCAAACCGCTCAACCCCAACAACCTCCATGAGAACACTTCATGCCATCGCCATCGTTGTATTGATCTTCATAGGATTCTCATGCCAAAGTCCGACCGCGGATAGCGTGGATTCGCATATAGCCGATGGCAATTTCGATTGGATATTGGGAGATTGGATAAGGACGAACGATAAAGAAGACAAGATGACCTTTGAGATGTGGAGAAAGCTAAACGATTCGAAGTACCGCGGTTTTGGATACACGATGCAAAACGGCGACACCATTTGGCAGGAACGGATGGAGCTGGTTGAGAAGAATGGAAATTGGAGTTTTGATGTCACGGGAAAAGGCGAAGCCATGCCAACGAAATTTCGACTGACAGCGATAGAAAAGGGAAATTTTGTTTGTGAAAACCGGCAAAACGAATTTCCAAAGAAAATTGAATACTCAAAGGAGGGAGCAAAATTACACGCCAAAATTTCCGACGATGACATGGAAGTTCCTTTTGTTTTTGAAAAATTTCCCTGATGAGGTAATTTTGAGCTTTAGGATTTTAAAATCCCAAACAGTCTTAACCAACATCTCATGAAAATTCAAGTCATGCGTGATATAGTTCGGTATCCCACCATATTGGCGTGTATAATGCTCTGAGTTCGTAAATGGAAATCTAACCACCATGGAATTGGCGATAAGCATTCTTCTGAGCATTGTCGCATTGATCTGCTTCGCGGGAGGGATAAACCTCCTGTTAAAAGGCGCTTATCCATTCCTGCCGGAAAGCATATTGCCTCAGCGCATACTGGATAACCTCGTGCGATTCTTGAGTGGAATATATTTTGGGTTCAGCTTTTTATTGGCATGGGCGGTTTTTCAAGTTCACCAACAAAACGAGTTGATCTATTTTTTGGGAATCATCGTGGCGTTTTCCGGGTTGGGCAGATTGTATTCAAGAGTTAAAGTCGGTTCCGCCGGAAAATATTTCGACTTCGTCATGGTCCTGGAGATTGCGTTGGGTGCCGCCATTGTTCTATTGCAATATTTTAGATAAGCACACTACTTTGTCCTTGTGCAAATCACGCATATCCGAGTGGAAAAAGAAGTTCCGTTGGGCGAAGACATTCCCGCTATAAGTTGACATTGAAAGGCCCTTTCCGGGACTTGGCGTGAATCGCGTATATTTGAAAAGTCAGGTTCGGGTCTCTGCAATTAGCGGTATAAACCGGATCGTTGTTCGGGATTTAGTTTATGCGGATTTTGCAATCAAATAAAATGACGGTATACATTAGAAAAAACTCAATTTACTACGCAGTAATACTTTATACGCTTAAAATAATAGAGAAGAACCGCGGTATAGAGTTCAAGCATACGGAATCTATAGAGAAAGCAGAAATTATTTGGGACGACCAAAGCGATCACTCCGAGCCAATCAATCTATCATTTTATCAAAGCTTAGCCGCCAATCAAAGTCGATTGAACCATCAAAATTTGCTTGACGGCAAATTGCTGATCCAAGACGAAAATGGCCGAGAGGATATTATCGTTACAATCTTCTACATGATCAATTGTTTGCAGGAAATTAACCCCGACAAGCTTGATCTGGATCAATATGGACGGTTTAAGTTCTCAGCATCTTATCAATCCAAATTTGATAAAATTGAAGATAACCTCGTCGAACACTTGATCGATCGATTTTGCGATAAACACGGAATTCAAGGAGTAAAGGAAAAGAGTACATTTTTCATTTCCCACGATATCGATTCCCTTTACGGTTCTTTTCTTCAGGACGGATTCTGGGCGTTGAAAAGAATGAAAATCGGAGTCATCTTAAAACTGATGATTTTTGAACTCAGCCGAAAGCCCCATTGGAAAAACATAGATCGAATAATTAAAATCAACGGTGAATATGACGTCAGGACCACCTTTTTTTGGTTGGTGAACAAGAGCAAGGGACATCAAGGCATTAAAAATGCCGATTACAACCTGAGCAATGAGAGGGGATTACTTGAAAAAGTGCACCGGTCCGGGAATACAAACGGTTTGCATAAATCATGCTCGGATATGAGCATTGATGAGGAATTGGAGAAGGGGAATTTGAAGACAACATACAACCGGTATCATTTTCTGAAATTCCTGCCACATACGGATTGGAGAAAAATTTCCGATTCGAAATTGGATTTTGATTCAAGTCTTGGGTTTTCCGAGCACCATGGATTTCGAAACTCGTACGGCAAGGCTTTTCAACCTTTCGACATCGAAGCAAACAAGCCTTATGATTTTATTGAGGCCCCATTAAATTTCATGGACACCACTTTCCATAGATACTTGGACGTACCCGTCAATGAAATTGCGGAAACGATCATCAACTTTTACGAGAAAAACCCCAAGAATTGTAATTTCTCTTTGCTTTGGCACAACGCTTACTTCACTTCGTACAAATACAATTCCTTCCTTGAAGAGTACAAGAAGATTGTTTCGTTCATCCATGAAAATGAAATCGAATGTATCGGGCCACAGGAATTGATCGAGAAAAACAAATTGGAATGGTAAATTCCGGGTCGGTGCAGGAAGGAGAAGATTTTCACATCCATTTCCGGGCTTTTAAGATTTAGTTGGACATCAACTTGTTGACCCGGACACAAGACTGTATTGATAGACACTAGATAATCACCATGGAAAACATTACTTATAAAGTCGGAGTGATTCCGCAAATAACCGACATCATTGAAGTATATGACGATTCGGGAATAAGACGACCAACGACCGACATCGATAGAATTGAAAAAATGTATGCAAATTCCAATTTGGTAATTACTGCGTGGTCGGAAAATCGGCTTATTGGAATATCCCGTTCCATGACCGATTTCTGTTATGCGTGCTATCTATCTGATTTGGCGGTTAGGAAAGACTATCAAGGTACGGGAATTGGGAAAGGACTCATAGACCGGACAAAAAATGAAATCAGCCGGGAAACGGCATTGATTTTACTTTCGGCACCGTCGGCCATGGATTACTATCCAAAGGTCGGATTCAAAGAAATTAGGAATGGATTCATTATTCCTCGCTCGGAATAGGTTTTTATCTTTAAAACAAATATTGAACCCTTACGAGCCATCAAAGATTATTGAATGAAAAAGAGACCGGCGGTATTCTTGGGGATAATTCAGTTGATCATTGCCATCGGAGCCATTCCGGCGGGATTGGCGATGGTCATTGAACCGGACGGAGTCACTTTGGGCATGACGACCGATATATTGTCGGATTCACCGTTCGAAAACTTCTTTATTCCGGGACTGGTTTTGTTGATTGTCATTGGAATGGCCAATGCCATAGGTGCCTTTTTGGCTATCAGAAGAGACAAGTACTCCGGAGTGTTCGGCGTAGGTCTGGGCTTTGGCCTCATCGGATGGACAATCATTCAAATTTATTTTATTGGTTTAGTCCATTTTCTACAACCTCTATTCCTGTTCATTGGAGTACTTGAAGCGGTGCTCGGCTTCGTTCTTATTTCCCGAAGAAAAACCAAAGGGTGAGGAACGAAGAATTCGTGACCTCCGCCAAAATCTGAAACCGTTGAATTCAATGTGCAAATGACGGATCAAAATAAAATACTCGCCTCACCACTCTTCCTTTTCATAATTAAGTGGGCTGTTTTTTCTCTATTTCTCATTGTACTATTTCCAAGAAAGACTAAAAACTGCTTCATATTTAAAAGTATCGATACCAAATTGTTTCCTAACTAAGAAACATTTATCTTTGTTTAAGAATTTATGGACAGGTATAATTTTCGGGTTGAGTTTTTGGATGAAGCAAAAAAGTTCTTGGACGGCCTCGATGAAAGAGCACGGTAAAAGATTCTATACAACATTTGGAAAGCGAGGATAACAAACGACAAGGAACTTTTCAAAAAGCTTCAAGACGAAATTTGGGAATTTAGAACCACCTACAATAAAATGAACTACCGACTCTTTGCGTTTTGGGACAAAACCGAGAGAACGGATACTGTAGTAGTATCCACGAATGGATTAATTAAGAAAACAAGCAAAACGCCCAAAGGAGAAATTGAAAGAGCAGAACGACTTAGGCTTCGGTATTTTAAATTCAAGGACAAGAGAAAATGAAGACACATAGTTTAGAAGAACTTACCGACAAATATGTCGGAAAAAAGGGAACGAAGGAACGAAATGAATTTGAAAACGAACTCCGACTTGATTTGATTGGATATGCCATTAAACAAGCCCGAAAGAAAAGAAATCTGACCCAGGAACAACTTGGGGAACTCGTCGGAGTCAAAAAAGCACAAATTTCCAAGATTGAGAATAATGCTACGGATGCACGGTTTTCGACAATTATGAAAGTGTTTGGAGCACTCAAGGCAGAGATAAACTTCAGTGTAAAACTTGAAGGTCGACTTGTTAAACTCACCTGATAACAAGAAGACCAAGCACAAAAGGGCACATTTGCGAGCTTCGATCTCCAGAATGGACATTTAGCCGATAAGACATCGCCATACACCGCGATAATTCAAAACGATCCGTTGAAATTCTCAACGTCTCCAAGCCCATTCTTCTTACGTTTGCAACCGCCGCAATCGGTCTAATCATGGAAAACCAAAAAACGGTTTTTGTCGAAAATGCCTATCAAAAGTTGCTGCAATTCAGCCGACGGGAGGAGTGGTTCGCCTTCTTCATCACCGGTACCGAACATTTTCGCGCCGCTTTCGGACAGCGCCGAAAACTCATTCTCGACGATCCCCGTGGCGCTTTCGAAAGAATATCCGCGTTTTGGGCCGAATCCAAGTCCACTTTAACCGGCTATCTCGGGTACGATTTGAAAAACGACTTGGAAGCTCTTGAATCTGCATACCACGACGCGTTCGACATGCCCGTCGCATGCTTGTTTGAGCCCACGGTTTGGATCGACGTCAGTGGACGAGAAGCAACCCTGACGGGCGACAAAACACAAGTGGAACTCTTGGTAGAGTTTCTGAAAGAACCTAACCACTTCGAAATCAACCCCGGAATACCCGTTGACATGATCTGCCATACGGACAAACCCACCTACCTGCGAAACGCCCAATCCCTCCTCGATCACATCCACCGAGGAGATATATACGAAGTCAATTACTGCATTCAATTCACCGGCAGAGCTCCCGACTTCGATCCCCACTCGCGTTTCTTTGAATTGCAAAAACGCACCAAAGCCCCTTTTTCCGTTTTTGCCAAATTGGCCGGGCGTTATGTCCTGAGCGCTTCACCCGAACGGTTTTTGCGCCATCGCTCCGGCGAATTGATTTCCCAACCGATCAAGGGCACCGCAAAGCGATCGGTCGACCCGGTGGAAGACCGTCACCTCGCCGACGGATTGCTCAACGACGAAAAAGAACGATCGGAAAATGTGATGATCGTCGACCTCGTGCGCAACGATTTGTCGCGCGTGGCCGCGCGCGGTTCGGTTGAGGTCACCGAACTCTTCGGCATCTATTCTTTCAAAACCGTGCACCACATGATCTCGACGGTTCGCGCCCGGCTCGCTGAAAAATACCGGCCCTTGGATGCCATCCGCACCTGCTTTCCCCCGGGCTCGATGACGGGAGCCCCCAAGATAAGCGCGATGAAACTCATCGAGCAACACGAAAATTTTAGGCGCGGCTGCTACGCCGGCGGATTTGGTTATTTCGAACCCGACGGAGATTTTGACCTCAACGTCGTAATCCGAACTTTGCTGTACAACTCAGAAACACAATCCGTGGGCTTTTCCGTGGGCAGCGCCTTGACCGCCGCGGCCGACCCCGAGCGGGAATACGACGAGGTGCAAAACTCCACTGACCGATTTCTCGAGGCCTTGAAGGCGTTGGGAGCCGCGACCGACGATCGGTTTCTCGTCGCCGTGAGCGGAGGCGTGGACTCCATGGGATTGCTCGACATGGCCCATCGAGCAGAGCTGGAGGTTACTGTCGCCCACGTCAATTACCACTTGCGTGGCGCCGATAGCGACGCCGACGCTGAATTGGTGAAAAAATATTGCGCTGACCGGAACATCCCGTGCCACGTTCGCGACATCGAGATGAAAAAACACCGTCGTGGACAAGGCATCCAAACGCAAGCCCGCGAAGAGCGATACGCCTGGTTCGAAGAATTGCGCGAAGAACATGGCCTCGATTTCGTCCTTACCGCCCACCACGCCGACGACCGTTTGGAAACATTTTTCATCAACATGCTCCGCGGCGGAGGAGTCCGCGGGCTGAAGTCCATCCCCGGCAGGCGCGACGCCATTTTGCGCCCTATCCTCGGCTTTCCAAAAATCGAACTTCTCGCTTACGCCCGTGAAAATGAAGTGCCTTGGCGCGAAGACCATACAAACCGCGAGGACAATTATCTCCGCAATAAGATTCGCCACAAGATTATACCCGAACTCGCTGATTTGGGGCCACGCGTCACGGAAAACCTGCTGAAAAGCGTGGATTTTCTTACCGAGGCAAACGCCTATTTCGAACGCGAGGCAGACAAATTCATAGCGTCGATTCCGTGGTCGGGAGGGGTTGGCAAAATTTGTGATACCCGATGGGATTACCTTTTCGCACACCCTCCATTGCCGTTGTACGTCTTTACGAAATGGGGATTTTCGCCCGACATGCTGCCCGAAATCGAGCAGCTTCGAAACGCCCAAAGCGGCAAAAGGATTTTCGGTAACGAAGGCGCCATATTCCGAGATCGCGGCCAATTTTTGGTGTCGCACCTCACCGGCCGTCAATTAAGCGACGCGCCGATCGTCGATAGGCAAGGGGAGATATTCCAACCCTTTCATTTCAAATGGCACACGGCCGAGCGCCCGCAAAATTTAACAGACATCCCATCGCACCACGCCTTCCTCGACGCAGATACAATGCAGTGGCCCCTCCGCATCAGGCGTTGGCGCCCCGGCGATCGGTTCAAACCCCTCGGCATGGACGGCTTCAAGAAAATCAGCGATTTCTTGATCGACGAGAAAGTGCCGCTGCCCCAAAAAGATGCGATCTACGTCCTCGAAGCGGCCAACGGCATTTGCTGGGTCGTCGGCCACCGCATCGATCAGCGGTTCGCATTGCAATCAAATACCGAGAACATTATCCAATTCGCCGTCGAGCAATCCTGAAGCCGTCCTTCAAATTCAAAGAAATTCAAAAGTCGAATGATCTTTTTTTGGGCGTGCCCCGGCGAATGAATGGTCAATTCTGAATGGCCGATGTTCCATGTGAGTCCGCTTGAAACTTCAAATTTCCACATAACCCGCCGGGTCGGTCTGCCGCCTTTATCTTTTATCCCATTCGACAGGGGGCGTAAGGTGTGCAAGGAGCTTCCGCCGGTCGCTCTTGCACACCACGCCCCCTAAGCCGAATCGGATAAAAGGATACCGGCGTCCGCCCTCACGCGAATTCCGACCCATCCCAACTCTACATCCATTGGTCATTGCCGAAACACGAGTTGTTGTACTTTGGTCGATAGGCGATTGGAGTCCGCTCCAAACTTTGATATCAGATTTTCCATGTTAAGAATAGAACGGAGGTTTGGGTAACGCCAACGGTGGGAGTCCTATCCATATACAGGTTTCCAAGAGTGAGAAGCCTCCGTAAAGTTTAACGCCCGTATTTTCGTTAATTTTGTCGATTGTTTACGGAAGAAACGACCTATGTTGAAAATCAAAGCATTTCTCTTCGCCCTGCCCCTTGTCTTTTTAGCGCCGCTTTCGGTTCTTTCTCAAATCTACGACCCGATTGATTGGTCGTACGACGTTCAAGAGCTAAACGACGATGAGGCCGAACTCCGGTTTACGGCCGTAATGGAGGGCGATTGGCACATTTACGCCACCGATTTGCCCAAAGATCAAGGTCCCATTCCCACTGATTTTTCATTTGAAAAATCCGGCGATTTTCGGCTGCTGGGCTCCTTGAAATCCGGGAAGTACATCACCAAGTACGACCCCAACTTCAAGATGGACCTCAATTTTTATGAGGGTAAGGCCGTTTTTCGACAAAAGATAAAACGCGTTGCCAACAAGGATTTTGAAGTCAAAGGCGAGCTGACCTACATGGTTTGCAACGACGAGATGTGCCTGCCCCCGGAATACCTCCCCTTCGAATTTAAGGTAAAAGGCGCAGCGGGAAGTCCGCAGACCGGTGATGCCAAGAAGGATAAAACCGGAAAAACATCCGACTTGACCTCATCGATGAATTTGGGTGCGATGCAAGGCGACATGTCGCAGATATATGAGCCTATCGAGTGGTCGTTTCGGGTGGAGGATGAAACAGATACTTCGGCTGTCCTCGTGGCCCAAGCCGAAATGGAGGATCAATGGCACCTTTACTCCCAGTATCTGGAGAACGATATGGGCCCAATTCCCACCTCGTTCCACTTCGAAAAGTCCGATGCCTTTTCCCTGTTCGGCAAAACCGAAGAAGGAGATCCGAAGGTGGTCTACGACCCCAATTTTGAAATGGACCTCGGGATGTTTTCCGGGAAACCTGAATTTAAACAGAAGGTCATCAAGCATTCCAAAGCTCCTTTCGAGGTCGGAGGCTACGTGACTTACATGGTCTGCGACGACCAAAAATGCTTGCCCCCGACCGATGTCGATTTTGGATTTAAACTGGCGCCAGGATCAGGCACTCCTATTTCCATGGAACAGGCTGCTGCCGAGAGCCCCAAGGCGGCCGTGGATAAAGAAAAAATAGAGTCCGATAAGAAAAAAGAAGAAAAGCGATCCAATTGGGGGATATTCATCATTGCCTTTTTCAGTGGATTCGCGGCCCTGCTCACTCCATGCGTATTTCCAATGATCCCGATGACGGTGAGCTTCTTCACCAAACAAAGTCCCACCAAAGCCGCCGGTGTCAGAAACGCGATCATATACGGCCTGAGCATCATCGGTATCTATGTGGTATTGGGTGTAGGAGTTACCGCGGCTTTCGGCGCTTCCATTCTGTCGGAGATGTCCACCGACCCGTGGTTCAATATCGCGTTCTTCCTTCTATTGATCATATTTGCCATATCCTTCCTCGGCGCATTTGAGATCTCCTTGCCGAGCTCGTGGATCAATAAAGCCGATGCAAGAGCTGACCGTGGTGGGTTGATCGGAATTTTCTTCATGGCCTTTACACTGGCACTGGTTTCCTTTTCGTGCACCGGGCCCATCGTCGGTACACTGATCGTCGAGGCCGCTTCCAAAGGAGGCACCGCCCCGGCCGTGGGCATGCTCGGCTTTTCATTGGCCATCGCTTTGCCGTTCGGTTTGTTTGCCGCCTTTCCCGGCTGGCTCAACTCGCTGCCAAAGTCCGGTGGCTGGCTCAACTCGGTTAAAGTGGTCCTCGGATTCTTGGAGCTCGCTTTGGCCTTTAAGTTTTTGTCCAATGCCGATTTGGTATTGCAACTTCACTTGCTCGAGCGCGAAGTCTTTATCGCGATATGGGTGGTTATCTTTGCTTTGCTCACTTTGTATTTGCTCGGTAAGCTCAAACTTCCCAATGACAGTGACTTGCCGTACATCTCGGTGCCGCGATTGCTGTTTGCCACCTTGACCGGCGTGTTTACGGTTTACATGATTCCCGGTCTTTGGGGAGCTCCGTTGAAACTCATCGCCGCTTTCCCACCGCCTCAGCAGTACAGTGAGAGTCCGATGGGAGTGGGCTTTTTCGGTGGGGGTGGAAGTACCGCAAACCAAGACCACGACCCAGACATGTTTCTCGGGCCGCAAGGCATCTACGTATTCCATGATTACGATAAGGGCTTGGCCCATGCCAAGAAAGTCGGCAAGCCGATCTTGCTCGATTTTACGGGTCACGCCTGTGTCAATTGCCGTAAGATGGAGCAGCAAGTTTGGTCCGACCCTGAGATAAAACGCAAGATAGCCGAGGACTTCGTATTGATTTCGCTCTACGTCGATGAGAAAATAGAACTACCCGAAAGTGAACAGAAAACCGTGGAACTCACCGGCGGACGCACCAAAAAACTGCGTTCGGTCGGCAACAAGTGGGCGGCATTTCAGGAGATTCGCTTTGGCGTGAATGCTCAACCATTTTACGTCATCCTCAACCAGGATGAAGAGTTGATGACCGAGCCTTCCAATTACCAAGATTACGGAACCATCAAGCTTTTCGACGATTGGTTGACTCGGGGTTTGAAGGAGTATAGGAAGTCAGGCACGTAAATGCCCTCATCGGGCATGCGCCGTACGGCTCGTCTTTCACATTTAGGGCTTAAACTGTAAGGAGAATATCTTGCCTGCGGTCATTAAATGTTTTGTTAAACTGCAAAATCCAATTTGGCCATGGCTTACGATACACTCCTCGCGGATCGGTTGCGCAATTATCTGATAGGCCATACTACATTGCCCGTCACTGAAAAGAAGATGTTTGGAGGACTGGCGTTTATGGTGGACGGCAAGATGTGCGTAAACATTAGCGGTGATGATTTAAACCCATGGTCATGAGAGGCAAGGTGTACAAAGGATATTGTTACGTCTCAGCGGAAGGCTTCGCCAACAAAGAGGGCTTTGCCTATTGGGTTGAACTGTGTCTGAAGTTCAATACCCAAGCCAAGTCCTCGAAGCACTGAACGAAATTGTGACCATACGATACCCGGCTGAGCGCGCCGAGCGACCCGGCGTTTATTCCTTGATCACTTTTTTGGAGAGTACTCCTTTTTGAGTGTATACGCGCACGATGTACATGCCCGATGTCAATTGTCGCGGGGTTACTTCTCCACCTTTTGTGTTCAATTCACCCGATACCATCAAAGCGCCGGACACGTTGTAAATCTCATAACGTTCCATGGTCACATCACATTCCACGGTGAAGGAATCGCCAAATACGGTTGGGTATATCCTCATTGCTTGTCCGGACTTCAATGTCTCGGAAGTCGACAAGGGGGCGCCGGCCAAAATGGGGTAACCGTCGTTTTCATCGGGCACGAGTACCCAGGGTCCGTCGGGGTCGCCGGCGTTGAGTAAATCGACCATGTCTTCCGTTTTCATCTCGGCGGTCGGTTTGGCCGTAATTCCCAAGTCCAACGGTGGTCCGTCGAAGAGGCCGACGGGATCATTATCGCCGGCCGTTTCCAAGTCGAAGTAATTGTTCTGTCCCGTTCCGTCCACCACGTTACCGATAAAACTTCCATTAATGGTATCGGTTTCCACATATCCCGTGCAATACGAGTTTTGGATCTCGAATTGGTCGCCACCGCCAAGGAGTCCACCTCCGCGGTTGAATTCCGTGCTGACATCCGAACGCGTATAGCAGTTGACGATGCCATTGATGCGGTCAGGTTCGGCACCCGTAATGGAAATGCCGACCAGGCCACCAACCCAAACCCTGCCTGCAACCAAACCTTCGGCGAAGGATGTTGAGACACTCCCCTTTTCGTAGAGAGCCCCGACCAAACCTCCCGCTTGGCAAAAACCGTACACATGGCCTTGGGCGGAACTCCAAGCGATTGACGATTCGTATTGGGCGTTGCCGATCAAGCCTCCGACATTGCAACCCCCGCCACCGATTATGACTTTGGTCACGTGACAATTTTCGACGGTTGAATTATTTAATCTTCCCACCAAGACGCCGACATCAGTGAAACCCTGTACTCGAGCAGTATCCACTCGGATATTGGCAAGGGAGGCTCCGTTGCATCGGCCGAAGAGACCCACGAAATTCCTATTGACCATGAATATCCACATGTTGCTTATCGCATGGTGATTTCCCTCAACCTTACCTGAAAATGGAAAATCCTCAAAGGAGCCGATGGGTGTCCATAAGTGGCCATCCAAGTTTATGTCGGCACCGAGAATAATTGTCCTATCGGCGAAATCGTTGCCATCCGCGACCAATAAAGACAAACCGGCCAACTCTTGGGGGGTGGTCAATGTGAATTCATTTTCGAACGAATCGTACCAACTTATGGTGGCTTGGTCGCTCCACATCGTTTCGGGAAGTGGTTGGCTATTGGCCGAAATGATTACAAACGTCAGTACACAAGACAGAAGCAAAAATCGCAATGGGTTCATGGATATGACTTTTTACAATGAGAACGATCATTTCTTGATCTTCAAGAGTTCGATGGGAAACCCGGCATCCAATCAAATATAGCTCAAATCAACCTCTCCCGCCCGGATTCAAGCGGGAAGGTTATACATGTCAGAAACCGGTCTATCTCCATTTTGGCCCGGTATTATTATCCATATCGAATGACGGAACGTTTTGTGGTTTTAGACAGGAAGAGGGAGCGAACGAATTCGATCGATCATTCAGTTCCGTGTACTTGTATGGCAATTATGTTTCCCCATATCATCGTGTGATCAAATGCTTATTCCTTGATCACTTTTTTGGAGAGTACTCCTCTTTGTGTATAGATGCGGACAATGTACATGCCCGTTTTCAAATGTCTCGGGGTAATGTGTCCGAGCTCGGTATTCAATTCACCGGATTCCACCATACCGCCTGACAGATCAAACATCTCGAATCGATTCATGGTCACGTCGCTTTCCAAGGTGAAGGAATCGCGGAATAGTGTTGGGTACAATCTTATGGCTTGATCAAGTGCTCGGGGATTTATTGTCGCCATGGGCCCTCCGGAAAGTATGGGATATCTGTCATTGAGTTCCGGAACGCGTATCCACGGACCATCGGGATTTCCGGCATTGAGCCAATCGACGACATTGCCGTACCTCATGTCATAGGTGGGCGTTGGGGTGACTTCCAAATCCGTGGGTGCCCCGTCGAAAAAACCAATGGAATCATTTGAACCGGCCGTCAACATGTCGTAATAATTGTTCTGGCCTGTGCCGTCTTCGACGTTGCCGATGAAACTACCATTTAAAGCATGGTTTGGTACAAATCCTGTGGAATAACAATTTTGGACGTCGAATTGTGCACCGCCACCGAGCAACCCACCGCCGCGATTGATGGTATTTATATCCGAACGCGCATAAGAGTTGATGATGGTATTAATGCGATCCGGCTCTGCACCGGCGTTTGAAACGCCCACGAGACCACCGACCCAAGATCCGCCTGAAACATATCCTGTGGCATAGGACAGTGAAACACTCGATTTTTCAAAAAGTGATCCGACCAAACCACCGGCTTGGCAAAATCCGTCGACATATGCATCAGCCGAACACCTCGAAATGGCCGATCCGAATTGGGCATTTCCCACCAAGCCGCCGGCGTTGCAACCACCGGAAATAACATGGCCAACCGTGGTGTGGCAATTTTCAACGGTTGAATCATGCAGTCTTCCCACCAAGATGCCTACATCAGCGTAACCATATACGCCGGCCGTGTCCACTCGGATATTGATCAGGGAAGCTCCATCGCACACACCAAAGAGACCTGCGAGATTTAGGTTGCCCCTGTTTACCCATAAATTACTGATCGTATGGTGGTTTCCGTCGACGGAGCCGGAAAATGCAAAATTCACTTGGGTGCCGATGGGGGTCCACGTGTGATCGTTCAAATCTATGTCGGCACCAAGGAAGATGGTTTGGCTTGAGAAATCGTTACCATCACGTACCAATAACTCCACACCGGCCAGCTCCTCTGCGGTTGTCAAGGTGAATTCGTTTTCGGATGAGTCGTACCAGCCTATATCGGCGATGTCGCTCCACATCGTTTCGGGAAATGGTTGACTTTTAACTGAAGTGATTACAAAAGTCAGCGCAAAAGTGAAAATTAAGGATCGTATTGGGTTCACGGATTTGTTCTTTTATAATAACGATATGATCTGCGAATATATCCGTTGGTGAGTTCGGACTACAAAAAACATCTTTCTTGCATGTGGCCTGAACTATCGGTTCAAACCAAATATAGCTTAAACTTATCACTCGTACGTGGAATGAAACGGTCATTATATACAAGTCAGAAACCAATCCGTGGCCCATTCGTCCCGGTGTTATTATCCAAAAAAAAGGACACAACATATTTTAACCTTCTATGACAAGAAAAATGGGGCGACCGAATTCGGTCGCCCCATTCAGTTCATTCGGCTGACAATTAGACATCTTGCCGCGATGCCTTGCAATCAGTCGTTTATTCCTTGATCACTTTTTTGGAAAGCATTCCATGTTGAGTGTGGATGCGCACAATGTACATGCCTACCGTCAATTGACGTGGGGTTATTTCTCCGCGTTCGGTATTCAATTCACCGGCTTCCAGCAAAGCGCCTGACATGTTGTAAATCTCGTACCGCTCCATGTTTACATCGCTTTCAACGGTGAAGGAATTGTCAAATATGGTGGGGTATAAACTCACTGTTTGTTCGGCCGAGAGCGTGTTGGAAGTGGAGAGAGGACCTGTGCTCAAAATGGGATACCCGTCATTAACCTCGAGATCCAATATCCACGGCCCTTCGGCATCGACGGCGTTGAGCAAATCAACCATGTCTTGGGTTTTCATTTCGTCGGTTGGTTTGGCGGTGATGCCCAAATCACCGAGTGGACCTTCAAATCCGCCGACGCCTTCCGTTGTGCCGGAAGTCTCCATGTCGAAATAATTGTTTTCGCCACTACCGCTACCTACGCTGCCCACAAATCCTCCGACAAACTCCTCTGCCGTGGCCGTACCCGTAGAGTACGAGTTTTGAATTTCAAATGAGTTGCCGCCGCCCATAAAACCGCCGGCACGCTGATCGAAGGCCGTAACTTCAGCCCTCGAATAGCAGTCAGTGATCGTATTGGTGCCGGTGCCAAAGAAATCGAGGATCGAAGTGCCGACCAGGCCACCGATCAGGTAATTTCCCTCTATCGTTCCTTCGGAGTAGCTCTCGGTGATATCGGTGTTTTGATACAAGGCCCCGACGAGGCCACCCACTTGGCAGGATCCGCTCACAAAGCCTTGGGCGGAACTCCGCGTGATGGACGAATTGTTGATCAGACCTCCCACCAATCCGCCCACATTGCACTTCTGTGCCTGGATGTCGACGTTTACGGAATGGCAATTTTCCATGGAGCTTTCTGTGGAAAGATTGGCCACCAAGGCTCCGACGTTTTCACCGCCGCGGATGATCGCAGTATTCACAGTAATGTTGGCAAAGGATGCTCCCATGCAATTTCCAAAAAGACCCATATAATCAACGAGGGGGCTGTTGATCCATACGTTGCTGATGGCATGTTCATTTCCGTCCATCATTCCGGAAAATGGGAAGTCCACGGTTCCGATGGGAGTCCAGAGATGGCCATCCAAATCGATATCGCCGCCGAGCATGATCGTCTTGTCGGAAAAATTGTTTCCACCCTCAACCAATTCAGTCAATCCCGCCAATTCTTCGGCGGTGGAAAGGGTGAATTCAGTTTCGGAAGCTACGTACCAACTTGCATCGGCCTCGTCGGCCCAAGAAGTGGTGGGAAAGGTTTGCGCCTGAACGCCAATGGCCAATAATATCGAGGCCATAGTCAAAAGAAAAGGTATATGTTTTTTCATGGGGTTTGATTTTTTTCAAAGGTACGGGGTGAGCGGTGCGTGCATAAATCAATCTCCTCGGTCGGTTGGAATCACGGCATTCGATTTTTGCAAATTAGTATCGCGAACCTCAGATAAACAAGGGGGAAATCTTTATTGTTTGGTAAGAATTGTAGGAAACACAAGATTTGTCGGTCTTTCGATGTGAGGAAAACACCCTCTTGTTGACATTTCACATGGAAGACCCATGGGCGAATCATCTTCATTTTAACGTGAATGATATAACCGAGAGAGACGTGATTTGCGAGAGGGATGGCAGCGGCAGCCTTGCCTCGGGCGGGCTTGGGGCGGGTAGGTGAGGCGGGGCGACAGGAGAAGCCCCCGCAGCGCCGTACCCGCCCCGGCCCGCCCGAGGCAAGCTACAGCGGACAGCCCGGCCCCGTCAAATACCGAGGATGACCGAACCCGAGTGAATTTTTACTGTTGTGATACTTGGCCGTGCGAGTTGATTCCGGGGACTCGCCCAACTCAATGCCGGAAGTTTAATACCGATTTTCGCATCCGGTTATATTTGCATATTTCTAACACAACTCACCCCACCGTGAACGATCCGATACGCCAACATTTTCAGGAGGCCGCCGAACTGCTTAATCGCTTGCTCGATGGCTCCGATTTTTTCGACCGCATCGCTTCGGCCGGCGGTTTCATGGCATCAGCCCTCAACGACGGTGGGAAGATCATATCCTGCGGCAATGGCGGCTCGATGTGCGATGCGATGCACTTTGCCGAGGAACTGACCGGGCGCTACCGCGAAGACCGGAAAGCGCTGCCGGCAGTGGCCATTTCCGATCCCTCGCATTTGTCATGCGTCGCCAACGATTACGGCTACGAATTCGTGTTTTCGCGGTATATAGAGGCGTGGGGCAAACCGGGCGACGTCTTGCTCGCCATCTCGACGAGCGGCAATTCGCCCAACGTGGTGCGGGCAGCCCAAGCCGCGACCGATCACGGCATGAAGGTGGTGGCGCTGACGGGCAACTCGGGCGGAGCGCTCGCCGAACTCGCCGACGTCGAATTGCGCGTGCCTTTCATCGGATACGCCGACCGAATCCAAGAAATCCATATTAAGATCATTCATGCGATAATTGACTATATTGAGCGACACATCGCTTGAGCTATGCTGGTCAAAACCTACGGAAGCGCGGTGTATGGAGTGGACGCCATCACCATTACCGTCGAAGTGAATATCGACACGGGGATTAATTTCTTCCTCGTGGGCCTGCCCGACTGCCCGACAGTGCGGTGAAGGAAAGCCAACAACGTATAGAGGCGGCACTGCGAAATACGGGCTATAAGCTACCGGGGAAACGCATCACGATCAATATGGCGCCTGCCGATATCCGCAAAGAGGGCTCGGCTTACGATTTGCCTTTGGCGATGGGTATTCTCGCCGCCTCCGGTCAAATCAAATCTACGGGCATCGAGAAATTCGTCATCATGGGAGAGCTGTCGCTCGACGGAGGTGTGCAACCGATCAAAGGCGCATTGCCGATGGCGATTCAAGCGCGCGACGAAGGTTTCGAGGCGATGATACTCCCCGAGGCCAACGCGCGGGAAGCGGGGATCGTCGCGGGATTGAAAGTCTATGGTGTATCGAAGATCGAAGACGCCATTGAAGTGCTCGAATCACCGGGAGTCAGGGAGCCCGTCCACGTCGATATCGATGAGGTGTTTCGCGACAAGATCGGCGATGGACTTTTCGACTTCAGCGACGTGAAAGGCCAAGAAAACGTGAAGCGCGCGGTGGAAATTGCCGCTGCCGGAGGGCACAACATCATCCTGATCGGCCCGCCGGGAGTGGGGAAGACCATGCTCGCCAAACGCATACCATCTATACTGCCACCTCTCACCTTGGAAGAGGCTTTGGAGACCACCAAGATTCACAGCGTCAGTGGTCTGCTATCGACTCATACTTCGCTGATTACTGAACGGCCATTTCGCAATCCCCACCATACGGTGTCGGACGTCGCTTTGGTGGGCGGAGGCAGCAACCCCAAGCCGGGGGAGATATCATTGGCCCACAACGGCATTCTTTTCCTCGACGAGTTGCCGGAGTTCAAGCGCTCGGTACTTGAGGTGTTGCGTCAACCTTTGGAAGATCGTGTGGTGACGATCTCGCGCGCCAAAATTTCCGTCGATTATCCTTCGTCTTTCATGTTGGTAGCATCGATGAACCCCTCGCCGGGAGGTGATTTTTTCAACCCCGGCGATTCACCCGACAGCGAATTTGCCGTGCGGCGTTACCTCGCCAAGATATCCGGTCCTCTGCTGGACCGCATAGACTTGCACGTCGAAGTCAACCCGGTGCCGTATGAAGAATTGCGCAACCGGGAGCCCGGGGAGTCTTCCGCCGAGATCAGAAAAAGGGTGGTGGCGTCGAGAGACATCCAAAACGAGCGCTACAGCGGAATTGAAAATATATACTGCAACGCACAGCTCACGCCCAAGCTGATGAAGATCCATTGCGAAATCGACTCCGCCGGAGAAGGATTGCTCAAAAATGCCGTCGAACGGTTGGGCTTTTCAGCGCGTTCCTATGCACGCATCCTCAAGGTGGCGCGTACCATCGCAGACTTGGAGGGCGAGGAGAATATCCTGGCCCAACACGTGGCTGAGGCCATCCAATACAGGTCATTGGACCGCGAGGGTTGGTTGATGTAATCCCATCAAAACAATATTTCATTCACTGCGTTGTGTACCCGTCAAAATCGACTCGGCGAAAGCTTAGGAGTGATTTTTAAACTCTTTTTGACGGGAAAAAAACATTGTTCGTCCGGTTTATGACATTGTTTATCTTTGCAACCTGTTATGCCATTACCGCGTAGAACCATGCGCCCCTTGTTATTGAAACGTAAATACATGCACACGATGAAATTATTGACCACTTGCCTAGTCGCCTCATTGGTTTTTTTAGTGGATGATGTCGATGGTCGATCCAACGCATCTTTTGGTGAAGAATTATGCCGAAATGGTCGAGGAGAATGAAAGAGGATTTCATTTTCAAGTTTTCTTCCTGACCGGTGAGCTCAAGATGGACGGTTGGTATGCCGACGAGGAAATGGATATTCCCCAAGGCTACTTCACCTATTATTACCGTTCCGGGCAAGTGGAATCCGAAGGTGAATACCGCGACGGCGCCAAGTATGGCATTTGGAACAGATTCGATCGTCAAGGAGAACTCAAACCCGAACGCATCTACGCATTCATTCCCATGATGAAGGCTATTGGCGTGATGCGTTAATCACTCATCCGTTAATCACTAATCAGTGTCTGTCAATAAAGTCGTGTGTCCGGGTCAAAAAGTCCAGGAGCAAGGCTTGTATTGAGCATTTGTCGAAGTGGCTTGCGAAGCCTCTTGAAACCGCAGTTTACTCGGGTAAATGAGGATTTCGAGGGGCGAGCGTAACGCAGCTATTGGACTTTATGGACGGACACTAATCAGTCCCGCGGTGCCCGTGGATTAAGTGGGCGAATGGTGATTTCATCGACCAAATAATTATCCGGAGTTTCTAGAATATGTACCACTGTGTCGGCCAGATCTGATGGTTGCAACATGTGGTGGTGAGCTTCAATGCCGGACTCCTGAAAGAAAGAGGTGTCAATCGACCCGGGATTCAAACAGGTTACTTTAATCTTATCGAAACGCAGTTCTTTGGCCAGCGACTCGCTGAAGCCGCGGATGGCGAATTTGGACGCGCAATAGCCCGATCGTTCGGGGCTGCCCACTTGTGCCAAAATGCTTCCGATGTTGATGATGTGGCAGTGGTCTTCGTTCTTCTTCATCAATGGCACCACCGCTGAAGTGAGGTAGAACATGCCGTTGACGTTTGTGTCGATCATGGCACGCCACTTATCTTCCGGCAATTCGTCCACTTTGGCAAAGTAGCCCGCGCCGGCGTTGTTGATCAAGATGTCCGGCGCGTTGCCGTCTTTAAAGGCTTTCGATACCCATTCCTTGACCGGCCCACTTTGGGTGAGATCCATAGATACAGCTATGAATTTCGAACCGGCTTCTTTTTGAATATCCGAAAGGGCCTTTTCATTTCGGGCCAGCCCGTATACCGTGACGCCTTTTGCAATTAGCGCCAAGGAGAATGCGCGGCCTAATCCGCTGCTCGCTCCGGTAATTATGGCCGTTTTTCCATTGAGTTTCATGTATTCGGTTTTTGTGGTGAATACCAAAATTCTTTAGAGCTCATATTACGGAGGATCGCAGATCGCACCGTGCGAGCAAACCAATGTTTTAAGCTGACTGATTGACGGTTTTACCGTGGCATTGCTTGTATTTCTTGCCGCTGCCGCATGGGCACGCGTCGTTTCGACCGATTTTTTTCTCCGTTCGCACAGGTTGCGTTTTTTGAGGCGGTTGGGGAGCGCGGTGGTTTCCACCGTTTGACGAAGGCGGCATTTCGCCGGATGTCGGTTCGCCCGGTCGACTCATTTGCAGGTTTCGGGGCACGTCTTCCAATGCTGTCGTTCGTTGCGTGGTCCTCACATCCTCGCGGCCGGGCAAAGCTGCTTTCGCCAAGAATGAAACCACTTCTGCACTCACGTGGCTCACCATGGTGCGGAATAATTCGAAAGACTCGAATTTGTATATCAAGAGCGGATCCTTTTGCTCGAAGCGGGCGTTTTGAACCGACTGCCGCAAATCGTCCATTTCGCGCAGGTGCTCTTTCCACTCGTTGTCAATGATGCCGAGTGTCACGGTTTTTTCCAATGCGTTGGCCAAATTGCCGCCCTCAACCATTATGGTGTCGTCGATGTTGACCACAGCCTGCAGGGTGCGTTTGCCGTCGGAAAACGGAATGGCGATGTTTTCGAACTTCGATTCGTTTTCCTTGACATTCAGAATGATGGGCAAGGCAGTCATCGCGACGGATTTCATGCGTGACAAATACTTCTCCCGAGCGGCAGTGTAAGTTGCTTTCGTCAGATCCACCACCCTTCCGGCCAGAAACTCATCTTCCGACATCGGGGCGTCCATACCGAAATGCTGAAGCAGGTCGAGTTTGAAATTATCGTAATCCTTGGCTTCGTAATTCGAGTTGACCACTTGCTCGGCCACGTCTCTGAACATGTTTTGGATGTCGAGCTCCAAGCGGTCGCCAAACAAAGCGTGTTTGCGCCGTTTGTAGATCACCTCGCGCTGCGAGTTCATTACGTCGTCGTATTCCAGCAACTGCTTCCGTATACCGAAGTTGTTTTCTTCCACTTTCCGCTGCGCGCGCTCGATCGAACGCGTGATCATCGAGTGTTGAATCACCTCGCCTTCCTTGAGGCCGAGACGGTCCATCATCTTGGAGATTCGGTCAGAGCCGAACAGACGCATCAAATTGTCTTCGAGCGAGATGTAAAACTGTGACGAACCCGGGTCTCCCTGACGACCGGCACGACCGCGCAACTGGCGGTCCACGCGTCGGCTATCGTGTTTTTCGGTGCCGACGATGGCGAGTCCTCCCACTTCCTTCACGCCGGGGCCGAGCTTGATGTCGGTACCACGACCGGCCATGTTGGTGGCGATGGTCACGGCTCCCGGCTGGCCGGCATGGGCCACGATGTCGGCCTCTCTGGCGTGCAGCTTGGCGTTGAGTACGCTGTGTTCGATGTGGCGCATATTCAGCGATCGGCTGAGGAATTCCGAAACTTCCACCGAGGTGGTACCGACGAGGACCGGTCGGCCGGCTTCGGAGAGGGCCACGATTTCTTCAATGGCGGCATTGTACTTCTCGCGCTTGGTTTTGTACACCTTGTCCTCCATGTCGGCCCGTGTGATCGGCTTGTTGGTGGGGATGATTTGTACGTCGAGCTTGTAGATGTCCCACAGCTCACCCGCTTCGGTTTCCGCCGTACCCGTCATACCCGCGAGCTTGTGGTACATGCGGAAATAGTTCTGAAGGGTGATCGTAGCATACGTTTGTGTCGCGGCCTCCACCTTCACTTGTTCTTTTGATTCGATCGCTTGGTGCAGTCCGTCGCTGTAGCGGCGACCTTCCATGATACGTCCCGTTTGCTCATCGACGATCTTCACTTTGTTGTCGATCACGACGTATTCGATGTCCTTTTCAAACAAGGTGTACGCTTTGAGCAACTGGTTCAACGTGTGGATACGCTCCGCTTTGATCGCGTAGTTGCGCATCAACTCGTCCCTGAGCTTCGCCCTCTCTTCGTCGGACACATCTATTTTGTCGATGTCGGCGATCTTCATGCCCATGTCGGGCAGGATAAAGAAATCGGCGTCGTCCGTATCTTTTGAGATCAGTTCAACTCCTTTTTCGGTCAGCTCTATCGAGTTGGTTTTCTCGTCGATGGTAAAGTACAAGATCTCATCGGCCTTGTGCATTTCCTTTTCTTGGTCTTGCAGATAGTAGGCCTCCGTCTTGAGCATTTCACGTTTTATGCCCGGTTGACTCATGAATTTGATCAATGGCTTGTACTTCGGCAGGCCGCGGTGGCAGCGAAACAATGCCAGGCCACCTTCGGTCAGGTCGGTTTTGGAAGGTTTGGATTCCTCAAGGTCACCGAGTTTTTGCCTCGCTTCGGTCAACAAGTTCGTCACCAGTTGACGTTGGGCTTTGTACAGGCTTTCCACTTCGGGTTTGTAATCGTCAAAGAGCTGTTGGTCGCCTTTCGGTGTCGGCCCGGAGATGATCAATGGCGTTCGCGCGTCGTCGATCAATACCGAGTCGACCTCATCGACGATGGCGTAGTGGTGCTTGCGCTGAACCAAGCGGTCCGGCGTAGTGGCCATATTGTCGCGCAGGTAGTCGAAGCCAAATTCGTTGTTGGTGCCGAAAATGATATCGGATTTGTAGGCCGCCCGGCGTCCGTCTCCGTTTGGTTCGTGCTTGTCGATACAGTCTACACTGAGGCCGTGAAATTCGTATATCGGCCCCATCCATTCCGAGTCACGTCGAGCGAGGTAGTCGTTCACCGTTACCAAGTGCACTCCCTTGCCGGCCAGCGCGTTGAGGTATACCGGCAGCGTGGCCACCAAGGTTTTACCTTCACCCGTTTGCATCTCGGCGACTTTCCCTTCGTGCAGTGCAATACCGCCGACGAGCTGCACGTCGTAGTGCACCATGTCCCAAGTAATTTCCGTGCCCGCGGCCTTCCATCGGTTGTGCCATATCGCCTTGTCGCCGTTGATTTCCACGCTGTCACGGGTTGCGGCGATGTCGCGGTCAAAATCCATGGCCGTCACTTCCAAAGTTTCGTTGTCCTTGAAGCGTCGAGCGGTTTCCTTCACCACGGCAAAGGCACGGGGCAAAATTTCCAAGAGCACTTTTTCGATTTCCTTGTCGAGGTCTTCGGTCAGCGCGTCTATTTTCTTGAACAAGTCCTCCTTATCGGCGATTTCCATTTCCGGATCCGCGTCGATACTTTCTTGTATTTCCCGCTTCTCGTTTTCCATCGTCTCCGTGCTCTTTCGGATTACTTCCTTGAGTTCGGTAGTGATGCCGCGGAGTTCGTCGTTGGACACATCGCGGAGAGTCTCAAATATTTCCTTGGTTTTGTTGACCAAAGGCATGGCGGCCTTGATGTCTTTTTCAGACTTGTCGCCAAATATTTTCTTCAGGGTATTTGTGAATGATCCCAGCATAAATAGTCAATGTTTTTTCGCTTTCACAGCGGATGTACAAAGGTACCGTTTTCGTCACTAAGGTTCAGTTTGCGGTGCGCAGAATGATGGTGTTAATCGAAGACGGCGTCATTAATTTACACAAATGATACCGAAATCGAAAACCTGCCGATTTGTCGGGTTGCCAAAATTGGCAGAGGTTGGGGATGTGGCGTCGAGGATTATGGTCGGTTATTCAAACGTTTAAAATCCGAGTGAGTGCATGGGAGTGACTTTTTTTGAGATTTCTTTTGGGCGTCCCCCGGCAAGCTTTTCCCCTCTTCACAACTTTTCCCAAGTCCTCGACTTTCTCCGCCTTCTCAACCTTAGTCCGGCCGGGGTCGGTCTGCCGCCTTTATCTCCCCTTCGCGAAACGCGCGGGGCGTGGCGCAAAAACGAGTTTCCAAGGTCACTGTTTTTGCGCCACGCCCCAAACCGCGTTCGCTAAGGGGAGGATACCGGCGTTCGCCCTGACGCGGATCGCGGTAGATCTCCATCAATACATTTTTCATGGCCGTGACACTTGGCCTTGCAAACAGCTATATTAAAACAAGGTATCGAATGATAAGCATACTTGGATTTGGGCGAGGGACACGAACGGCATCCCGCCGCTCGAGACGTCGGATAGAGTGGATGGCCCGACACCGACTCGAATGTCGATCGATGAAAATGTCGGTAAAATTTAAAATGAATGAGAAGTTGCGCGGTCGGAGAATGATTGAGGTGGCACCCCAAAAAGGTCACATAGGTTATAAGATCTCGCTGAGCCGATAATGGGGCGAGCGAAATGCATGCGCAAAACCCGGCCGGTCCATGGAAAATGGACGAAATGTAAATATATGATTTAGAGATGGGAAGCGGCTAATACTCGTCTTCGTTGAAAAAGAAATCCTCCTTTGTGGGGTAGTCGGGCCAGATGTCTTCAATCGTCTCGTATACTTCGCCGATCTCCTCAATCTCCTGCAAATTCTCAACTACTTCCATGGGCGCGCCCGTTCTGATCGCGAAATCGATCAATTCGTCTTTGGTCGCGGGCCAAGGTGCGTCTTCAAGATAAGATGCTAATTCAAGTGTCCAATACATGTAGAAGGCGTTTTGATCCGTTTTTTTGGTTACGCAAAAGTAATTTTTTTGTTATCATGCGCAAATTGACCCAATTTAGGTCGTAAAAATCGGATTGTCAATTATTTAATCTTTTGTGGGCAGCCAGGGTATTTCGTCGACACCCAAGTCTTTCGTCAGTTTCCTACTTAATACGAATAAAAAGTCGGATAACCTATTTAAATAAATGGAAATCGTGTCCGATACGTCATTTTCGTCTTTGAGGTGCAGCACGATGCGCTCGGCACGGCGGCATACACACCGCGCTATATGGGCGGCAGCCACTGCGGGATGGCCGCCCGGCAACACGAAGTTGCGCATCGGAGGCAGGCCCTCTTCCATGCGATCTATCAGTCCCTCGATGTGGGTGATGTCTTCGTC
>CAJDXB010000094.1_pt2 | contig 25281 bp, 24 predicted proteins | sample 7391691 | NCBI WGS metagenome assembly CAJDXB01 (sample SAMEA7055747, study PRJEB34461) | soil metagenome | biome: terrestrial ecosystem; feature: Peninsula; material: soil | place: Antarctica | collected 2016 | reverse complement strand
CAAGAAATTCATTTTCTTTTTGAAAACCAAACTTAACTATAGTGATTGGCGCAGATTCCTGTTTGGTATAAAAATCTGGTGAAGTGAAAATGAGGTAATTCATGCGGTAATCAAAATGCCCACGATTGGCTAAAATAAATCCTTGTTCCGTGGCCGTAATACCTTCAATGTTTAAATCTTTAATTCCTGCCAGTAACAATCTATTGTAAAATACGGCTAAAGAGATTTTGATTCTCTGACCGTTTCCTAAATTAATTTCCCAGCCTTGCTTACGAATTTCCGTACTGCCACTACCCATAAGTAAAAGAAAAGCTGAGTCATTTTTTTCTACGATTGTTATGGCTTCAATATCTTCTTTGCTGTCTTTGGCTATTCTTTTTTCTGCAGAAGTATACAAATCAATTTGACCCGTTTTTCTATAATTAGTATCCAGTTTCCAAAGGGCTGTAGCATCATCACCTATCAGGTAGAGCAGAGTTTCGATCAACTTCATTTTGAATCGGGCAATTGGATATACGATTATTCAGGCGTCGATACGGTCGAAAGAATCGTTGCTCCATTTCCCGACTTTGACCAATGGCCCATGCTGCCTACCGTAGTCGATTCGGATTTTGGTTGGTTTGCCAATTACTACCGCCAAAAATCGAATGACCCCGTGCGCAAAACCACCCGCCTCGATGGCACTCAGGTTTTCGCCGATGAGGACGATTGCTGGACACCCCTCATAGACGGAGGTTGCCCGGACGGATCCTCTCGAGAATACATCAAAGGAAAAGGAGGCCCGTATTACGATTGCACGATTTCCGCCCCACAACACAATTGGCGTGAGCTGGTGTACTCTTCCATCGGCGGGGTGGAGGATGGGACTCCCCTGGAGCTCATTCTCGCAACCGCTGACCGAAATTCCATTGAGGCGGGCATCCACCCCAATCCCGCCGCAGACCACTTGACCATTGACCTTCCGGCTGAAATTCTTCCGGTCAATATACGACTGACCGACATGCGCGGCCGCACGGTGCAAAACGGAATCATCACGAACCCATCGACGGATATCGATGTATCGGCGCTGCACACCGGCATCTACCTCTACACCCTTCGGAGCCGTTCGGGAGAAATCACCAACGGCAAAATAGCCATTGAGAGGTAAGGGGTTATCCAAAAAAGAGGATGGTTTCTCGGTTGGTTTTGGGCGTGCCCCGTTGAAATTCCGCCACGTAGAGCCGTAGCATGCTACGTCTCTACGTGGCGGAATTTCAACGGGTCGGTCTGCCGCCTGTATCTTTTTCCGCATCGCCGGGGGGCGTATGGCGTGCAAGGAGCTTCCTGAGCCTGTCCTGAGCCCTTGTCGAAGGGGTCGCTCTTGCACGCCACGCCCCCCATGCCAATGCGGAAAAAGGATGCCGGCGTTCGCCCTCACGCAGATCGACATATATTTTCTAAAGCACTTCACGACGATTGTCGACAAGCGAAACGCAAAATAAATACGGTCAAAAAAAAGCCGCCCAATGGGCGGCCGGCTGTGTTTTTGAGGATTTTGAAGAATGGGCCGAAGAGTCGTTAAGTCCCTCTGACCGAGCTTCGCGCATTCTACGCTATATGCGTTTGCAATGTTTCAATTTCACTTGTGCAACTTCGGATTGCTCTTGTGGCGATCGCGATCTCGCTTGGTTTTCTTGTCAAAATTCTTTCGTACCGCAGTCTCAAGGTCCACGCCTGTCTGATTGGCCAAGCACGTCACCACCCACAAGATGTCCGCGAGTTCATCGCCGATGTCGCCTTCTTCATCCTCCGGTTTCGCCGATTGTTCACCGTATTTGCGTGCCATCAGACGAGCGAGTTCACCAACTTCCTCGGTCAAAATCACCATGTTGGTCAGCTCTCCAAAATACCGTACGCCGTACGTTTTGATCCACGTATCCACTTTTTCTTGCAATTCCTTCAACTCCATATCACTTCTTATTTTTGGTGTCAATCCATATCGTCACGGGGCCATCATTGACCAATTTTACTTGCATGTCGGCTCCGAACTCCCCGGTTTCGACACCCGCTTCGATTTCCGCCTTGAGGCGAAGCACAAAATACTCGTATAGCGGTATCGCTATCTCGGGTTTGGCCGCGTGAATGTATGAAGGCCGCGTGCCCTTTTTCACTTTCGCGTGAAGCGTAAACTGACTCACGGCCAGCACCCGGCCACCAATTTCATTGACGGATAAATTCATGACTCCATCTCGATCATTGAAGATGCGCAAAGCACTGATCTTCGCCGCAAGCCAATTGGCGTCCTCTTCGGTATCGGCCTCTTCCATTCCGACGAGCACCAACAAACCCGCGCCGATTGACCCGCAGGTTTTGTTGTCGATGTCCACTTGTGCTTCGCTCACGCGTTGAATCACTGCTCGCATTTATCGGTAGCTTTCTTCGGTTTCCGTATCCTCCACCATGTTCAAATAGCTGTTGTAGCGGGTTCCGGCCACTTCGCCGGTTTCGACGGCAGATTTTACCGCGCACCCCGGCTCTTGGATGTGTTGGCAGTTGTGAAACTTGCAATCGGGCAGCAATGCCCTCATTTCCGGGAAATATCCGGCGATCTCCTCGGTTTCAAAATGTACCAAGCCGAAACCTCGAATACCCGGCGTATCGACTACATACCCTCCGATGGATAAACGGTGCATCTCGGCAAAGGTGGTGGTGTGTTTGCCCGTGAGATGGGCTTCGGATATCGCGCCAACCCTGACATTCATCTTTGGATCGAGTTTGTTGAGCAAGGTCGATTTGCCAACGCCGGAATGGCCGGAAAATAAACTGACTTTACCGCGGAGCAAATCGGAAAGCTCATCCAGCCCCTCGCCGGATGTAGCCGAGCAGACGAGCGTTTCATAGCCCACCCGACGGTATACATCGAGGAAGTCGTCGAGCAATTCCCTTTCTTCTTCGGTGAGGAGATCGATCTTGTTGAATACCACCGCCACCGGAATGTGATAGGCTTCCGCCGCAACGCAAAACCGGTCGATGAATACAGGCAAGGTCGTCGGGTGGAGCATGGTCGCCACCATGATCGCAAGATCGAGATTGGCTGCGATAATATGGCTCTCTTTGGAAAGCTTGACGGATCGCCGTACGATATAGTTCTTGCGTTTTTCAATATCGACGATCACGGGGTCGTCGCGGTCTCCTTCCACTTTTACCCAGTCGCCCACGGCCACCGGATTGGTCGAGCGAATTCCTCGCGTTCTGATGCGGCCACGGATGCCACAATAGAGTATTTCACCGCTTTCGGTTTCCACGGCATATCTACTTCCGGTGCTCTTTATAACCCTTCCGCGTTCCATTTTCGCGAAGGTAAGGTTTTCCGTACCCGTGCTGAAAAGGTGAGTTTTCGACACCCCAATTCTTAATCGTAAATTCGCATCCTCGATATGTCAATTTCCGTTCATAACGTCACAAAGCATTACGGTTCACAAGCGGCGCTCAAGGATGTTTCCTTTTCGCTCGAACGTGGAGAAATCGTCGGGTTCCTCGGGCCAAACGGCGCCGGCAAATCGACGATGATGAAAATCATCACCTGCTATCTGCCCGCAAGCGAAGGCGAGGTGAAGGTCGCCGGCTTTGATGTGCGAAAAGAATCGATCGAAGTGCGCCGCAGAGTGGGGTATCTGCCTGAAAATAATCCGCTTTATCCCGAAATGTACATTCGCGAATACCTTCGGTTCGTCGCCGGCATGTACGGTATAAAAAAGAAGAAAGAACGCGTCGCCGAGATGATCGACTTGGTGGGCCTCGGAGTGGAAAGTCACAAACTGATCGGCGAATTATCCAAAGGCTATCGCCAACGGGTGGGGCTGGCCCAAGCGCTCATCCACGATCCCGAAGTATTGATCCTCGATGAGCCCACCTCGGGCCTCGACCCCAATCAACTCGACGACATTCGATCATTGATCCGCCGCATCGGCCGCGAAAAAACCGTTTTGCTCAGCACCCATATCATGCAGGAAGTGGAAGCCATTTGCGATCGCGCGATCATCATCAAGCGCGGAGAGTTGGTGGCCGACAGCTCCGTGCGGGAACTCAAGGAGGAATCCGATGTGGAAATCATCTTCTTTCATGTCAGCGGCCCGCTGAAATTGAAAGACATTCAAGATTTGCCGGCCGTCGAAAAAGTCGAGACCATGGAAGAGGGAAAATATCTGGTATACGGACGTAGGTCCAAAGGGCTTGCACCTTCTCTAAACCGATTGGCAGCCTCACAAAACCTCTTGGTCGAAGAAATGCGTAAAGAGGAGCGCAAACTCGAGGACATTTTCAAGTCCTTGACCAAATGACAATCCGGCGACGTACCAAAATTGCTACATTTGCCCCGCCGGAAGTGGAGGGATTTGGCCTATTGCAACCACAATAAAAAATGCTAAAACGTGCAGGTCTCTCATCCGGTCGATAAAAGACAACAATCTCATCGATAAAAACATGTCGTATTCATTTACCTCGGAGTCCGTATCCGAAGGACACCCGGACAAAATAGCAGACCAAATATCCGATTCCGTTCTCGACAACTTTCTCGCGTTCGACCCATACAGCAAGGTCGCCTGTGAGACTTTGGTCACCACGGGACAAGTGATATTGGCCGGAGAAATCAAATCCAACACATACATCGATGTGCAGCAAGTGGCCAGAGATGTGATCAACCGCATCGGTTACACCAAATCGGACTACAAGTTTGAAGGTGATTCCTGTGGGGTGTTGAGCGCACTGCACGAGCAGAGCCCGGACATCAATCGGGGAGTAGATCGCGGCAATCCCGAAACTCAAGGAGCCGGTGACCAAGGCATGATGTTCGGCTACGCCACCAACGAGACCGAAAACTACATGCCCTTGCCTTTGGATTTGTCGCACCGACTGCTGAAGGAACTCGCCGTTCTGCGCCGCGAGAATAATGACATAAAATATTTGCGTCCCGATGCCAAAGCTCAGGTAACCATAGAATATTCGGATGACCACGTGCCATTGCGCATCGACACCATCGTCATCTCCACGCAACACGATGAATTCGTAAAGCCGCAGAACGATACTCCGGAAGCCGCAGACCGTGCGGACGCCGAAATGGGCGAGCGCATCAACCGCGATATCCGCAACATTCTTATCCCACGCGTACGTCAACAACTCGCCAAAGAACAGCAGTCCTTGTTTGATGATGCGATCAAGTTCTTGATCAATCCAACGGGTAAATTCGTGATCGGAGGCCCCCACGGCGACTCCGGGCTCACGGGCCGTAAAATCATTGTCGATACCTATGGCGGCAAAGGCGCTCACGGAGGCGGAGCTTTCAGCGGGAAAGACCCGAGCAAAGTGGACCGTTCGGGAGCCTACGCCGCTCGTCACATCGCCAAAAACCTCGTCGCAGCCGGCGTGGCCGATCAGGTTTTGGTTCAACTTTCCTACGCCATCGGCGTGGTTGAACCCACCGGGATTTTCATCGACACCTACCGCACATCGAAAGTGGATTTTACCGACGGTGAAATCGCCAAAAAAGTGGGGAAAATATTCGACCTGCGACCGGGATACATCGAGAAAAGCCTCAAATTGCGCCTACCGATATACAGCGAGACCGCCGCATACGGTCACATGGGCCGCGAACCGATGATCGTCACCAAAACTTTCCATCGCATCGCCAACGGAACCTCAGAAACCAAAACGATGGAAGTCGAACTCTTTACTTGGGAAAAACTCGATGCCATCGATCGAATAAAAGATGCATTCGGCCTTTGATGCGGAGAATTTGAATCCGAACTCTTTGATCCGGCGTAGAGTGCCCTGAGCGAAAATTACCGAGCAACGCATTATATTCCTTTAAGATCCCATGAATTGGTTTAGGAAATCCTTTTCCAAAGGGGGAGAATTGCAGCCGCTCGTGAGTGGCGACAAAACATCTTTAATTAGTGTATGTCAATACAGTCAGTGTCCGTCCGGATGATATCGATATAAGGCATAACAATTGACACCCGGTCCCATCAAATCCTCCTTCATCATACCGTGACCAAAAATTCCTCAATGTCCCAAATAAAAAAGCCGCCCGGAATCGGACGGCTTTTCTGTAGTAGCGGGGGCCAGACTCGAACTGACGACCTTCGGGTTATGAGCCCGACGAGCTACCAACTGCTCCACCCCGCAATATTTTTCCATTTTTCGGTCATTTTAACCGACTTGTCGTAAGGTGTCGACTTTGGGAGTGCAAATATATATTTTGTTTCTTTGTCCACCAAATCTTTGTTGAAATAATGTCCCACAAGGCAGGTTTTGTCAATATCATCGGGCGACCGAATGCAGGCAAATCGACGCTGATGAATGCCCTCGTCGGTGAACGCCTTTCCATTATCACCCCCAAGGCCCAAACCACCCGGCATCGCATCGTCGGAATCACAAACGACGAAGATCACCAAGTGGTATACAGCGATACCCCGGGCATCTTGGACCCCAAATACTCCCTTCAAAGTGAGATGATGGCCGCCGTCAAAGGTGCACTGCGCGATGCCGATATTCTTTTGTTTCTCATCGATGTAGACGACAAAAACACGGACTTCCACGGCATTGATGACATATTGACCGATATGAAAATTCCGCTGATCGTCGTTTTGAACAAAATAGATCTAAGTGACCAAAGTCGACTGGAAGAATTGGTCGACCGGTACGGTACGCGATTTCCGGGCTCTGACGTCATCCCAATTTCTGCACTACACGGATTTGGTATCGATCAACTGAAATCAAGGGTCTTGACCCTTCTGCCTGAATCTCCACCCTATTATGACAAAGACGCCCTAACCGACAGACCGATGCGGTTTTTCGTATCGGAGATTATTCGGGAACGCATTCTGGAAAATTATCAAAAAGAAATCCCCTATTCCGTACAAGTCGAAGTGGATTCGTACAAAGAAGAAGGCAATCTGGTCCGCATCCGAGCCTTGGTATTCGTTGAACGCAAATCCCAGAAAGGCATCCTCATCGGACATAAGGGCGAAAAGCTTAAACGCGTGGGCACCGAGTCGCGCATAAAGATTGAAAAGTTTATTGACAGCAAAGTATTTCTGGAAATCCGAGTCAAAGTGGACGAGGGATGGAGGAGCAAGGAAAATCGACTTAAAGCATACGGATACAAAAACCGCTCATGAGCAATATCGTCGCCATAGTAGGCAGACCAAACGTCGGAAAATCCACACTGTTCAATCGACTGACGGAAAGTCGCCACGCCATCGTAGATCCAACGAGTGGAGTGACCCGAGACCGGCATTACGGCAAGGCGGAATGGATCGGACGTGAGTTTTCGGTGATCGACACAGGTGGATACACCTTAAACAGTGAGGATGTATTCGAAGAAGAGATAAAGCGACAAGTGGACCTCGCCATTGAAGAGGCGTCGTTGATCGTATTTTTGGTCGACGTGAACACGGGCATCACCGACCACGACCAAGCCATAGCACAACTCCTGCGTCGCGCCAATAAACCGGTGATGGTTGTGGCCAATAAAGTGGACACCCATGACCGCATCTTGCAAGCCGGCGAATTTTACAGGCTGGGCCTCGGTGATGTACATTGCGTTTCGGCCATCAACGGGTCAGGCACCGGAGACATGCTCGACGCATTGGTTGAAAAACTCCCCGGTGACGAACCAATGCCGGATGACGACATCCCCAAAATTGCCGTGGTGGGAAAACCCAATGTGGGAAAATCTTCCCTGATCAATGCCTTGCTCGGTCAAGAGCGAAACATCGTAACCGACGAAGCCGGAACCACACGCGATTCAATACTGACCCGCTACAAAGCTTTCGGATTTGACTTTTTTCTCGTCGACACGGCCGGCATACGCCGACGGAGCCGCGTGAAAGAAGACATTGAATATTACTCGGTTCTTCGTTCGGTCCGAAGCATCGAAAACAGTGATGTTTGCCTGTTGCTCATCGACGCCAATGATGGATTGAGCAAACAAGACCTCAACATCTTTCACACCATTGAGAAAAATGGAAAGGGAGTCGTGATATTGGTCAACAAATGGGATTTGGTGGAAAAGGACGGCGAGTCGACGAAAAACTTTGAAAAAACCATTCGCGAACAAATCGCACCATTCAATGACGTTCCCATAATATTCACATCTGCACTAACAAAGCAACGCATTCACAAAGCGATAGAAAAAGCAATGGAGGTCTATGAAAACCTCCGTAACCGCATCCCCACCTCCAAGCTCAACGAAGTGTTCCAGCCGATCTTGGACAAAACCCCTCCGCCGGCTTATAAAGGCAAATACGTGAAAATCAAATACGTCATGCAATTGCCCACCCAAAAGACCGCTTTTGCGTTCTTCTGCAATTTACCGCAATATGTAAAGGAGCCCTATCGGAGATTCTTGGAAAACAGACTTAGGGAAAACTTCAACCTGGAAGGCATCCCTATCCTTATCTTCTTTCGGAAAAAATAATTCCTTCTAAAGGCAAGCTAAACTCCCGTTGTCGATTGAATCCCCGTATATCCGTCGGAATTCCACCTTCTTCTCGATGGACTCTATGACCGCCCTCGGAAAGTCGACGTCATAAAGCTGCGACATAAGATTCAGCCCGCCCGGACTGAAGACATTTATTTCCATGAGCTTGTCCCCTACGATGTTAGGTCGCAACACGCTCACCAGTTTCAGTATCTCCGGTGTAATCTTGGCCGGAGCGGGTTTTCCGCCTGCATGGATATTGCTCCGAATATCGTCTCCCGCATTGATTCGTCGCAACGCAGCATATTTGCCGTCAACTTCCAGCGGTTCGCCATTCATCAAGAAGAGGCGCACGTCTCCCTCCGTGGCATCGGGCAAATATTCTTGGGCGATTACATACCCATCCCGAGATATGGCATCGATGATTTGATTGAGGTTCTTGTCGTTCTTCTTGTTGACCATAAACACGTTACTCCCTCCCGAACCTTGTAACGGCTTGAGGATTATCTTGCCCTTTTGTTCTTCAAAGAATGCCTGGATGTCCGCTTTATCGCGCGTGATGATTGTCTTTGGCCTCAGCAATTCAGGGAAGTGTTGGAAGTACATTTTGTTTATGGCATTCGACAAGGACTTTGGATGATTAAGCACCAGTACTCCATCGTTTAGAGCAACTTGCCCGAAGATGTAAGCCGCGTTTTGGGCCCATTCACGTTCGCCAATCTCATCTGCAGGGTTGTTTCGTAAAAAGAGAACATCCAAATCTTCTGAAGTGATCGATATTGGATCTGATTTGCACAGCGCATCAAAAAAGGTTTTGGAGGTCTTGTATTTTATATCCTTAACCGATCGCACTTTGGCCTTAAAATGACCGTCTGAGGTATATCCCAGATTTCCAACCTCAGCGATATAAATCGTATGACCCATTGAGTAAGCCGACATGGCCAGAGCGATGGTCGAATAATTATGATGTTCGGTATTAATGTCATTGATGACAAAGGCTATTTTCATGTTTTCTTGGTTTAGTTTACGAGTTGCGATAAATTGAATGAGTCCGACCGAAGTTTCTCAAGTCGATCTTTGGTCTCAGGGTCCTCAAAATATCGAGGGAGAATGGCCGGCTTTACCACCTTCCGGTAAAGCAGGTCTTCAATAAGCGGAACATGTGGCAAATTAAATTTACCGGTGTAGAGAATGTCGAGGTCTCCCCCGTTTCGTATGTAGGTGATCAATTCCATCAGCCCGCGGAGGTAAACCGCATCCTTGGTCAAACCGCCTCCACGATAAATGCGCATGGTAATTTTAAAAGCTCCTTGAGGTGAAAATTGATACTTGTCCACCAGCATTTGATAGGTCAGCAGAAAACCGTCGTTCTTTATCATCCGATCGGTTGCCAACACTCTGGCAGCGAGCAATCGTAATCGCGACGCGTTTAGGCCTCCGGTAAGGTATTCCGCCAATACCGCCAGCCCTTCTTGAAGCTGATCATATCCCGAGAAACCACTGTACATCTGTCGCAGAGGTTGGCGCTTACCATTGCAATAGGTCAAAATATGGGTTCCCACCTCATGGGCAATCAAGCTATGGGCTCGGCTCCTTTCCGTTCCCAGCGAGGAACTGATATAGAGCTTGGTTTTGTCGACCATGATACCTACGATGTCATCGCGGATTTCATATTCGATATCGTTCCGCCCGAAGACCTCATTATAGTAGGCTATATCCACCGCCGCCATGTCTGCAAACTCATGGCAGTCGATTATTTCCGTTTCGGATCTTTCGTCGACATTGACAGTCTCCAGGATGGATTCCGCCAGTTCAATCAATTTAGGCTCAGGCGTACCGAAAAGACTTTGACCCATATATCGGAAGGTGAGGCTTTGTCGATTCTCCAGCATGATTAACTTGATCTCTATCTCCTTTCGCTTCTCTGTCAAGATAAAGGAGAGCGTCGGATCATCCACTTCTTCCGGCTTCAGATTGAAAAGACGACGCTTTTGTAGCGCGGGGTCGAAATCGATGAGACGATATGTGAACAACGGGACCTCTTTAAATTCGGAATCGACGAATTCGACCCACGCCGCCGGTGTATTCACAGGGGTAACATTTAAAAGAAAAGACAGATCGTCGGATATTCGGGCCAATTCCCTATCGGAATGCTCGGTAGTTTCACCTATATGAGTCCGGCCAAACATCAAAGGGTGAGTGAAAGGGCCTGAAGTCTGAACGCGAACGAACTCAAATGCGGTTTTCTTCAAAATATCCGACAAATGGTTTTTAAATGCGCGATACATTATTGGATAGCGGATCTGCTTGTCATTGTATCCAAACCAGTCCGGCAATGAAATACCCAACCAAAGCAATCCTTTATCTTTCTCCTCGCCGGTTCCCAACGGCGATTCTCGTTCAGGATGGTCTCCGTATTTAACTTCCAAGTCAAAACGGTGATGCTCGAAATCAAAAGCTTTCATTTCGTCTTGGAATACTTTGATGGTGGGATCGGATTCCTCTGCACGGCAATAGATGCCGATGTGCTTTTTGTTGATCGATGGCCAAATCTCAATGATCAAAAAAGCGCCATATTTGGAGGAAACCACATGCGCCAACTCACCTAGCAGGTGATGAATATCCCGCTCGATATCGGCGATGATATAGCAAGCCTGGGTTCGAACGATTTGAGAAATGATCTGACTGGGACCACCGTGGTATCGATACAACACCATATAGGGAATGACTTGGTCAACCGCCATTTCGAAACCCTCTTCCCGAATCGAGAATTGTTCGGCGTTTTCCAATTTCTCACAGATCGCATCTATTTGGTCGGTGTCCAACTTCATGGATATTCAATTTTTGAGGGGTTAAGCAATGCTTCAGTGACTGGCATGGCGCTGCGTGAAAGCATTTCTCTCAGTATCCCCAGTTGCTTGATATCCACTTCGCCCGTGTATTCGTCCATAAAGAACTTCTTGAACTCGATGGCGACAACACAAATCCTTTCCGGGTAATGTTCATATATCCATTTCGAAAAATACCCCCCTTTGAACTTGACGTTGCTGCGCACATCAAGGCTTCGACCTTCAAATACATATTCTTTCATCGAATTTTCGAGAGCCTCAATCACAGGGCGCCATTTGGTTGTATTGGTATTCCCCAATCCCACATTAATCTCGGGATTCAAGTCGGGATCAGCAAAGACATCACGCCCTTCTCGCCGATGATTGTACGAGTGGATATCATAAATCATCAAAAAATCGTTTTTATCCAATAGCCCGTCGAGATATAACTTCAAAGCGCGGTAAAATTCATCATAGATGTGCAACGATCTATCCAGTTCTTCCGGTGTCAGGGGCTCCGTCCATAAGTTTAATCCCCACGCATCCTCAGGTTTTTCGTATATCGCTTTGTCTCGTGAGCGATTAATGTCCACTTCAAAACGCGACGCAATAACTTCTATACGGTTATCGGTAAAGCGGGTCAAGTCAGCTGTATAAGGATCTTCTTCCCGCAATCGCTCATCATCATTCAATAGGGTCTTGGAAAGTATTTCGGAGCGGAGGAAATGACCGTTATGAATGGCTGTTGCCACAAGTGGAGAATCGCCGTCCTGAAATTTGTAGTTTTTCATGTCTCCAAAAGGACAAGAAACTTGCCGGGAGGATGAAGAACTACTCTTTACTAGGATGGGAAATCATTCAACAACGGAAACTTATGCGAGACCGGTTCATCTCGGACTGTATATGAGAGGTGAAGCCGATTTACTCTTTTGAAAAGATTGAAGTGTGAGATCAATGTAAGGATTCACATGGATTTTCATTCTGACAACCGATGTGATCCGCGTGAGGGCGAACGTCGGCATCCTTTTTCCACATTGGCTTGAGGGGCTTGGTGTGCGAGAGCGACCGGCGGAAGCTCCTTGCACGCCATAGGCCCCTCAGCCGATGTGGAAAAAGATACAGGCGGTAGACCGACCCGGTGGTATGAAATGATCAATTTAAACGGATGTAGGGCAAAATCCAAGAAGCAATTCCACGTGTAGAGAAGTAGATTCCACCGGGACACGCCACAACCCAAAACCGCACGGGAATTCCCATACCGCAACATGCGTAATGTGGGAAGTATATTTTGGCTGAAGAGAAAAAGGAATAATGGCTTCAGGTTTCGGAACTGAAACCGCCATCGAGAAAATTACAAATCAGTGTGGGGCGTATCGTCCTCCAATTCGTGTTTGTTTTCGTGTTTGTTGCGCCGAAACAAGCCGGCTACCCCTGTGAATGCGCTTTTTATAAAGGTGGGATTGGTATACGAACGCGTTGCGTATGCCATGGCTGCACCAATAAGCCCCTCGGCAAGCAAAGGCACATAAGAAGTGCGCGTCAACTCGCGAACGATACGACTCAAAGTCCAGTAACCGGCCATATCGCGGATTTGCTCACGTGCGTCGGCACGAGTATCCTCCCGCTTTCGCTGGAGATGCTCCTTGTACAATGCCAGCGACTTGCGGCTGTTTATCTTAATTTCCTTCTTTATCAGAATCATCTTTAAAGAGTATGTCGGCAAATTTATTGATGAAGAGGTCTTGCAAGGGGTTGCCAATTAAAAATTTTCGAGCGACTACACCTATGATATACAACACCGTGATGCCCCCGGCTACCAAACCAAATCCTATTGCATTACTTCCAAACACTTCTGCCAGATAAAATGCCAGAGCAAATAGGCCAAAGAAAAAAGGCAATATGAGCAGGGCCACTAAAGCCACCCGAGTGATTAAGGATGCCAGTACCTTCGAGGACTTTTCTACCAATTCAACCTTGAGCAGTGCAAATTCCGTCTCGACGTATTCCTTGATGATCTGCGAGGTCTGTTCAAAATCGTGCTTTAACCCTTCCATCCGCCGGTGCCTTTTAGTGTTCGTAATTGGATAAAGGCATTTTCCGGAGGTAAATACGCTCTCCGAAAAATGCCTGAAATAATTTATTTATAAGGTATCAAAGTGACCTTAGTTGGCAGCGGCTGATTTTACCGCTTCCTTACCATTTTTGATTTTATCCGACACTTTGTCAGCCATCGGCGATGACATAACGGCTTCGCGACCGGCACGAACCTTTTCAGATACCGTTTCGCTCGACTTGGCGACGAAGTCTTCTACGGTTTCTTTAATCTCATCGATGGATTTGGCAATGTTCTTTCGGGTTTTTTTCCCTTCTTCCGGCGCAAATAATATCCCGGCGAGTGCTCCGGCCGCGGCTCCTATTACTCCGGCTATCAAAATCTTTTCTGATGTTCTCATTGTGTTGGTGTTTTAAATATTTATTTGAAGTTTGAAATGTGCTTAATCAATGTGAAAAATTCGTGCCGGACAGTAAAAATCACCGCATAGGCCACATGGTCTGCCAAAAACTGTTCAAATACCATGTTATCTGTCCATAAATAGGCAAAGTGTGCAACAAAATCGGGGCAAGTACTCCACAAAAACTCATGGCCTTAGTTTATCACAGGAGCCACTCGTTTCGCAAATTCAAATCCCCGGATTGAATTCAAGGTAACATACACACTTTGAACTTTGGGAACGAACACCAATGGTATAAAACTCGTTCATGACAATACATCAAACAACCCACGAACCACTTTGTTCAGTCTTAATCAGCTCGACTCATCAAGTTTTTGCTGGGCGCTCTCCCATTCCTCCATCCGACGGTCCAATTTCACCTTTAGTGACGATTCAATTTCCGCCAGTCCGTGGAGCGCCTCGAAATCACTGTGGTCCATCGTTTGCGACTCCACTCGGTTCCTGTCCAAGTCCTTTTCCAATCCTTCAATCTCCTTTTCCAGTGCGGAAACCCGCTTGGAGAGCTTCCACTTCTCTTTCTCGCTCAGTCGAGGCCGCGAACCGGTCTTTACACGCTGTTCTGCCTGTTTGGCCTTCTTCCCTTCTTTGGCCACATGTTCGTAGCCACGAATGGAATCCGCCTTTTTACGGTCAAGAAACTCAGTTATACCACCGGGAAACCGAGTCATCTCACCATCTTTCAACTCAATGACCGATTCAGCGAGGTCTGCCAGAAAGTCCCTATCGTGCGAAACAACCAACAAGGTGCCGTCATAATCGAGCAGTGCTTGCTTCAGAATGTCCTTCGAGGCCATGTCCAAGTGGTTTGTCGGCTCATCGAGGATTAGAAAATTGTATCGGTGAAGCAATAATTTGCAGAGCGCGAGACGCGCTTTTTCACCACCCGAGAGTACTCTGACCGGTTTGTATACATCGTCCCCACTGAACATAAAAGCTCCCAATAAACTGCGCACTTGCTTTCGGTAATCCCCCACAGCCTCATTTTCTATGGTCTCCAAAACGGTGAGCTTCGAGGACAGTTCATCGGTTTGGTTTTGGCTGTAGTACCCCAATTCCACACTGTACCCCAGATCACAAGTGCCGGTATATGTCGTCAATCCGGCGATGACTTTCGTCAACGTCGTTTTACCCACTCCGTTCTTGCCGATCAATGCCGTCTTCTCACCGCGCACCAACTCGAAGTCCAAACCACTGAATACCAATTTATCGCCGTATGATTTTGCCAGGTCATGGGCTTCCACAACGATTTTTCCCGAACGCGGAGCCGGCGGAAATTGAAAATGCATCGCAGAGTAATCCTCCTCGTCTACATCCACCTCTTCCATACGATCCAGCTTCTTGGCCAAACTTTTTGCAAAGGACGCTTTGGACGCTTTGGCGCGAAAGCGATCGATCAGTTCTTTCGTTTGCTTGATCTCTTTATCCTGATTCTTACGTGCGGCGCGCTGCTTTTCGATCACGTCTTCCCGCATCTCCACGAACCGGGTGTACGGCAATGAGCATCACCGCACCGGAATATTCGATCAGATAAGTCTCAAGCCATTGTATCGATTCGATATCCAAATGGTTGGTCGGCTCATCCAGCAATACCAAATCGGGTTTGCCCAGCAGGATTTTGGCCAGTGCCACACGCATGCGCCACCCCCCGCTGAACTCGGAAAGCGGTCGATCAAACTGATCCGGCGTAAACCCCAATCCATCCAATACGCGGACCACCTGCTCCTCTTGACTGTTGATGTCGTGAACCCCCAGATGCACCGATACGCGATTGAGCTCTTCGGCCAAATCAAGATACCCGACGCTTTCATAATCCGTACGCTCCGTGAGTTCTTCCGTAATCTCTTCCATCCGCTTCTCAAGAGACCGCGTCACCTCAAAAGCTTTGTAGACTTCTTCTTTGATCGGGAGTGAGGACGTGAATTCCAAGTCCTGCGGCAGGTATCCGATCGCAAATTCCTTTGGTTTATGCACGCGTCCATCCGTCGGGGGTTGCTCGCCCAATATAACCTTGAGCAAAGTCGATTTCCCGGCGCCGTTTTTTCCCACCAGACCGATTTTATCCTCGGATCCAATGAAGAGGTCAAGCCCATCAAACAGTGGGCGTGCACCAAATTCAACGCGTATATTTTCAAGTTTTACCATTGAGGTCTATTCATGGGTTTCCGTTTTCCTTCCGTGATTGGGGCGTGCCCCCGAGACCGTCTCGGAGAGCGGGCAAAGATAGTGAAGCTCATACACCTCAGCCGCGAAAAATTTGCGTGTTCGGATTCGGGGTCGGTCTTCCGGCTCTATCTTTTGTCTTCGCTCGCAATGGCGCGGGGCCGCGCGGGGGCTTCTTGGGTCGCCCCGCTCGGCCTCCGCGCCCCAATGCAAGCGAAGACAAAAGGATGCCGCCGTCCGCCCTCACGCAGGTTCAAAATCAATTCTTCATTTCCATTCCTCTATTTCCGTTCCTGTATCCACCTGCACCACCGTGTGCCAACCGACCGAGATAACCGGTGAATCCGGAGTGCCAAGCACATCCCTCATCTCCACTGAAGAAAAACTGCGACTTATCACAGAACACAGCGGTTTATAACCTGAGTTCAATTATTGTTTGGAGATTCAGACTCTCATAAATGTTGATCGACAAGGCGTATTTTCAAAGCTTTAGCGGGCAAAAGCGCGAAAATGCAACGCAGTAGATCGACGTTTATGGGAAAGCATATTGCCACTCCGCCTCCAAACAGTATTTTTCTGCCTAGAAACGACTTGAAGTAACCGGCTATTCCTTTATCATTTTTAGTTGAAACTCACTGTTCCCCGGCGGTCTGAATCCCAAAGAAAAGTCGAACTCAGGTTTATAGTCAATGACAGGATCATCTTGCACCTTATGCCCTATATACCACAAAGAAAAAGCACCTCGCGAGCGAGGTGCTTTTTCAATAAATTTAAACGTTGATCTAAAAACTCCAAAGGTCGTGTTCCATGATAAAGAGTTCCTCTTTGACCTCCTCAGATTTCAGCAATCGATCGAGGCCCGTATACACGTCATCGAGTTTTCGGTCATAGACGTTGGACTCTTTCACCACCGTAGCGCTGAACATGCGCTTTTGGAATAGGTCGTCGTAGGATCGGCGCTCGGTATCGTTGTGTCGGTTGAAGGAATCCCAGTTGGCAAACACATACCTGCATTCGGGGAAGTATAACCAAAACAACGTTTCAAAGGCACCCGTCGGATCGCCGGAAGACGATATACGCTCCTTCAAAGGTGCAATACCGATGATACGTATATAGCGCTCCGATCGTTGCCGATCAAAAAACCAATCCTCTTTGATGCGATACTTGGTGATGTCTTGTGAATTGGTCTTTTTCACCTGGTATACGGCCACCAATTCTCCCGTGTCGGGGTCCTCGGTCATGGAGGTGTCGGGTTTTTCGAGCATGTTTTGCACATCACTCCTCAAGAGCGGAGTGCGAAAATCATCTTCTTGACCCGTAACCCCGCTACTGTATGCAGTGATGGAACCTTCCACCAATAGCGCATCTTTAATGATGTCGAAAAGACTCTTCATTCCATTGGCCTCTTCCAAAGGATAATACAACGGGAGGTTCATCTTTTCACGCAAGTCGATATCCTGCCAAATCCTTTTGGCCCACATGACGTCGGCCTCGCGGATATAGGGATAGGGAATCACGCGTTTGGTCTTGTTGTTCTCCCGAATCCAAGCGCCGTCCAATACGGTTTGGGCCGAGATGGTCTCGGGGAGGATCATGGCCACCCCGATGGTTAACAAAACTACGATATGGAATACAGTCTTTTTCATCGCTGTGGTGATTTTTATCAGAGTACCCTTAAGTTGATGCTACCGAGTTTTCGGATGGTTCCGTCAGGTGCAGTGGCTTTAATATTTTCCACGATCACCACTTGGTTTCTTCGCACTTGTTGCAACAGTTCCTTCTGTTGGGGCGTCAATCGGTTGGAGTTCGACTCAAGTGTTTTGACGTCTCCTCCCATTATGACGGTAATGTCGAATGAGCGAATGGGGTAACTCAGGTCAAATACAAAATCCTTGAGTTCGGCGATCACACCGAGAGATGCCGTAAGCTGAGTCTTTTGCACCGTGTTGTCAACAGCGGTTTGCCCTGCGAATTTCGCTACGGGGTCAGGTACGTTTTTCAATCGGAAAGTAAAGCTCCCCATATTTTTGCGCACGCCTTGGATATCCGCGGTTACCGAAACTACGGCTTCGCTTCCGGTCTTCACGCGAGCGATGTATGTTCCGTCAGATTGCTTGCTCAAGCTTCCCGTACTGATCGATGCCGACAAGGCATCCTGAGATACGCCGGGAACGGAAATCGCCACCGGGTTATCGATTCCTCGATACAGAACGTTCATCTTGATCGGAGATACGACCAAAGAAGGTTTGGCCACTTCGTAATCAAGCTCATATTTGTAGTAGGTAAAACCATCACCGGTCGGCTTTCTGAATTTAATCAGACCATCCCAGTGCTTGTCACCCACACCTCGCGCAGGAAGTGAAATATGACCAAAACCATCTCGACCCACCTTCACTTCCATGGCATCGCCGGATATTGCGGTGGCGTTGCTGTCCAGTTTCACTCCTTGAGGAGCCAGTTGGATATTGGGAAGATTGGTGTTGTCATACGCCGCCAAGAAAACCTTGGCTCGGAAGGAATCGCCTTCCAAAACATATGTTTTTTGTGGGATCACCATGGCGTCGAGATTCGTAAACTTGTACGAAGCGGCTTCAACGTCCTAAAAGAGGTATTCCAACACGTCGGATTCGGCGTTTCTCACATCGGATTGCAGCTTGGACAATATGGTCGTGGTCGCTGCCAGCGGCACGCCATAAAAATTGAGCGATTCCCAGTTGGTTACCGTTCCCGATGCGTCTCTAATCTTTTCGGGATAGCTGAACAAACTGTCGATCGAAGCTTGAAGCAAAGGATTGGCATCGCCTACCATCGCTTTCAGGTTGTCGCCGTATTCCTTTAGATTTTGCTTGAGAACGGCCGCTCGGTAATTGTTCCCATCGGAATTGTCATCCGTTCTGGGCTTGCCGGGTTCCGAGCCGATCATCAAGTTAGTGTTGTCGTTGCGGTTATCTCGCGCGCTGACGTATTTCAAATCCAGAATCGTATCCATTCCGAAGGCATTTTTACCGAGCACTTGGTTCATTTCAAGTCCCTCTGTCACGGCTATCGTTTTAGCCTTGATAAGGTCAATTTGCTCGATAAGTGCTCCGGCCTGTTTCCTCAATTCCTCGGATTTGCTATAGGCTTCGCCATACTTTACTTTGTTCTCATTGTATGAGGCTGCAAAGTTGGCATACTGATTTCCGAGTTTGCCCTCAAAAGTCAGTTTCGTGGTTTCAAGTCCGTCGTTGATTGTGACGAACGCGTCGAGAATATCCTTGGATACGTTGAGGGCCAATAGAGCCGTCAGTACCAAGTACATCATCCCGATCAGTTTCTGTCTCGGTGTTTGTTGTCCTCCTGCCATGTGCTAGTCGCTGATTAAAATGGTTTCAAAAAAATGATCAGACGTTCTGTGCTACTGCGGGAGTAGTCATCGCAGAGAGCATGTTGCCATAGACGGTGTTCAGTCGAGACAAGTTTCCGGCCAATTCGGCGATGTTCTCTTTGTATCGTTTGGTATCTTCCACGGAATCATTGAGGTTACTCATCAATTCGGTGATACCACTATACAGCTGACTGGACGTTTGCAGTTCCTTCAACTGACCCTCATACATGTTGTTGAGTTCGGTCAAGTTGGTGTTCATTCGTCGGAGGTGATCGCCGGCTTGGCTTCCCTCCATTTGGCCTTCCGTGAGACCAACCAGGGTCTCGGATGCCTTCTCGTATTGCTCGCTAAGCTTACCCACTTTGGTGGAGGCTCCGCGCAAAGTTTCCGCGTATTCGTTGGTCGCAACGGAAGCGTCGGACATCTCGTTGAGCTTGCTTGCTTGTGTACTCAGGCTCCTGAGTCCATCGCCCAAACTCGCTATCAACTCCGGCTCTATCTTGGCGTCTTCGAGCATATGATCGAGTTGCTCAGTCAGAGACTGCTCATCTTCATCGATGCGCTGCGATTCTCGCACGGGTTCACCGGTACGCAGTTCGGGGTAAACCAGAGACCAATCAACATCTTCGTGTACAGGCTCAAAAGCCGAGAAGAAGAAGATTATCGCTTCGGTTGACAGTCCGACAATGAGCATAATGCCCGCGCCGGGGTAGTGTTGAATTTTAAACAGTGCTCCCATGAGCACAATCGAAGCTCCGATTCCGTAGAGCTTCGCCATAAATTGTTTCCATCCTTTGCTTCCTGGTCTCATATTCCTTGCTTTTACAGGTTGATACTTGTGTTTGACTTGCGGTTTTAAAAAAAGATTTTTGTGTGATCCCCCCGGGGGTTCGATCAATTCCAGTCGTCGGGATTGCCAGTCTTACCTCGACCGAGATAGCTCATCACGGAGCGGAAACCGATGTAGCTCTTCGCGGTATCTCGGTACTCATAGGTGCGCGTACCGTTTTGCAGATAGTACATGACGTCCTTCCAAGACCCGCCTCGGATCACTTTGCGCTTCAAAGCGGGAGGATCGTCGGCCAATGCATCGTATTGGTATTCGGGGTTCAAATCGTGGGCGAATTCATAAACCGACTCGTCGTATGCCGTGCTGGTCCACTCGGCAACGTTGCCGGCCATGCAGTATAAACCGTATCCATTGGGCTCATACGAATTCACGTCCACTGTAAGGGCTCCGTCGTCATCGACATAGTCACCGCGTTGCGGCTTGAAGTTGGCCAAGGGGCAACCATAAACGTTTCGGATGTATGGCCCTCCCCAGGGATAAGGGTTCTTGTCGAGACCCCCACGTGCGGCAAACTCCCATTCGGCTTCGGTGGGCAAACGGAAACGCTGTACGAAGCTTTCACCGTTTTTGCTCTTCCAAGTGCTTAGCAATTGCGTTCTCCACACGTTGAATGCTTTGGCTTGCGCCCAAGTAACCCCCACCACCGGATAATTGTCATAGGCCGGGTGCCAGAAATAACTTTCGGTCATCGGCTCATTATAGGCATAGGTGAAATCGTGAACCCACACCAGTGTATCGGGATATACGTTGATGATCTCCCGCACAATGAACCGGCTGCGGTCGGCGTGGCCACGGATGGCGTTGTTCTGTCCCTTCACGTTGGTGAAAGACAAGTCCAAGTCTCTCCCTTCTTTTGAAGCGGCCGCTTTGAGGTCGACCCAAAAATATTCGAATTTGAGTTTGCGGGTATCGATTTCTTTGCGACGGTAAAATCGCTCGTGTTCGGGAAGGAACAAATCCGCGAGTTCTTCGCGTTCGTCTTCTCCGTTCCACTTAATTTTTTCATCCCAATTGATTATCGGAGGATCGATGATCTCACCAAACTCGTCTTCTTCAATGACGTGTTCTCCGATGCCCGCTTCTCCGAGATATCGGTGCGCGATGGAATCACGGACCCAGTATACGAATTGTCGGTATTCATTGTTGGAGATTTCGGTGTCGTCCATATAGAACGCACTTACCGTCACCCTTTTCAGATTGTTCACATGTGCATAAGGAACATCCTGGTCATCGGGGCCCATTACGTAGCTTCCGAAGTGGATATAATTCATGCCGAATGGGTTGTACTGGACCCAATCTTCACGTGGCGTCACTCCAACGAGCTCGCCTCGGTTTCCACCGGCACATCCATATAGGGTGGCAGCGGTCACCAAGAAAATGAACAATTTTTTCATGCCTTGCAGGTTATTAATCCTCATAAAAACAATTTTACAGCCACCATAATACGGTCTCAACGTCGGATAGTTTCAGTTTCAAGATATCGGAGACGCATTAAAGGAACCGTGGGTTCTTGTAAACTCGTTTGGGTAAAGGTTTTTCGGGTCGATAGCAAAAACTCAGCATAATCTCGTGACTTCCGCTGCTATAATTGTTCAATTCAGAAGTAGTCAGATCGTATGAATAACCGATTTTCAAAACACTTTTTCCATCGGGGAATGCGTATTGATAGCCCGCCATGGGCGCTATCGCATCTTCAAGCCGGTAACTAACGCCCGCCCATACGATATTATTATACATTATAGTAGCGTTGACGTCTACCTGGGTTGATGACAAATCCGTTTTGGCCAATACGTGTGGGCTTAACGTCCACACCGGCCCCAGCTCGAAATGATAACCGGCCATGGCGTATAGATGTCGCGCCACTTGAATGTTCATATCGGAGAGATCGCCCTCATTGAGGTGAACTGCCGAGATACCGGCATAGTACTTCGGGTTGTACAAATAAGCCCCAAATGAAGCGTCGAAGGCCGTCGCTTTTTGATTGTTCTGTGGAATGGATGGATCTCCTGCACCCGTGCCGATGCCGGACAAATTACCATCGAGGTAGTCATATGCCCGCCAGTCACTGGACAAAGTGCTGCTGATCACGCCAATTCCTATACCGAGACCCAATTTGGTGGTGCCTCCCAACTTCAAGTGGTAGGCATAAGATAGCCTAGCCGCGGTAACGGATTGAGGGCCCAGCTCATCGAGATAAACCGTAGCGCCAATTCCGCTCCGGATCGAGGGGATCGGGCCGGAAACATTAAGCAGTCCCGTATTGGGCTGGCCGGAGAACCCCGACCATTGTTGTCGACCGATGGCAGTTCCGCACCAAGAGTCGCTTGCACGGGCGACCCCGGGATTGATCGAAAGCCGATCGAACATGAATTGAGTGAATTGTGGGTCTTGCTGAGCAAAAATTGATGATGCCCCCAAGATGGCAACAACGAGTGTAAGGCAGGTTTTTCTCATGTAAATAACAAAAATTTTTGGCCGTTTGACCCGGTTAAAACATTTTCCGCAAGGGAAAGCTACCGGCAAAAAAGTCAACCGAGCTTGCGGTAAGTTTTCCACCACATGTCCGGAATTTCCCCTCGGCCGGCGAGCTCATAATCGCTCAGGCCGCAAGGCACCAAATGATGTCTTCCGAGCCGTCCTTGGGCACCTCCGGCATAGGGCACGTTCATCCACCATTTGTCCGTGCGCTTGCTTTTAAAAAATATCAATTCGCTCTTGTCGTGTGGCAAGTGAACTTTGTATTCCAAAAACCTGTCTTTATTCAACAATGGGAATTCTCGGACCCGCAATGAGAATCCATCCATAAAATACCATACCATCTGCGCTATGAGGACCGCTTGTCGATCCCGGTCATCGCGCGTAGGGTCATAATTGTAAATTCCCATCGAACTCGTCTTGTCGCTGATTCCCGCATATCGCGCCAAAGCACAAATGTGCTCTCCGGTGAAGCCATTGGGCTCTCCGGTGCCGGGGGCGGTCTCGTCACGCACCGACTGCATGTCTATGGAAACGAGATCGGCGTTCCGTATCAAGGGCTCACACATCCGTATATCGGCCGTGACCTCTCCGAGGCGATGCGTATCGAAAAAAAGTTTGTCGAGTACTTCGAGCATGTCGGGCTCGGTGTAAAATGTCTGATACCCGAGCAAACTGACATTGAACAAATACGATGGGTCGTGGATAACGATCTTGCCGAGGTAGTTGCTCGGCGACAAGGTTTCACGAAACTCGCCCATATCGGGTTTGGAATCGATCAATGCGATGTTTACCGTGGTGTCGAGAGTCTCGTATGCACGGTAGTTGGCGAAAGTCAATTCTTGGGTACCTCCGAGGATCAGTACGGTGATACGATGGTCCAGCATAGCCGCCACCACGGTCTTCAACGCATGGTCACTGTCTTCAGGGGTGTCGCCCGCCGCTATGTTTCCCACATCGGCGATGGAGGTCTCCGATCCATGAAAAAACATGGGATAAAGCTTTCGGCGCACGGCGTCGGGAGCGTGGTCAGCGCCGTCCATGTCCGAGCGGCGTGATTCTTGGATTCCGACGATGACCAAATGGGCTGACTCCAATTTGGGGAACCTCCCCGATCTATGGATATCGATGTAATTCGACAACTGAGCCGATGATTCTCCTTCGGGGATGACGGCCTCATCAACGGGCTTGAGCAAAAACGCGAAATCGTCAATCCACGTCATTTCTTCGGTTTGGGTTTTTTGGTCTTGGAGGCAGTCTTTTTCTTCGAGGCGGCACCTGACTTTTTAGTTCCACCCGCAGGGAATCGGCCTTTTTTCGTCGGGGCCTCTTCGACGATCTTTTGGCAGTCGGCGTAGGAAAGTGAAGCCGGATCGACATCCTTGGGCAGTTTGTAATTATTCTTGCCGACCTTTAAATAGGGGCCCCAACGGCCTTTGAGCAATTGCATGTCCGGGTCTTCGTCAAAGGTTTTGATGATTCGTTCGCGGTCGGCCTTTCGCTTGGCTTCAATTATTTCAGTCGCGCGGGCGATCTCTATGCTGAGCGGGTCGTCGTCCCCATCCTTGTCCAAGCTGTAAAACGCTCCCTTGTGGCGCACATATGGCCCGAATCGCCCGACGGATGCCACCACCTCTTCGCCTTCGTATTCGCCGACGGTCCTCGGCAACTTGAATAGGTCCATCGCCTCTTCAAAAGTGATGTCAGAGATACTTTGTTCTTTGCGCAATCCGGCGAATTTGGGTTTTTCCTCATCTTCGGCATCTCCCATTTGCACCATTGGGCCAAAACGGCCGATACGCGCATAGACCGGTTTTCCCGAAGCGGGATCGACGCCAAGCTTTCTCTCGCCTGTGGCGCGATCACTGTGTTCAATCGTTTTTTCCACAGCTTCGTGAAATCCGGAATAGAAGTCGCGGATCATAATGTTCCACTCGAGCTGTCCTTCCGCAATGTCGTCGAATTTTTTTTCCACTGAAGCAGTGAAATCATAGCTGAGGATTCGCTCGAAATGCTCGACAAGAAAATCATTGACGACCATACCGATATCGGTGGGGAAAAGTTTGGACTTCTCCGCGCCCGTATTCTCGGTATTCGTTTTTTCGCTGACGCCTTTCTCGTCCAGTGAGATGACGAGGTACTCGCGCGACTGTCCATCTCTGTCTTCCTTTACCACATACCCGCGTTTTTGAACGGTACTGATGGTCGGAGCATAGGTCGAAGGACGGCCGATGCCGAGCTCTTCAAGTTTTTTGACCAAACTCGCCTCGGTATATCGCGGCGGATGGTTGGAAAATCGCTGGGTGGCCGTAATGGATTCGCGGATGAGCTTGTCCCCTACCTTCATGGCCGGGAGCAGTCCTTCTTCGGATCTGTCGGATTTGTCGTGATCGTCATCCGTACCTTCGAGATAGACCTTCAAAAATCCTTCGAATTTGATCACCTCGCCGCGGGCGACGAAATGTCCGTTTTGGAGTGCTTCGTCCGGTCCGGTAGCTTTTATTTTTACACGGGTTTTTTCCAGTTGTGCATCGGCCATTTGAGAGGCCATGGCACGTTTTCTAATCAAGTCGTATAGCCTTTGTGATGCCGCGTCGCCACCGACATTCTCCACCGACATATCGACT
>CAJDXB010000025.1_pt3 | contig 25799 bp, 19 predicted proteins | sample 7391691 | NCBI WGS metagenome assembly CAJDXB01 (sample SAMEA7055747, study PRJEB34461) | soil metagenome | biome: terrestrial ecosystem; feature: Peninsula; material: soil | place: Antarctica | collected 2016 | reverse complement strand
CCATGACCACCCCGGTCAAAAAAATACACGAAACGGTGAGATACGGCGATCGGGACACGACATTCACGGTCTATCAAACGTCCAACGGCGTGCTCATAAACGATTTTCTTCCATTCGAATATTCGGAGCCCATCTCGATGTATTGGAATTACACCGCCGTCGAAACCAATTTGCTTCAGGCATTTTATTCCATGCAGACCGCTCGAGAGATCGAGACATTCGGCCAAGCGGTATCCACCATCGGTTCGCCGGGACTCAACATCCACTATGGTGATGCGGCCGGAAATATAGCGCTTTGGGCGGCCGGAAAAATCATCAAACGACCCGAAGGAGTGGGGGGCAAGCGTTTCATTCCCGGCTATATCGATTCGCTGCAATACCTTGGTTTTTACCCTTTCTCCCAAAACCCGCAAATCGTCAACCCCGATTCGGGCATGGTTTATTCGGCCAATCAAATGCACGATTCCCTCGAAGGGGGATTGTATTCCGGTTATTACGCCCCCAACACCCGGTTCAATCGCATTTCCGTTTTGCTCAATAATATGAAATCCGCCACCGTCGACAGCATGAAAGCCATGACGCTCGACGTCGTGTCCAAAACCGAAGCCGCTGTGTCGCGAGAAATAGCTGATGTCGTACTCGATGCCGACATAGAGCTCGACAACACTTCCCGAAAAGCCGCGGGGTTATTGAGATTCTGGAACGGTCGCCACGAACTTTCAGATATCGAACCGACCATATATTACAAGGTTTTGTACCACATTCTGAGGCGCACATTCGTCGACGAATTGGGAAATACCGATTTCGACAATCTCATGAATTCTCACCATTTTTTGACGCGGAGCTACCCAAAATTCATCACCCGCGATGAATTCCCTTGGTGGGACAATGTCAAAACCGGTGGAAAATCCGAAACCCGCCAAATCATCATCGTCGAGGCCTTCGAGAAAGCCATCGAAGAGCTCAAATCCGAACTCGGGGATAACATGGAAAAATGGACGTGGAAGCGGGTCCACTTCATCGAGCACGCTCATCCATTCGGCACCAAATCGCTGCTGAGACCCCTCTTCAATGTTGGCCCATTTCCCGCTCCCGGCGGCGTCGAGACCATCAACAATGCGGGATTCCGATTCAACGGTGACGGCAAGTACATCTCAAATTACGGCCCCGCAATGCGCAGCATCATCGATTTTGCCGACGTGGAGAACGCCGTATCCATCCTTCCGACCGGCAACAGCGGCAACATCCTCAGCCCCCATTATTCCGACCAGGCCGAAATGTTTGTCAAAGGCGAGTTTCGAAAGATGATGATGAACGAAAAAGAAATCAAAAAATCAGATAATAAACTAATCTTTAGAAGCGAAGAATAATACTCCTCGCGATTTTGATTTTGGGCATATCCCCGGCCCTTCCGGAGGGGCCGCGGTCGGCCTACCGCCTTTATCTTTTTCCCGTCTCGGCAGGGGCGTATGGTGCGCAAGGAGCTTCCATGGTCGCTCTTGCACCCCACGCCCCCTAAGCCGAGTCGGAAAAAAGGATACCGGCGTCCGCCCTTACGCAAGCGGTGCTCAACAATGGCATTGACCTTCCTAAATCCTTGAACTTTCAGATGGAGTGTCCGCGCTTGCGGCCCTTCAATTGGCATCGGTGGCGAAAGTGATTCCTCTCAAGTGTAACCCTCACAATGCTAAACAAGTAAAAACAGGGAAAACCCCTCCCTTGAACCGTTTCCTCCTTGTTTTTCTCCTTTTTGCCACGCTTTTAAATCACGGCCTCCACGGTCAGTTCGTGGTCGGTGATGGACAGAGTCCCGAATCTCTGGTCGGAGAGGTGCTGCTCGGTACAGGAGTTGAAGTTTTTGACATTGAATTCAATGGAGGAGATGCGGCGGTCCCCAATGTCCAAATGGCGAGCTTCTCAGGTGGCTCCTCAATTTTTGGAATAGAGAGTGGTATCATTCTCGCTACCGGCGGCGCAACCGTTGCCGAAGGCCCAAACGACTTTCCTTCAGCCCATGTGCCCTTGTCCCCGGGTACTTCACTTCACGCCGAGCCGGACTTGGAGATACTCACTGCCCCCGCAGCGGTTCGAGACGTAGCGGTACTCACTTTCAGCTTCGTCGCCCTGGGAGATGTGTTGCGGTTCAGGTACGTCTTCGCAAGCGAAGAATACAACGAATACACATGTTCATCTTACAATGACGTATTCGGATTTTTCATTTCCGGTCCCGGCATCACATCTGATGGGCCTTTTGAAAACGGAGCGCGAAACCTCGCCCGTATTCCGGGAACCGATGTCCCGGTCGCCATCAATACAGTAAATCAAGGTTTTGCGGGTGAATTCGGAACTCCGCAGATTTGTCAAATGCAAAATCCGGATTGGCAACAACACAGCCTCTATTTTGTAGACAACGAAAATAATCCCGATCCGGCCACCACACAATTCGACGGTTATACCAAGCCATTTTCCATCGAAGTGCCGGTCATTTGTGGAGAGACATACATGATCAAACTCGCCATCGCCGATGCCGTCGATGATAAAAACGATTCAGCCGTCCTCATAGAAGCGAACAGTTTTGCGTCCGTACCTCCACTCACCGCACAGGCCACCGTCGTCCGACCCGATGATGAAGGTCGTCTGCTTGAAGGGTGCAGCACGCTGAAAATGATATTGAACCGCAGCGACAGCACCTCCTCGGAAACCGTATTTCTCAAAACCCGAAACTTGGCCAATGCCGCAAACATTTTACCTGATCTACCCGAAAGCGTAACTTTTTATCCAAACAAGGGCCGTGTCGAATTGGAGATACCCATATTGGACGATGCCATCACGCAAGGCGCCAGGAATTTTTCGATTGACATATTGCAAATAGCGGCCTGCTCGGTCGATACTTCGCGCACCCCGGTGGAATTGGTTGTAAACGATACTCCACCATTGAGTTTGGAGTACGAAGAGTCTGTGGTGGTCGATTGCAACAACCCTTCAGAAATAGCCATTGGCGTATCAGGTGGATATCCTCCATATTCCATTCAATGGGATTACCCTTCAGCCGATGGATTCCATTTCGAGATGCATACCGACCAAACTTTAACCCTCAATGCCGTCATTTCCGACCGGTGTAACATCCATACCGAGATTATTTCGATCGTCCTAACTCCGGAAACTTTTCCGCCTTTCGAAGTTTTTGTGCCTGATTCGATGACCTATAATTGTTCCGAGCCGGTGATTATTCCGGTTGTGGCAACAGGTGGTGGAGGGGAATACGAGTACCTCTGGACGCAAGACGGGCAATGGGTCTCGGGATCCAATCCTTTTCATTCCATACCTCAAAGCAATTCTCCGCTCAATCTTGAGGTTCATGATCGATGTGCACATTCCGTTCAGAAAACAATCAAATTAATCCCAGAGGAAAATCCGCTTTCAGTAATACTCGGGCCCGACACCTCCGGTCAATGCAACGAGAAAATCCACATCCTCCCCGATGTGTCCGGAGGGTTCGGATCGCTATCTTACCGATGGACTTCCGGGGATCAACTGCTCTCCGAAGCCCCGGTTCTGTCGTATTATCCCAAACAAACGCGAACCATTGTTCTGAGCGTCGACGATTTTTGTGGCCAAACGCAGTCCGACTCCTTGCGCGTGGTAGTGGACGCCAAGCCGCCAACTGTAATATTGTACGGTCCCTTTGAGCTTTGCTATGGTGAGGTTTTGAATCCCGAATTCCATGTCGAAGGCGGCACGCCCCCCATGTCGATCACTTGGCGAGCAGAGTCGCTCGAGGTGCACATGCCCTGGTCACCCGATAAGGATTCACGTTTGACCGTATCGGTGACCGATGCCTGCGATTATGTCGCCGGCGCCTCAACCGATGTCGTGGTACACCGCGTTCAGGCATCTTTTCACATCGATTATGATCGCCGCGACTATCCCTTGGTTAATACCTCGACCGTGCCGGCGGATATATTATGGATTTTTTCCGATGGAAGCACTTCTACCGAATACGAACCGAGGGTATTGCGAAAATCCGATATCATTGGTCCCGTGGTGCTCGAAGTCACCAATTCACCGGGTTGTTCGGATGCGGTTTCCGACATTTTCGACCCGCCCATGCACATCTATTTTCCCAATGCTTTTACCCCCGATGGCGATGGTTTGAACGAAGTCTTCAAAGTGGTTGGTCAGGACATTGCCGCATTCCACTTAATCATATTCGATCGAGGGGGCCGCGTGGTTTTTGAAACCAACGACCCGGAAAAGGGATGGAGTGGGGAATCGGTGCAGGATGGAGAATATTATGCGCAAGACACTATTTACTCCTATCGATATCGCGCTCAGTCGTTATCAGGCGAGTGGAAGGAAGGGGTTGGGAGCATCCAACTCCTGCGGTGATCAATACCTGTCCGCCACGCGACGTCCCAAAAGGGCTCCCAAGGCGATACCCATGCCTCCCAGGCGGACGGCACAGACCACTCCGGGCATAACTTCTTCGATGATAACTGTCTTTTTTGGGCCGAGGCCCATGATGCCGCTCCACCTTCGATCTATCGAATATTCAGATCCGGGCAAAATCACTTCGCGCAATAATTTTTCCAAGTAATCTTGCACCCCTTTCGTTGTTCCGAATTCATCGGTGTGCTCTTCATCGCGATGGTGCTGGCGGCCACCGCCGAGCAATACGCGCCCGTCTATGTTTCGAAAGTAATCGTAACCGCGATCGTGGTGGAAGCATCCGGACCATTTCAGGTTGTCGATGGGCGAAGTCAGAAGCACTTGGGCACGGTTGGGCTCCACATCGAGGTTGGGCAGCAAGCGACGGGCGAAACCATTGGTTGCCACCACGACCGCATCGGTATGAAAATCACCCAAAGACAGAAATACACGACATCCGCCGCCCTCACTTTCTACACCGATAACTTCGGCGCCGTTGAACACGGCTATGCCATCTTCTTTTGCCTTGGCGAGAAGATTTTTCATCATCAAGCCCGTGTCAATGATGCCTTCCAGTTCGTTGGCCAACATATAGTCCGTGTTGTCGAAACCGAATTCATCCACCCGACGCGAATTATCTTTGAAAGCTTGTTGGCCGATGGCCTGCACAAGCTCGGCATTGATGTACGACAAACTGCCCAAACAGTATTTATAAGTTTCATCGCTTCCGGCACGAAACAATTCGTACCCGCCGGTGCCTTGAAATCCGATGCCATCATCACCGAGCATCGCACGTAGGCTTTCCAAGCCCTGATAGCGAGAAGCGATAAGATTGAACACTTCTGTTTCGCTCGTATGGTTCAGGTCATCCAAGATCTCCGATACGCTTCCGAAGCAAGCAAAGCCGGCATTCTTTGTGCTTGCACCCGTGGGCAGCATGCCTCTCTCCAAGATGCATATCTTCGCCTCGGGGTATTTTCGTTTTAAGAAAATGGCCGACATTAATCCTGTTATCCCGGAACCAACGATGGTGAAATTCCAAGAATCCCAGAAATACTTTTCCTCCCAGTAACTAAAACCCTTCATTACACGTTTGAAAAACTTAAAGTATTATAGGCGAAAGAAACGGTTTTTTCTTAGATATTTGCATGGAATGATGCACCAGCGAGGGCTATGTACCACAATGGGATTGCTACGACTGCGGTTCTTCACGGGATTCGTATTGTTGTGGATATTGCCATTGTGCGTTGCGGCACAGGATGATCTGAATATTCACGGCGTAGTGTCGGACGCGATTACTTCTTCCAAAATTAATGGAGTGAAGGTGGTGGTCAATATGGATGGCAGCCAACACAACTCGTTTACCACCCGCGCCAACGGGAAATATGAATTCTATCTCGACGTGGGGCATCGATATGAATTGCTCTTCAGCAAGGATGGGTATGTAACGCGCAGTATCGTCATCGATTCGCGAAATGTCCCCCCCGAAGTGCTCGGGGCTGGAATCATTATGCCAACGGACATGAGCATGTATGCGATTACTGAAGCGATGGCCAACGCCGATCTCAGTGTGTTCAACAAGCCCATCGGTAAATCGGCCTACGACCCATCCCAATCTGATTTGGTTTGGGACTTCACATATACCAATACGGTGAAGAACGAGATCAACGCTTTCATGCGCGATATTGAGAAAAAGCAGAAGGAACTCGATAAGCAAGCCGATGCGGACACCAAAGCCGCGGAGAAGGAGCAAGGTCAATTTGAGGATTTGGTGGCTCAAGGGGATGTGGCCATGTCGAAAGACCGCTTTGAAGACGCAGTCTTGAATTACCAAGCGGCTTTAAAAATAGTCGCCGATGATGGTGCTGTAAAGGCGAAGCTCGGCGATGCCGAAACCAAGTGGAACGCGAAAAAGGCCACCGAAAAACTCGCATCCGAATACAATGCGGCACTCGATGCCGGAGATGGCTTCATGCGAACCGGAGAATTGAATAAGGCCGTAACAAGTTATGAAACGGCCTTGGGGTTGAAGCCAAAAGAAAAATATCCCCAAGAACAAATTGTCGAGGCCAATCGCCTGCTCGAAGAAAAAGCCGCCAACCGTGCCAAACAAGAGCAATTCAACGATCTGATGAGTGCCGCCGCCGTGTTTGTTGATGAGAAAGAATACAGTAAGGCCATCGATAAATACGACGAGGCGCTCGCGGTGATCCCCGGAGACAAAGAGGCGGAAAGCAAGCGCAACAGCGCAAAAGATGCCCTTGCCGCTCAGCAGAAAGCCGAACAACGCCGTGCCGAATATGAAGAGACTATCGCCGCCGCCGATGCGCTCTTCACCAAAGAAAATTACGAAGCGGCTTTGCCGAAATACCGAGCGGCTTCAGAGATCATGCCCGACGAAGCCTATCCGGGGAAGCAGATCGATATCTGCGAAAACAAGATGACGGAATTGGCTGATGCTCAGAAAAAACAAGCGGAGTTTGACGCGTTGATGGCTTCAGGCGACAAAGCGCTGGCCGCAACGCAATACGAAGCCGCCATCGGCGACTTTGAAGGAGCTTTGGCGCTACTGCCCAACGATCCGGAGGCAAAATCACGCTTGAAACAAGCCCAAGATTTGTTTGCCGAAGTACAGGCGGAAAGAGATTTGCAAAAGAATTACGATGCAGCCATTGAAGCGGCTGACGCCGCCTTTGACAATGAGGACTACAACTCGGCCAAGGACAAATACCTCGAGGCCAAAAACCTGATTCCCAAGGAGGAGTACCCGACGGCTCAAATCGCCAAAATAGATCGAAAACTCTCCGAGCTCGCCGACGCCGAAGCGACTCGGCAGGCGTACGATGAGGCCATGCTGGCAGCTCAGTCGGCAATGGATACCGAGCGATATTCCGACGCGGTGAACCAATATGGCAAAGCCCTCGCAGTCTTGCCCAAGGACAAGCCCGCTGAGAAGGGCCGCGCTGGAGCCCAAGAGAAACTCGAGGATCAACTGGCCAAAATGGAATCGCAAACGGCCTACGACGAATTGATCTCCTCGGCCGACAAGAAGTTGGCGGAAGATCAACTCCAAGCGGCCATCACCGACTATCAAGCGGCACAAAAAACACTGCCCAACGAAAAATATCCGGGGTCGCAAATAGAGACCATCCAAGGTATGATCGCCGATCGCGAAGCTGCCGATGCGCTTCAAGCCCAATTTGATGGATTCGTCAAAAAAGGAGATGAGGCCACGGCCAAAGCGTCATATCACGAAGCGATCGATGAATACACTCAAGCACTGGAGCTCAGGGAATCGACGGGGGTAAAAGCGAAGTTGGAGAAGGCTAAAGAAGATATTGCCGCCTTGGAGGCCCAACAGGATTTGGAGCAAAGGTATGCAGCCGCCATTGACCTGGCAGATGAACATTTCAAAGAGGATAAATTGGCGCAGGCCAAAACGGATTACCAACGGGCCTCGGATCTCAAACCCGACGAAACCTATCCAAATGAGCGACTCTCGTTAATCGATGAGCGACTGGCCGAAAAAGCCGCGGCCGAAGCAAAACTCGATCAACAGGCGAGGATCGATCAAGTCAATGCGCTGGTGAGCAAAGGAGATCAAGCTTCGGGAAAAAAGGATTTCGATACGGCCATAGACCGATATACCGAAGCTCTTGAAATACTCTCCGATAGACAAGACGTATCCGAGAAACTGGCCCAAGCCGAAAGAGACTTGCTCGCCTCCCAAGAAAAACAAGCGGTGGACGAAGTGTATGCGGATGCCATTGCCCAAGCCGATTTGGATTTTGATAAATCGAAGTGGGAGGATGCCATTTCCGGTTACCGCGATGCCCTCGAGATAAAGCCGGATGAGAAACATCCAAAAGATCGGATTGCCGAGGCTGAAACTGAATTGGATCGGCTCGCACAGGAAGAGGCGTTCGATGAGCAGGTAAAATTGCAGCGTGACTTCGACAAATTCATCGCAAATGGGGATCGCAATATGTCGCGAAACAAATTTGAAAAAGCGCGGGATGAATATTCCGACGCTTTAAAATTGATACCGGAAAGCACCTTGGCCCAAGAAAAGTTGGATCAGGCCACCCATGCTCTCCAAGCTCTTCAGACCGAAGAAGCTGACTTGAGGCAATACGAAGCCATGATCGAAGAAGCGGATGCCCTCTTCGATGAGGAGAGCTACGAAATAGCGAAACTCAGTTACCTCGATGCATCGGAATTGATGCCCGATCGCGAATATCCCCGCGATCGCGTAAAGGCCATTGAATTGCTGCTTGAAAAGCAGCGGCTACACGAGAAGAGCCTTGCCCAAGACGCCATCAGAGAAGAATATGACGGCGTCATTTCACGTGCGGACAACTTGATGGCAAGTCGGGAATATGAAGATGCGCGACAAGCATACGAGGAAGCACGAGAGATCATCCCCGAAGAGACCTATCCAAGAGGTCAGATAGAGCGCATCGGACTGCTCATGGAAAAGCGGGATAGAGCTCAAAACGAACGCGAGGTTCGTGCGGAACGCAAAGAGGAGCGTCCAAAGGAAAAGCCTCGTGATCGCGAGCGAGTGGAATACAATCGCGTGAATGCCGATTCGGAAGATCAAGCCGAACAATTTATGCGTGAGGCACGCGAGGCACAAGAGAAGGAGAGGTATGAGCGGATCAAGAAACAAAAAGAGGAGCACCGCCGGAATGAACAAGACTATTTGCAGACATCCAATGAATTGCGCGAAGGCAATATGCAAGTCATTCAGTCTTTGCGCTCGGGAGCCGACGGCCAGTTTGCGGAAGCCAAAGCCATTCAGGATGAAAAAATCAAGAATTCACGGCAATACAAAAAGGCCATACTGACTACCGCGACCAAGCGATCGGAGATGGACGAAGTGCAAATTGCGGAAAACTACAATGCCGTTCGCGATGCCGAGAATCGGCGTGCGGATCGGATGCGGGAGCAAGAAGCCACCCACAGAGATCAGGGACGTGAAGTTAGGGAAGCCAATGACGATCGACAGGCCAAGATCGCGGAATGGCATCGCGACAGCTACGGCAACCGAAAAACGGTGGATGAGGAAATAAAGTCGGAGGCCGCACAGAGGGCACAGGACACTCAAAGAGCTAAGGAAAACCGCGCGAAAGAGGCCAAGGAAATCAATCGAAAAAGTATGGAACACCGGGATTTCATTACCGATCTGAACAAATCGAACATGTCGGAAGTGAAACGACAAAGTACGGAAATCGAGGAGCAAAAACAATTGATTGCCAAGCGCCAATCGGGCAAGAATGAAGACAAGGTTGAAGAAGGTAAATCTCAAATGAGAGAGAACCGCGAGCGATACGAAAATGCTTTACTGGAGAACAGGGCCATGGCTGAAGATCGGCGCAAGAAAAACGATGAAACGATTCGCGACATTGAAACCGGGCGGGCGAAGACTCCTTATGAATACCACCGTTCGGCGCTGGCACAAGATTATCCCCAAGGCGTAACCGAGGAGAGCTCGACACTGGGCAACAAAGTAATCATCACACGGGTGGTGGTGAAAGGAAACCGCGGCGACGAATACAAAAAAGTGGTTGACAAAGCGGGGAACTATTATTTCAAAAACGGTCAATCGATCAGCCAACACACGTGGGATCGCGAGACTTTGCAAGCTTTCAACAAGTCCAAAGACTGATGGAAACGGCCGTAGATCCTTCGAAGGCCTTGCGCACGGGAAAAGTCAAGTTTTATATCGACGAAAAACTGTTCGGGTTTCTGGTCGACGACGAAACGGGAGAGGATATCTACATACCCGTGGCGGGGCTGATCGACGAAATCCGGAAAAACGATTTGGTGTCCTATAAACTTTCTTCCGGTACTCGTGGTGCCGAAGCAATCGACGTGCGAATAGCGCGCAAGAGGTGACGCCACTTTTGGTCTTATTTTTTAGGGAATTTCTATGGGTGCCGTTCGCTTGACGAATACACGGACTTTTGCGATGAAGTTTATTGCGGATTTTCCCCCGTATTGAGATTTGCGCGAGGGCGAAGGGCGGTACCACCCCTTTTTCGGATAGGCTAGGGGCCGCGGTTGGATGAGAGCGACCGGCGGAAGCTCCTCATCCACCCTGCGGGCCCTTGCCTACCCGAAAGGGGAGTATAGCCCGAAGACCGACCCGAGGGAACGAAAATGCGATTTGAGCCGAACCATCCCGTGGGGCTTTATTCCCGAGTTGCGGCCAAATGAAATCCCTCGGGACGCGCCCAAAAACTCATTGTTCCCATGTTTTTAAAATGGCTTCCACCATTACATCCATGAAGTCATTTCGCGGGGCTTTCGTCATATTCCAAGGTCATCACCAAATCTTCCGTCATGACCATGGTGCCGTCGCCGAGGTGAATTTCGCCGACTTTGCCGGCCTTGGGTGCGGTGATGGTGTTTTCCATTTTCATGGCTTCTATGACGAATAACGGTTGGTTTTTCTTGACCGCATCTCCGGCTTTGACCAAGTTTTTGCTGAGTAATCCCTGCAATGGGGCTCCGATTTGTCGCTCGTCATCTGCGTTGGCCTTCGCGTGTTTGGCCGTCTCCACCGCCAGGGTTTTGTCGGAGATGTCGACGTTGCGTGTCTGTCCGTTGACTTTGAAAAACACGGTGCGTATGCCTTCTTCGTCCGCCGGCCCTATGCTGAGCAGTTCGACGATAATGGTTTTTCCCGGCGCGATTTCCACTTCGGTTTCTTCCAAAGGTTTGAGGCCGTACAGGAAGTTGAGCGTTGGGATGCGGCTGACGTCGTCGTACTCCAGGTGCTTTTGGTAGGCGGTCTCCCATACTTTTGGGTAGAGTTTCCAAGATAGAAAGTCATTCATTAACAATGGCCTGCCGAATCCTTTTTGAAACCGGTCGAGAAAGGCTTTGTATTCCGTATCGAAATCTACCGGCTCGAGATGCGCGTTGGGACGATCGGTGTATGGTTTTTCGTCTTTGAGGATGATCTTTTGTAGCTTCTCGGGAAACCCACCGTAGGGCTGGCCCAAGTCGCCACGGAAATAACTCTTGACCGAATCGGGGAAGCCGATGGATTCGCCGCGTTCTAAAACGTCATCTACGGTGAGGCCTTTGCTGACCATGAACTGGGCCATGTCTCCGACGACCTTGCTGCTCGGAGTGACTTTTATGACGTCGCCAAAGAGCTCGTTGACTTCGGCGTAGCGCTGCTTGATCAACTCGAATTGGTCGCCCAAGCCCAATGCAATGGCCTGAGGTCTCAGGTTGCTGTATTGTCCGCCGGGGATCTCGTGTTCGTAGATCTCGGCGGTACCGGCTTTTAGCCCGCTTTCGAAAGGGTAGTAGAATTCGCGGACCGCTTCCCAGTATCGGCTGAACTCATTGAGGCTTTTAATATCGAAGTGGTGATCTCGCTCTTGGTGACGCATCATTTCCACCACGCTGTTGAAGTTGGGTTGGGAGGTGAGCCCGCTCATGCCGCTCAGTGCTACGTCCACCACGTCTACGCCCGCTTCGATGGCTTCGAGGTATGTCGCCACTTGCAATGCGGAGGTGTCGTGGGTGTGAAGGTGGATGGGAATGTTGACCTCTGCTTTGAGTGCAGCGACGAGTTCTTTGGCGGCGTATGGTTTCAATAATCCCGCCATGTCTTTGATCGCCAAGATGTGGGCACCGGCATTTTCGATGTCCTTGGCTTGTTGGATGTAGTACTTCAAATTGTACTTGCTGCGCTTGGGGTCGAGGATATCCCCGGTATAGCACACGCTGACCTCGGCCAATCCTTTTGTTCGGGTGCGCACATATTTGATCGATGGCTCCATGGCTTTGAGCCAGTTGAGCGAGTCGAAGATGCGGAAGATATCGATGCCCGTTTCCCACGCCTGTTCGATAAACTTTTCAATGAGGTTGTCCGGGTAAGCGGTATATCCCACGGCATTGCTGCCGCGAATGAGCATTTGAAGCAGGATGTTTGGGACGGCTTTGCGCATTTCGGAAAGGCGCTTCCATGGATTTTCGTACAAAAATCGCAGGCAAACATCGAAAGTCGCTCCGCCCCACACTTCCATGCTGAAGGTCTGGGGGTGATTTTTGGCGTATGATTCCGCCACGGCGAGCATGTCGTAGGTGCGCATGCGCGTTGCGAGCAGGCTTTGGTGGGCATCTCGCATGGTCGTGTCGGTGTATTGGATCGCCTTCTCGTTTTTGAGCCATTTCGAAAATTCTTCGGGGCCCAGTTCGGTCAATAGGTCTTTGGTGCCGCGCGGGTAGCTCTCGTATTTGTCAAAATCGGGAACCACGGGGATACGGAACTTCTTGTTCGGCTCGGCATTTTTCACGTCGGGATTGCCGTTGACCACGATGTCGCCGAGGAACGTTACGATCTTGGTGCCGCGGTCGAGCGGCCGCTTTATGTCGAAGAGCTCGGGGTAGTCTTTGATGAAATTGACCGTAGCGGTGCCGTCCTTAAATTTCGGATGATTGATGATGTTGAGCAGGAAACGGATGTTGGTTTTAAGACCGCGGATACGGAATTCGCGTAATGCGCGATCCATCTTGCGGGTGGCGCCATCCAAGGTGCGGCCGTGTGTGCTGACCTTTACCAGCATCGAGTCGAAGAAGGGACTGACCGTGGCACCTTGGTATAGGCTACCGGCATCGAGGCGAACTCCGAAGCCGGCCGCGCTGCGGTACGTGGTGATGGTGCCGTAATCAGGGCGGAAATCGTTTTCGGGATCTTCGGTGGTGATACGGCACTGCATGGCGTACCCATTGACCTTGATCGCGTCTTGCCCGGAAATCTTGATTTGTTTGTCGGAAAGCTTGTAGCCGCCGGCAACGAATATCTGTGCCTTTACCAAGTCGATGCCCGTAACCATCTCCGTCACGGTGTGCTCAACTTGAATGCGGGGGTTGACTTCGATGAAAAATACGTTTTGGTTGCGGTCCACCAAAAACTCCACCGTGCCCACGTTGTTGTAGTTCACTTTTCGCGCTATGGCAAGTGCGTATTCGAAAGTCTTTTCTCGTACCGCATCAGGTAGGTTGAGCGATGGGGCCACTTCGACCACTTTTTGAAAACGGCGTTGCACGGAACAGTCGCGTTCGTGTAGGTGTACGATGTGACCGTGTTGATCGCCGAGGATCTGAACCTCGATATGCTTTGGGTCTTCGACGTACTTTTCCAAAAACACCGTGTCGTCGCCGAAGGCGTTTTTCGCTTCGCGACGCGCGGCCTCGTATGCATTGACGAGCCCTTCCGAGTCATGTACCACCCGCATGCCGCGCCCACCACCGCCGGCGGCAGCCTTGAGCATTAAGGGATAACCGATGCGATCGGCCTCCTCAAGGGCAATATCGGAAGTGTCGAGGGGAGCTATGTTGCTTTCTATGATCGGAACTCCACATTCTTTGGCGACAATTTTTGCGCTGATCTTGTCACCGAGGCTTTCCATGATTTCGGCATCGGGACCAATGAACACGATTCCATTCGACTTGCATTTTCGTGCGAATTCCGAATTTTCCGATAAAAACCCGTAGCCGGGATGGATCGCGTCAACGCCTTTTTTCATGGCCAAGCCGATGATCTCGTCGATGTTGAGGTAGGGTTTCAACGGCTCGTCGCGGCCACCTATCTGGTAACTTTCGTCGGCTTTGTAACGGTGTTGGCTGTATCGATCTTCGTAGGTGTATATTCCTACCGTGCTTATGTTGAGCTCTACACACGCTCGGAAAATGCGAATGGCAATCTCTCCGCGGTTGGCGACCAGGATTTTTTCAATTTTCATAAAGTGGGGTTTGGCTTGGGCCGTTGGGTTCAGGTTGAATTCTTCGGGTTGGTTTTAGGGCAATAAACTTAATCAAAGTTTTCGCGTGGAAATTAAAATTAATCAAGCAAGCCATGAATTTGCGAGTTATGGCGGGCGCGGAAAAGAAACATCAAAGGCGACCAATGGTTTTTATTCCGAGCATTCTTTCACGGAAAGAGATTATAGCGGGTCACTCGTCAAAAGCCTTGTCCCAGATCACCTCGCCTTCGGGCGGCGCTTTTTCGTTCAAGACCAGTAACATCGAGTATTCTTTGGGCAGATCGGTCCGAAAGCGAATGCCGAATTCATGTGTTGGGCGGTATCCATGCTGCGAATAGTATTCGGGCTGACCGATCAAAACAATCGCCGAATATCCCAAGCCCTTCGACCGTTCTTGCGCGGATTTGAGCAATTGGCCGCCGATGCCCACTTCTTGAAAGAAGGGAAGCACCGCCAAGGGTGCCAACAACAAGATGGGCGTTGATTCTTCTCCGCTGTTGATCGTCGCCTTGGTGAGCAGGACATAGCCGACAGGCCGATTTTCCAATTCGGCCACGATGGCCAGCTCAGGCACAAAAGAGTCGGACCGTCTCAGCCTCTCCACCAAGAGGTGTTCTTCATGGTCGCTGAACAGGGAATCTCGAAACGACTCGATTAAAAGATGATGGATATCGGAATGATCGTTTGGGTTTTCTTCACGCAACCTTACGGTGTGAGACATGGTTTGATTTTTTGATATTGTGTCATCTCTAATAATCCTCGATGGTTGTCGACTTGTTTTTTTTCTCGGCTATGTCGTTGACGAAAACTCAATTAGCTCTGTTAAAATCTGTTTTTGCCGCCTTGTGCCCGAAAAAAATTATTGCGCCATCATTCCGGATTGGGTTATTAGAGCGGCCCATAATTGATCGGTTTGTGGTGTCGTTGGTGATTCAGGCCGCCAAGATAATGAGTCCGAGGTGGATTTCATTGAATTTCCGGGCAAGGTATTCCCCGAATCCCTCGATAAAAACCACAACCTGCGGCAAATTTTCGTGATTATAGCTTTTAAACTTCGATGAAGGCACGAAACACACGTGAGGAATGATTTTTGCCAAATTTCCATTCATTAAAAAATTGGGACTTCTTGAGCCATCATATTCTCTTAGATTTGAAATCATGACCATTTTAGAAATTATCCTCGCCATTTTCCTACCTCCGGTGGCCGTGGCTTTGCGATTCGGGCTCACCGGAAAATTTTGGCTCAATCTGCTTCTCACACTTTTGGGAGGCTTGCCCGGCATGATCCATGCCTTTTATGTTTTGTCGCGATGAACCATCGGACACTGATATGCAAATTTTTAGCAATTGAACTCCGCCGGTCAGGACCGGGTTTTATATTCGTTGCCAAACGAGAGGTTTCATTATACACAGCAATAAATCATCTATGAGTTCCGCCCCAAAAAAAGATAATAAAGCCCTCGACGATAAAACGGACCGCCCCGATCGCAAAGGCGCTTTGGAAAAATTTAAATTCAAGCACTTACCCGGTTTACTCAAGACGACCTTTAAAGAATGGAACAAAGATTGGTCATTATCATCAATTCGGTGGGGGCTATCTGGGGGCGCGAGATCGTGACCGGAGAGCTCACCGGACAAATCGCATCGGCCATCGGCCCCGAAGCGGCCGAGTCGATCAAAAGCATCATCACCGAAACGCAAGAGGGAGATAAGAGTTTGATTTCAACCATTATCGGTGTTGCCTCACTGATTTTTGGCGCTACCGGCGTATTCTTTCATCTCCAGATATCGATAAACAAGGTTTGGAACATCAAAACCGATCCCAAAGCCGGAATCAAAAGAATGCTCCTCGACCGCGCCCAGAGTTTCGCTTTTATATTGGTGATCGGCTTCCTTCTTTTGGTCAGCTTTATACTTACGGCGGGTATTTCCGTTCTCGGAGGTTTCATTACAAGCTCTTTCTCGGATTACTTCCTGTATGGGGCTTATGCACTCAATTTTGTTTTATCCCTTGGAATCATCACCTTGTTGTTTGCCTTGATGTTCCGCTATCTTCCCGATGCGATCATCAGCTGGAAGACAGTATGGATAGGCGCATTCATCACCGCCTTGCTGTTTACTTTGGGGAAGTTTTTACTGGGGTTGTACTTCGGCAATGCCGATCCCGGCTCCACATACGGAGCGGCCGGTTCCTTGGTGCTCATCCTCTTATGGGTATCGTATTCGTGCCTCATTCTCTTCTTCGGCGCCGAATTTACGTGGGTTTACGCCAATCGATACGGCCACGGAATCAAACCCGCACCGCACGCCATCCGATACAGGGAGCGTCAAATCATTCAAGAAAAAGGAAGCGATTTGGATAAGGCGTCCCCTTGAGGTTGGTTTGGTTTTATAGAGGCCAAGCTTCCGGGAGGAAATGCTCGATAACGGAAAATTTAAAATTTCCCGCCGTAAACAATTTCACCGCAAACCGTTATACTTCCGCACAAAGCCATCGTTGAACATGAGCGATACCCAAGAACGACTTACATTCAAATTCCGTCAATTTCCTTCGCTGTTGAAGTCCACGGCCAAAGCGTGGATGAGCGACGATCCATGGAGATTAAGTGCCGTAGTGGCATTTTACGCCATGCTTTCCCTGCCGGGCTTGGTGGTGGTTATCATCAATGGAGTGGGTGCCATATGGGGCGAAGACATCGTCACAGGTACGTTCAGCCAGCGCGTAGGTGCCATCATTGGTCCCCAAGCCGCCGATACCATTACGAATCTGGTTCAAAACACAAGAGATAACGACTTGAGTTTGCCTGCAACCATAATCGGTTTGGCAATTCTGATGTTTGGATCCACAGGAATTTTTTTCCATTTACAGCGATCGCTCAACCAAATCTGGGAAATCAAAGCCGATTCATCAGGATCCGGTTTCAAACGGATATTGATCGACCGCGCTCTCGGCTTCGGCTTTGTGCTCATCGTCGGGGCCTTGCTGTTGGTCAGCCTTATGCTCACTTCAGCCGTATCCATCATGGATCGGTGGGTGAGCGGTTCCACGCCCGATGCGCCCCACTTTGGCTATGGCATCAATCTTTTGCTATCCATGGGAATCGTCACCGTCCTGTTCGCCTTGATCTACCGATTTCTACCCGACGCACGCGTGCAGTGGCGTACCGTATGGATCGGCGCGGCATTCACCGCCGTGTTGTTTACGATTGGAAAGTTTATACTCGAGTGGGTCTTCGGTCTCTTCAACCCCGGTTCGCTTTATGGCGCCACGGGATCCGTCGTGCTCATCCTGCTATGGGTCTGGCTCAGTGGGCAAATCCTGTTTTTCGGTGCGGAATTTATATGGGTTTGCGCCAATCGATACGGGCCGGGCATTCGTCCGTCACCCCATACCGTAAAGTTCAAAAAGCAAGAAATTGGCGATGAAAAAAAGTCCAAATCCCATCTGCTCGAAGATTGATTTTCAAGTCGGTTTCTTTTTGGGCCTTAATCGCGCTTTCCGCTATAGCCTGCGTCCCATGCGGCGGGGGGCGTACGTGCGCGAGGAGCTTCTAAAGTCGCTCTCGCCCGCTCACGCCCCCCATGCCGCAAGGGCCACAGGGCTGCCGCTTCTATCGCGGGCAGGGATATAGCGTGGGAATTAAAAACAGCTTTTTAAAAGCCGGTGAATCTCGCCAATCCATCATTCCCCCGATCTCATTTCCTCTACTTCGCCGCCCGGGCCTGCGGGCACTTTCATCCAATGCGTCACATCCGCAAAGTAATGGTTGCTCTGTCCTTCGCCCAACCAGAAATGGGCTCCGTGCCTGTCTCGCTTCGGATTGCCCTCGGCGAAAAAGTCATGGGCAAACCGCAAAAAAATGACCGGCGTAAACCGACGATCCCCGGACTTTCCGGGCAGATATACGGCGTTGTCGGGCAAAAAGGCCAACACGCGTTGGCCGTCCTCGGGCAATTCCTCTTCAATTGATATCCATTCCATATCCACACGGGCTTTGATCCCCGCAGCAAATCTAAAGATCATTGCGTTGTGCCAAGCCTGTTGGGCATGAAGTTTTCAAAGTGTCGAATTTGAAAATCGAAAATTCCGAACGACGAGAAAGACAATGTTGAAGTTTCGCCTTCTTCCGCATATGCTATTTTTGCCTCAAACAACACTGATTCCGTCATGCTTGGATTAAAACTACCAACCGACCCGCGTTGGGTCGGCATCGCCGAAAAAAACCTCGAAGAAGTCCTGACCGACCATGCTTGGTGCGAGCAAAAAGCCGCGAGTACCGCCATCAGCCTGATCGTGCGCTTTCCCGAGTTTCCCGACATGGTCGAAGAGTTTACCGCATTGGCCCGCGAAGAAATGGAACACTTTGCATTGGTGAATCAAAAACTGAAAGAACGCGGATTGACCTTGGGCTTTTGGCGGAAGGACTCCTACGTCCACGATTTGCGAACTTTCATAAAAAAGGGAGGGAACCGACGAAATCAATTGGTCGAAGCCTTGCTCATGGCCGCGATGATCGAGGCGCGGAGTTGTGAACGATTTCGCCTTTTGTCCGAAGAGCTCGAAGACGAAGACCTGCGCAAATTTTACCGTGGTCTCATGGCGAGCGAAGCGCGCCACTACACCGTATTTCTCAACTTCGCCCGAAAGTACGGTGAGGGAATCGACGTCGAAGGACGGTGGAAGGAATTTCTGGAGTTCGAGGGAGAGCTGATGAAACACTACGGCAAGTCCGAGACCATCCACGGTTGAAGATGAGATTTTAGCCGGTTGCGAGGGGTATTTTTCGGTTGTACAACAATCGTCAAATCGTGACTTCACCGTCAAATCAACTCGAGAATCTTGGCTTTCAACGCGGGTACCACTTCTTGTTCAAACCAAGGGTGTTTCTTCTGCCAAGGTGTATTGCGTGGTGAGGGATGGGGCAAGGGAAAGTATTTCGGCAAATAATCCTTGTACCGGCGCACAGTTTCCGTCAAGGTTTTTTGTGCCGTTTTTTTCAAGTAATACCTTTGGGCGTAATTGCCAATGAGCAGGATAAGCTCGGGGGGCTTATCCATCTTGTTGAATATGGCATCGTGCCATTGCGGTGCGCATTCGGGGCGGGGTGGCAAATCGCCGCCTTTTCCCCTTCCGGGATAACAAAATCCCATCGGGACGATGGCAAAGATTTCCGGGTCGTAAAAAGCCTCGTCCGAAACGCCCATCCAACGGCGGAGGTTTTTGCCGCTCAAATCATCCCAAGGGATGCCGGTTTGGTGGACTTTTAATCCCGGCGCTTGACCAATCACGACAATGCGACTGTGCGCTGATGCCGTTAGTACGGGCCGTGGGCCCAAAGGGAGGTGTTTTTCACAAATCTGACAGGCGCGGATTTTTTTTAGCAATTCATCCATCGAGCCGCAAAGTTCGGCATTTCGTTCCAATTACCGACAAAATTGTCTTGATTGAAACAAGGAGCGAATCTGCCAATAAACCCCAATTTTATGGACATTCGAGCTATTTCGCTTGCTGATTTCGAATGGTTTTCGATTTTTGCATGAATCGAACCAAACCTCATGAAAACTTTATTGAAACCTTTTGGAATCCTGGCGGTGGGTTTTGCATTGGCCTTGGCGGGCTGCAACTCATCGACACAAAACAATACAGGCAATATGGAAAGCACAGCGCGCGTGGAAGTGCCCGAGATTCCCTTGGAAGACTTTTTTAAAAACCCGCTCATAGCGGCGTTTCGAATTTCACCGGACGGCAAGCATTATTCTTATCTCGCCCCTTGGGAAAACCGATTGAACATATTCGTAAAAGAAGTCGGAAGCGATGAGGCCACTCGGATCACCGAACAAACCGACCGAGACATCTCAGGGTATTTTTGGGCCAATGACAATCGATTGATCTATTTGAAAGACGACGACGGTGATGAGAACTTTTATCTCATGGCAGTGGATTTCGATGGCAAAAACCTCAAACCTTTGACGAAAATCGATGGGGTTCGTACCCAAATTATCGATGACCTCCAGGACGACAAAGAGCACATGATCATCGGGCTCAATAAACGCAACCCTCAGGTATTCGATCCATACCGCATCAATGTCGATACCGGCGAAATGGAGCAACTGGCCGAGAATCCCGGCAACATCGTTGGGTGGATGACAGACCACGACGGTAAATTGCGCGTCGCCTCTACCACCGATGGAGTCAATACCTCATTGCTTTACAGGGATACGGAAGACGAGGAGTTTCGCACCGTATTGACCACCAATTTCAAAGAAACGGTTAGCCCACACTTCTTCACTTTCGACAATAAAAAACTCTATGCGGGCAGCAACCTCAACCGCGATAAAGAGGCCATCGTCATTTTTGATCCCGCGACGGGCAAAGAAGAGAAAGTCCTGTTTGAAGACCCCAACTACGATGTGTCGGGACTCGAGTACAGCGAGAAGGACAAAAAGTTGCTTTCGGCAACTTATACCGGAGTAAAACTCCAACACCACTTTTTTGACGACGAATGGAAGGCCATTCACGAAAAACTCCAGTCGAGGTTTCCCGACGTGGAAGTATATCTCACCTCTTCCAACGACGACGAAGACAAATTCATAGTTCGCACATACGGCGATCGCTCATTGGGTGCGTATTACCTCTACGACCGCAAGTCGGGAGAGATTACCGATATCGGCAATCCCTCCCCGTGGATAGATGCAAACAATATGGCGGCCATGCACCCCATTGACTACCGGAGCCGTGACGGGTTGACCATCCACGGCTATTTGACGCTTCCGGTCGGTTACACCATGGAAACGGCCAAGAACCTACCCGTAGTGGTCAATCCACACGGCGGTCCTTGGGCACGCGACACATGGGGCTTTAATCCCGAAATTCAGTTTTTGGCCAATCGCGGATACGCCGTATTGCAGATGAACTTTCGTGGCTCCACGGGCTATGGAAAAAAGTTTTGGGAGGCATCCTTTCGTGAATGGGGCAAAAAAATGCAAGACGACATCAGCGATGGCGTGGAGTGGTTGGTTGATAGAGGTATCGCCGACAAGGACCGCATTGCCATATACGGCGGGAGCTATGGCGGTTATGCCACCTTGGCCGGCTTGGCCTTCACACCCGATCTATACGCCTGTGGCGTCGACTACGTCGGCGTGTCCAATTTGTTTTCTTTCATGAATACCATCCCGCCGTACTGGGAGCCCCTCAAGAAAATGATGTACGAGATGGTCGGTGACCCCGAGGATCCAAAAGATTCGTTGATGTTGCGCAGTGCATCGCCGGTTTTTCACGCCGACAAGATCACCGTTCCACTGTTTATCGCTCAAGGCGCTCAAGACCCGCGGGTCAACAAAGACGAAAGTGACCAAATGGTGGCAGCCATGAGACAAAATGGAGTGGAAGTGGAATACTTGGTAAAAGACAACGAAGGACATGGATTCCGCAACGAGGAGAATCGGTTCGAGTTTTATCGGGCTATGGAGTCTTTTCTCAACAAGCATTTGAATGAACAGGTGTCGGAGCCGGAACCGGTAACTGATTAATTGCCCGTTAATAAAGGGCAAAAGTTACATTACGAGAGGCCACTGCACACGCTCGCGTCCCCGCAAGTGTGTCTGGAATTCTGAGTCCTTGGATCTACTACGTTGTTTGACAACTACTCGAACTGCTGTGATATAGGCCTAAAGATCTTGCTCCGGGCTCTACGATCCGTACAACGTCATTCTTCGTCGATGCCGGAGATGATGTTGCGAACCTCGGTTTCGGTATTTTTCAATACGGCCCGGCAGTTTTTTATCAGTACCGAGGCGCGTTTTACTTTGAGGCTCAATTCATCGATGGAGATATTGCCCTCTTCTATGTCGGCGATGATTTGCTCCAATTCGGCGATTTGATCTTCGTAGCCTTCCTTTGATTGGTCGTTTGTTTGGCTCATGTCAAGTTGGTTTTACGTATTTCAGCGTCGGCGTCTCCTGCGGCGAATTTAATGGAAACCGTATCTCCCGGTTTAAGCTCGGCGGCATCGGTAATCGTTTTGTCCCCGGCAGTCACCATGCTGAACCCTCGTTTCATCATTCGCACCGGATCGAGAATTTCCACCTTGTCCGACAGGTATTTGAGCTTATCGGTTTCGTTGATGAGTATCCGTATGCTCGTTTGGGGCATAAGGTCCGACAAGTGTTCCAGTCGTTGCGTCTCTTGTGTTATTCTATCTGTTGCCGTTCTGAGGCGCCCGGTTATCTCCCTCGTCAATCGGAATGTTTGATTCACGGTTATGCGTTCGGTGTACGTTTCCAGTCGATGGCTCAATGTGCTCACCTTCACGATTTGTCCATGGGTTCGTTCCCGTGTAGACTGCGAAAGTTTATGGCCCAATGAATCGAGTCGGTCTCCGGCAGAGCTCAGCGCGTTGCGACCGATTAGTTGCAAGGTACGCGTGGCTTTGGTCACGCGCTCGTCGAACTCTCGGAAGCCGTGGAGTATGAAATGCGCGAGTTCGGATGGAGTGATAAGGTTGCGGTAGGCCACTTGTTCGCATACGGTGAGGTTTGCGGCGTGGCCCACGCCGGTCAACACCGGCAAGGGAAAGGTGGAAATTTTTTTGGCCAAGACGTAGTTATCAAAACAGTCGAGTCCCGTTTCTCCGCCGCCGCCGCGGATAATGGCCACCGCATCGAAGTCCGCACGGCGCGATTCTATGGCGCTCAGCGCTGCCGAAAGCCGATCCACCGCTGCGTCTCCCTGCAATATCGACGGGAATAATTCACGCCGTATTGCCGGCCCATATGGGCTGCGGTCCAAAATGCTCGAAAAATCCTGCCAGCCCTTGCTCGTAACCACCGATATCACTGCCAAGCGTTTCACCAACATCGGCAAATGGTGCGCTTTGTTGGCGTCGAACAATCCCTCTTCCCGAAGCTTGCGAATGGCTTCTTGGCGTTGCCGGTGCATTTCTCCCATGGTGTATGAAGGATCGATGTCCAGCACTTTCAGGGACAAACCTCGCACTGAGTCAAACTGCACTCGGCACCGCATCAACACCTCCATGCCGTCTTCGGGTGGGCGGCCTATCACTTCTTGAAAACGGGCAAGTATGCCTTCGTACTCCCATCGCGATATGAATCCCGGCATCTCCGCCACGATACGTCCTTGTTTTTTTTCTACGAACTTGGGGTAACAATGGCCGGATTGTACATAGTGGTTGAGCTTGTTAAGTTCCGCCACGATGCGGTATGTGCCTGAGTATGTTTTGGAGATATACCGTTCCAGACTTCGCGTCAGATCGCTGAGCGAAAAGGATTTGCTTTTGGTTGAATCGGTTTTTGCAGTTTGGGAATCCGCCATGCCGAAACTTAAGATTTTGACAACAGCCGCGAGAGGATTTCCTGAGACAACGGTTTAACCAAGGCCTCGAGGACCAGGTCGCAATTTTTGGCCCGGTTCATATCGTTTTTTTCGAATGCCGCCGACAACACGATGACGTGTGGCACGCGTGATGGTAGTGATTTCATTTGGCTGTATTGATCGAGGAACTCCCATCCATCCATGCCCGGCATGCGCACATCGAGGAAAATAAAATCCGGCAGTCCCAAGCCCGACAGATAGCGTTTTTCCAAATGAACCAATGCGTCGCGCGCATTGTCGATGCTCTCGATGGTTTTGCAAAAAGACGTTTTTCGCAACATCGTTTCGCCAACCAATATCGAGATGGGGTCGTCGTCTATTATAATGGTGGTGTCAAACACGACTGTGGAGCCTTAAACGGTACATATCATTGCAAGCCGCGAAAGTAGGGTTTTTCTCAATAGGCCAATTGCGAATTCATTGAGTGCATTCGAGTATGTGAACGTACGGAATGGCGTGATAGATCGTTAATGGGCAAGGGTTAAAAATTGGATAGAAAAATAAAACTGTATTTTGAATTTCATGGAAGTAAAACGAGTTCAGGGTAGGCTTTTGGAGTTTTGACATCTGCAATGTGCAAGTCGGTGGAGACCGAATTTATGGAGTTTCACTCCTCCTCTCATCTCTCTTTGGTAACTTTGCAACCGCACAAAAATTCAAGCACATGATAACTACGGACAATCTTCTCACCGCACGATTTGACGATTTCGAACCGGCACTGCGTGATGAAATTCTCGAATTGGCCGTTGTTCGGGAGGCGGAGCCCGGTGACATCCTGCTCAAAACCGGACAAGAGATGGCTGCCACACTCTTGTTGCTCGACGGTCGCATAAAGGTTTATCGCGAGGACGAAGAAGGGAATGACTTCTTGCTCTATTATCTTGAATCGGGCAGCGCTTGTGCCATGTCCATTATGTGCGCCATCAATAAAGAGACAAGCAACATCATGGCTGTGGCGGAAACTGAAACCACACTTTTAGCCGTTCCTTTCGATGTGGTTGGGCGATGGATGACGCAGTATCGTTCTTGGAACCAGTTTATTATAGGCACTTATTTGGCGCGTTTTGACGAGTTGCTCGAGGTGGTGGACAACATCGCTTTCAAAGGCATGGATGAGCGTTTGGTCTTTTATCTCAAGCGCATGGTTGATGGCCACGGCCCTCAATTGAATATATCCCATCAAGATATTGCCCGCGATCTAAACTCGGCGAGAGAGGTTATCTCGCGTCTGCTCAAGAAACTCGAACAACGCGGGGCGGTTGAACTCGGTAGAAATGAAATTTTGGTCAAGGATTTGAGCCTCATCGAATCGCGGTGATATCCGTTACATCCGGTCTCAGTACAAATTTATTCCTTTACACACGCTGAAAATCATGGCGTGTGGCCGCTTTGGAAATTCTTGGATATATTGGTGCAGCATTGATCGGCTTGAGTTTAGGCTTGATCGGCGGGGGAGGCTCCATATTGACCGTGCCGGTACTGGTCTATCTTTTTGCCCTTAACCCGGTTATGGCTACTGCCTATTCGCTCTTTATCGTCGGCACGACTTCTTTGGTGGGAAGTTATTCCTATTTCAGAAAGGGCCTGATCAGTCTGCGGACGGCCGTGGTATTCGGCTTGCCATCCATGGCGGCGGTGTACGTCACCCGCAAATGGGTGGTCTGATCATGGTACTATTTGCCGTGATGATGGTCGCGGCAGCCACGGCGATGATTCGCGAGCGCAAGCCGGATGCCGTGGATCGAACAAGCCCTAAAACCGGCGGGGCCTGGCGTTTTTTGGCCATTCCAACCGAAGGTGTTGTTGTCGGGTTTCTCACCGGCTTGGTGGGTGCGGGGGGAGGTTTTCTCATCATTCCCGCCTTGGTGCTTTTCGGTCGCCTAGACATGAAAATGGCGGTTGGAACTTCCCTTCTCATTATCGCGGCGAAAAGTCTCGTAGGCTTTGTCGGCGACCTCGCCAATTATTCGGTGGATTGGACATTTCTTTCGGTGTTTACCGGCATCGCCATTGTGGGAATACTCATTGGTGGAGGGCTGGCACAAAAAATTCACTCCCGTCATTTGAAAAGGAGTTTTGGCTGGTTTGTGCTCGCCATGGGAGGGTATGTCTTGATCAAAGAATTGTTCTTGTAATCAGTGGATGTCCTTTGTGATGAATGATAAATTGTTCAATGGTGGTTCCTT
>CAJDXB010000009.1_pt1 | contig 27051 bp, 22 predicted proteins | sample 7391691 | NCBI WGS metagenome assembly CAJDXB01 (sample SAMEA7055747, study PRJEB34461) | soil metagenome | biome: terrestrial ecosystem; feature: Peninsula; material: soil | place: Antarctica | collected 2016 | reverse complement strand
AAGTTCTTCAAGGCTGTGGCGGTGTTCCCAACCCAATTCCGTTTTGGCTTTGGTCGGGTCGCCCACCAACAAGTCCACCTCCGCCGGTCGATAATACCGCGGGTCTATTTCAACGATCACCTCGCCCGTGGCATTGTCTATTCCTTTTTCGTCCACGCCTTTGCCACGCCATTCCACCCCGATGCCCACTTCTCCCAGGGCTTTTTCCAGAAAGTATCGCACGCTATGGGATTTACCGGTCGCCAAGACGAAATCGTCCGGTCGCTCGTGCTGCATCATCATCCACATGCCTTCCGCATAATCTCGCGCGTGGCCCCAATCGCGTTCCGCATCCAAGTTGCCGAGATAGAGTTTCTTCTGCATGCCGAGCTTCATGCGCGCCACCGCACGTGTGATTTTCCGCGTCACAAAGGTCTCGCCGCGGCGCGGGCTCTCGTGGTTAAATAAAATCCCGTTGCTCGTATACATTCCATAAGCCTCGCGGTAGTTCTTGGTTATCCAGTACGCGTACAGCTTGGCCACGCCATACGGACTGCGCGGATAAAAGGGAGTGGTTTCGCTCTGCGGCACCTCCATCACCTTGCCGTAAAGTTCACTCGTTGAGGCCTGATAGTACCGACACTCATCCTCCATCTTCAAAATGCGGATGGCCTCCAGTAGGCGCAGCGCACCCATCGCGTCGACGTTTGCCGTGTATTCCGGGCTTTCAAACGACACCTGCACGTGCGACATCGCGCCGAGATTATAGATCTCATCCGGCCGCGTTTCCTGTACGATCCGTATCAGGTTTCCCGCGTCGGTCAAGTCGCCGAAGTGCAAATGGAAATTCACGTTTTCCTCGTGCGGATCCTTATAGAGATGGTCTACGCGATCCGTATTAAACAGCGAAGAGCGGCGCTTGATGCCGTGTACTTCATACCCTTTTTCCAGCAGTATTTCCGCCAGATAGGAGCCGTCTTGCCCAGTGATGCCCGTTATCAGGGCTTTTTTATTGCTCATGGTTCCGCTCAAATATTCAAGCGACGCCCGATTCCGCCGCTCCTCACCGCAAAAATAGAAAAATTACTCCCACTCATTTGCGTTGCAATTCCCTTTCGAGCAGCGGTTTTTAGCGTCTTTTTTAGGGCATATCCCCACCCCCTCCGGGCGGGGTGGGGTCGGCCTTCAGGCTATATCATGTCTCTCGACCGCGGCGGTGGACAAGGCGGGGACACGAGCTTCTACGGTCGCTGTGTCTCCGCCTCGACCGCAGCGATGGGCAAGGCGGGGACACGAGCTTCTAAGGTCGCTGTGTCTCCGCCTCCCACCGCATCGCGGCCGAGAGACACGGATGTCGCCTTCCGTCCTTATGCGAATCACATGAGACGTGGATCGGTCAGTCATTGACAATTTTTGAGAGTCGGGATTTATCGATATGGTTGTTTTCAACAGCTCTACATAGCGTTTTTTAGAATGAGGTCAATGAGTTATGCCGCTTTTTAAGGTTCTATTCTTAAATTCTATTGAGCATTCTATTGAGCGCCTATTGGTTTTCTCGCAAGCTTTGCTTTATAGAATATCTCGTCCACCTACGTTCCCCTGCGCTTTGAAGAATATTTTTATGAATCATACTCTTAATTATTCTCCTTACTTTATGTTCATTATTCCTTATGATAAAGAGATTCAAGACTCTATTAGCCATTCTCCTAATATCACGGATTTCTTTTCGGCGATCCAATGGCAAAAACATCGGAGATTGAATTTGAATTTTGTGCAACACGTATAGAGGCCTGTATTATAACTTCTACAAAGCAATCAAAACTTCGCCTCGTCGCTATAATCGAAATCAAAAGTGTGACTTATTATAAAGGACTTGGCCTTCGCCTTTCCCACCACGCGTATACCGACTTGACGTTTTACCGCCGCACCTATGATGATGGGTAACAGCTTCAGCCCACTTTCCTCAAAAACCGTTTTCACCTCGGCCTCTATTTCCCCTTCAAAATTGGCGGGAATCACCACATTATGCACCAAGTTTGCATTGCCCGCTTTACGGCCGTCGAGGTATACGTCCGCATCCGTAGAGGTCACCTTGATCCGATAACCGTTGGGGTTGACCATCCAAAGAGAGGCTGTAAAATCGATCCCGTTTCTGTCGAGGCGGTCTATTTTCACGCGACGGATCTCGCGCACCTCCACATTGTCGTAATTGCACGACGAGAGGAATGCAACGGCCAACAAAGCCGCTAGGCAGCGGAGCAAATTACCGCGATAGCTGTGCAAAATACTTGTAAAACAACGGTATGGTTTCAATGCCTTTGTAGTAGTTGAACAGACCGTAGTTTTCGTTTGGCGAATGGATATTGTTGCTGTCCAAACCGAATCCCATCATGATGGTCTTCACACCGAGAATATCTTCAAACAAGGCTACGATGGGAATCGAACCACCGCCCCGCATGGGAATCGGTTTTTTGCCGAAAGTATCTTCCATTGCTTTTTCGGCCGCGCGATAAGCTGCGGAATCGATGGGGGTGACCACCGGCTCTCCGCCGTGGTGAGGAGTGACTTTCACCTTCACATAATCCGGGGCAAGGGACTCAAAATATTTTTTGAAGAGTTCGGTAATCTCATCCGAGTTTTGATTGGGTACCAAACGCATTGATATCTTGGCGTGGGCCTTGGCCGGCAGTACCGTTTTGGCTCCCGGCGCAGTGTAGCCGCCCCAAATGCCGTTAACGTCCAGGGTCGGTCGTATGCTGGCCCGTTCCAAAGTCGTATAGCCTTCTTCGCCTTTCAGCGCTTTGATGTCGAGGTCTGATTTATACTCTTCCTCATCGAAAGGGGCCTCATTCATCTTCTTGCGTTCCTCATCACTCACGACCGCCACTTTATCGTAGAAACCGGGAATGGTGATGCGGCCCTTATCGTCTTGCAAAGAGGTGATCATTTTGGCCAAAACGTTGATCGGATTGGCGACCGCACCCCCGTAAATGCCGCTGTGTAAATCGCGGTTGGGGCCCGTGACTTCCACTTCCACATAGCTCAAACCCCGCAAACCGACCGTGATGCTCGGGGTGTCATTTGACAGCATGGCCGTGTCGGAAACCAGAACGACGTCCGCTGCGAGCTTTTCTTTGTTTTTTTCCATGAACGGCGCCAGGCTGTCCGAACCGACTTCCTCCTCTCCTTCAATGATGAATTTGATGTTGCACGACAGCGAATCGGTTTTCATCATCGTTTCGAAAGCTTTGACATGCATGTACATCTGTCCTTTGTCATCGGCCGAACCCCGGGCGATGATCAAGCCATCTTTTATCACCGGCTCAAAAGGTGGCGAATCCCACAGTTCGAGGGGATCTGCCGGTTGCACGTCGTAGTGGCCATACACCAAAACCGTCGGCCACGAAGGGTCGATGATCTTTTCACCGTATACGATGGGGTGTCCTCCCGTTTCGCAAATCTCCGTTTTATCGGCACCCGCATCTTTCAAGCGGTCTCTGACGAATTCCGCAGCGCGGCGAACATCCTTTGCATACGATGCATCGGTGCTCACCGATGGGATTTTTAATAGTTCGATCAATTCGTCAAGGAATTTATCTTTGTGCTCGTCGAGGTATTTTTTTGTCTTGCTCATCTGCGGGATACGTTTTTTAAAGATGGACAAAGATAAAAACAATCCTGCGCTCCATATTCGGGCTCGCGTATTCCCGATTACCAATCGAGAGTCATCTTGTTTCTGATGTGGGCAACTCCTTGAGACCGTCAACGTCAAACTTTGTAACTAACTCCTCTTATATTGCCTTTAATTTGAATGAAATCAAAGATGCTGAAACTCAATTTATTCCTCAAACACCTTTTGTTTTCCACCATCCTTTTAGTCGGCGGCATTTCCGCATCGGCACAAGTGGATATCGACATGACCATGACGGTCGAGGAACTCGTACAGAACGTATTGCTCGGAAATGGAGTGTCCGTATCCAACATCACTTTTAACGGTGCTCCCGCAAATCAAATAAACGTCCAAATTGCCAAGTTTAGCGGTACCAGCGATGTGATCTCCTTTCCGGAAGGACTTGTCCTCGCCACGAGCAATGTAGACGAAGTAGTATTCAATGGATGGGGTGGTAATGCCAATGGCGTGAGCAACGACCCCGACTTGGCTATCCTTTCCGGTGAGGCCAACATGAATGATGGGGCCATACTCGAATTTGATTTTATTCCCAATGGCGATTCCCTCGAATTTCGATACGTGTTCGCGTCTCATGAATACCCCAGTTATACCTGTAGTTCGTTCAACGACGTTTTTGGATTTTTTATCAGTGGCCCCGGCTTCAATGGCCCATTCAGCAACAATGCGGAAAACATTGCACTCATCCCCGGTTCGACCACTCCAGTCGCGATCAATACCGTAAATTCAGGCTCCCCGGGATTTAACGATCCTGACGTTTGCGAAAATGCCAATCCAAATTGGCAGGAGGACAGCCAATACTTCGTGCCCAACAATAACCCGGCAGACGGAGACGTACAATTTGGCGGCCTGACCGTTACGCTCACCGCCTACGCCAACGTTGAATGTGGAGAAACCTATCACATCAAAATAGGCGTATCCAACGCAGTCGATCATATTTTACATTCCGCCGTATTCCTTGAATCAGAATCTTTCTCTTCCAACAGCACCGTCCAAGTCAATTTGAACATTCCCGTCGGAGTCAATGACTCCACCCTATACGAAGGTTGTGGCGAGGCCATTCTGCAGTTCATCCGACCGGCCGAAAGTCAAGGCATCCAAGAAACCGCGTATCTGGAAATTGGTGGCACCGCTATAAACGGTGTGGATTATATCCCTGCATTGCCCGACAGCGTGGTGTTTCCCGTGGGTGTTGACACAGTGACTTTTTACATATCCGCCCCTTACGACGGCATCATGGAAGGCACGGAAACCGTACACATTGTCATCACCAATATCGCATCGGATTGTTCCGGCGCCGTATTGACCTCGGAATTTCAATTTTACATCCGTGAACCCGATCCCCTCGAGGTCTCGGGCTTCGACGGGGCATTGGTTGATTGCAATGATTTTATCGAGCTCTTTCCCACCGTCAGCGGTGGATACGGAGAGTATGGATATAATTGGACCAACGGAGCCATATCCGATACCATCGTGGTGTCACCGGGTTTCACAACCACCTATTTCGTCACCGTCTCCGATACTTGCGGAGTAGAGCCCTTGGTCACTTCTTTCGAGGTTGATGTCCCGGTTTATCCACCCGTTAGTGTCATCATGCCTCCCGACACCACCATCGAAACTTGTAACGTCACCTTGCCCATAACTCCGACGGTGACGGGAGGATTCGGACAATATTCTCATTCTTGGTACGATGACGGAGAATATATCGGCCAAGGAGCTTCGTACAATTACTTTGTCGAGCAGACATCCGAAATAGTAGTGGTGGTCAGCGATGATTGTGGCGCCACGGGATCCGACTCGATGTTAGTAAGCTTACCGGATGTAGAGATGGTCACATTTTTGCCCGACGGATACGTTGCCCATTCATGCACCGAAGAGATCATGCTACCCGTGATAGCCGAGGGAGGTATCGGCGATCTGACTTTTATGTGGTCGGTCGACGGCATTCCCCAAGACACCACTACCAACCTCTATTTTATCTATCACCCTTCCATGGGTCAAAATGTGGTCGTGAAAGCACAAGACTACTGTCAAAACACGCGAACCGACAGCACGTTTATCGATCAAGATTATCCCGAGGTTGGTTTGCGTACCATTGCCGACACTTCAATTTGTGTAGGCACATCAGCCGTATTGTACGCTGAAGCATATGGCGGTTCCGGCAATTTTAAATACAAATGGCGTTCGGCATCCGACTCGACAACCACGCTGACGGTGGCTCCCGAAGCGGATCGAAATTATTACCTCACCGCCACCGACACATGTGGAATGCAGGCCGATGCGGTGATCAACGTCAGAATCCGCAATGTGCGCGCTGATTTCGATTATGAATACACCAACTATTCTCGCGGTGAAGACTTGAGCTATTATTGGGATTTCGGCGATGGCGAAACATCCATCGAAAAGAATCCCAAGCACGACTTCAAAGGATTGGACAAATACCATGTCGTTTTGACCACCACCGACAAAATGGGTTGCAAGGCCAATGCCGACTTCACCACCGAACCGCCATCTGAAATTTTCATCCCCAATTCCTTTACGCCAAACGGTGACGGATTCAACGATCTCTTTGGTGTAGTGGGAGCCAACGTTACCGAATTTCAAATGTGGATATTTGATCGGTACGGAAACGAGGTGTTTTACTCCGACGATATAAACAAGAAATGGAACGGCTCCGTGGAAAACGGTAAATACCACTCCACTTCAACCGTATTCAACTACTTGATTCGCTACAAAGGCGAACTGAAGGAAGATGCAGTCAAGGTCACCGGTTTTGTCACCTTGATCCGTTGACTTATTTTTACGAGATATTTTAAACTAAAAATCACATGACCCTATTTAAACGATTTCCCCTTTCGTTTGTAATTCTTTTCTTTCCCGCCATCGCACTTGCCCAACCCAACGTTAGTGTTGTCACCAATTTGACGGTTGAAGAATTGGTCAATCAATACTTGCTCGGCGGGGGTGTTGAAGCCACCAACATCACCTTCAACGGCCAACCGGGGAATCAGGTGTACATTCAAGCGGGTCTATACGAGGGTCCCAGCAATGTCGTGTCTTTCGACCAAGGAGTGGTTTTGGCCACCTCAAGCATACAACATATAGTGACGGGCATGGAGGACGGAGCCCCCGGGATTTCAGACGACCCTGACTTAATGGCCATTTCCGGTGAAGACATCAATAATGCCGCAATTCTCGAATTTGATTTTGTGGTCAGCGCCGACTCGGTAAAATTCAATTATGTATTCGCGTCTGATGAATATCCAGGTTATACCTGCAGTAGCTTCAACGATGCTTTTGGATTTTTCATCAGCGGTCCGGGTATTTCAGGACCCTTTCAAAACAATGCAAAGAACATTGCGCTTATTCCGGGCACGGATACTCCGGTCGCCATAAACACGGTGAATTCGGGAGTGGCCACCGGAGGTGACCCGAGCAATTGTGCGCAAGCGAATCCCAACTGGCAGACTGACAGCGAACTGTATTTTCAAGACAACAATCCACCCGCAAACAATGACGTGCAATACCCGGGGATGACCGTGACCATGACGGCAATGGAAGCCGTGCAATGCGGGGGTCTATACCACATCAAAATGGCGATCGGAAATGCATCCGACCAGGCATTGCAATCCGGTGTGTTCTTGGAAGCCGGCTCATTCGACGCTTTCGGAGAGATATTCGTAAACTTCAACCCGGTCTTCAACGAAGGTGGAGCGGTGAATCAATCGGGTTTTGACTCAGTGCTGGTTGCCGGTTGTACCGCACCTAACTTTCAAATTACTCGACCCTCCGGAGCGACCATCGACGGCATGACCTTTGGATATGGCGGAACTGCCATCGAAGGCATCGATTTTGTGTTTGATGGAGAGTTTCCCACCACCTTCCCGGATGGCGTCGACACCATAAACTTTGTGATCAATACCATCAACCCCAACATTACCGACACAATTTATTTCGAATTGTACGTCATCTACGAAACGTGTAGCGAGATTGACACCATCGTGACAATTATTCCCATCATTCCACCTCCCGAGATCATCGTGACCACCGAGAATGGAGAGTATTTTTGCCCCATCGATTCGGTGGTTGTAGAAGCCCAAGCGTCCAACGCATTGGAGCCATACAGCTATAATTGGGTCGGGTACGGTGAAGGACAAGGTATCTTGGTACCCATTCCCGATGACGAGCAGTATTTTGTCGTAGAAGTAATGGATGCTTGTGAATTTCGAACAACCATTGACAGCGTCCTTGTCACCAATAGTATTCCACCGCCATTGACGGTATCGATCGATCCTTTTCAAGATCCAACCTGTCCTTCCGAAACCCTGGACCTTCATGTGACGGCCACAGGAGGTCTAGGTGAATACGCCATATCGTGGCAGGACAACCAAGGGAATACATGGGGCCAAGGCCTACCCGATGTGGAAACCCCACCGTATATCTTCCCCCCGGACATCTACGTTCAAGTGGTTGATGAATGCGGCACCACAGTTGGTGACACCATTACCATAAATGTACCACAGTACGAGGATATCACCGCTCAAATCACGCCGTTGAGCGACCATTGTCCCGTTGGAAGCGTGGAACTGAAGGCCGATATCCAAGGCGGTGCGGGAGATAAACTGGTAATTTGGAATATCGTCGAAAACGAAGGAGTCTTTGCCGACGGATCAGGCCCGAATGACAACCCATCTTATTTCATCCCCGAACCCGGCATGAACCGTGTCACCTTTGAAGTAACGGATGGGTGCCATCGCCAATTTTTGTTCGGTGATTATTCGGGAATCTATAAGAATGATTCATTGAACCTGCCGGTCATCGATCTTAGCGCACTGCCCAACGTCATCACCCCAAATAAAGACCGCAAAAACGATGCTTTCGTCGTGCGAGGCGTCGATATGTTCGATGATGCACGGGTTGAGTTTTATGACCGATGGGGCCGCTTGGTTTACGAAACCGACAACTATCGAGCCGGCGCCGCCGATCCTGTGCCCCAAGACGCATTCACCGCCAAAGACCTGGAAGACGGCACGTATTTCTACATTATCAACGTCAACAGCGGAGAGTGTAAGCAGTCAGGGTATCTTGAAGTGTTGCGCGGAGACATGTAGTGTCCATATCTAAAGTCCAATGGCTGCGTTACGCGCGTCCTCTGAAAGGCTCATTTACTTGAGCGAACTTCGCTTTCCGAGGACTTCGCAAGCCACTTCGGCAAATGCTCAGTGCATCGCTTGCCATTGAACTTTATGATCCGGACGGCAAACTTCACACACTCTAAACCCATGCACACGCTCGCGTCCCCGCGAGTGAGTTTTGAATTCTTGTTTCGGTTGGCCCTTATATCATTGCCGCTCGTAAGTGTATCGTGATTTCCGATTGTGATTGTAGATGAAATTGTGGCCACTCGCGAGACGCGAGCGGCTGCTTCGTCTCATTGCATTGTCTTACCGAAAATTTGATAAGGCCAACGACGCACACGCTCGCGTTCCCGAGAGTGTGTATTGGTTTCTGTTTTGGTTGACTTCCATATTATCGCCACTCAAGAGATGCGAGGGTGTGGTCAATTGATTGCCCGTTGTACTTATCCGATTTCACGCGGCAAGAACACGCGAAATTTTGCACCGCCTTTTTCAGGCCTATCGATTTGAATCCTTCCACCCATGGCTGAGGTCAGTTCGCGAACGATATACAATCCCAAGCCGGTGCCTTTCTTGTTGCGTGTTTCTTCGTTGCCCGAACGATAGAACATGTCGAAAATACGACCAACCTCACCATCACTGATTCCGGGCCCCCGATCTTCAACGGAAACTTCAATCTCCTTGGGGCCGCCACGCATGACCAAAAAAACGGATTGATCCCCTCCGTATTTCATTGCGTTTTCCAATAGGTTGACAACGATGGAAGTGTATGCGGTTACATCCGTATTCACCGTGATTTGAGGTTGAATGTCACTGTGAATGGTTTGATTTCCTTTGAATTGGTCGGCAATTTGAGCGGTCAGTGCCGACAGATCAGTTTCTTCGATAAGCAATGGACTGCCACCGCTTTCGATTCGAGTCGCGAGCAATACATTGTTGATAAGGGCGTGGAGCCGCTCGGTATTGGCCAAGGCGTTTTTTTCGATATCCCATCTTTTTTCCGCAGGGAGATTTCCGCGCTTTTGCAGGGTTTGGAGTGCGAGTTTGATGCCCGCCAAAGGGGTTTTAAGCTCGTGGGTTATCGACAACAAGAAGTTTCGTTGTTGACGTGCCAATGCGATTTCACGCGAAATCGTGCGGTGCGTGATATAGATTCCCGCCAACAAAAAAGTCAAAAATACGGCACCCTCACCGGCGACCATCCAGATTTTCAGCCGAACGGTTTCCGCTCCTTGCGGGGCATAGTGAGCTCGACTGAGATCGATCAGTAGATAGGCCCACCATGAAAATTGCAGGATGACATACGCCACTAAAATGTAAAACAGGACGGTGACCCGGCGTTGGGTTCTAAGGGGATCCATGGTTGACGGGTTGAATTGGTGGCGAATAAGACGAATTGACTCTTTGGAAATTGCAGTTCCGGGACAAAGATAAGAATGTGATGGAGGGAGAATTTTTGTGCACGTCCGGCAAATTTGGATATTTTTGGCAAAACCCAATCCGAACGGATGTACCGATTCTTGTTGAATAATTTGCCGCGACCTTTATTGATCAGGTTGAGCTACATATTTCGACGTGTGGCTCCGCTTCTCTATCGCGGCAATGATGTGGAATGCCCCGTGTGCAAACACAGCTTCCGCAAGTTTTTGCCCTATGGTTCGGATGTGGCCTACCGAAAAAACGCACTCTGTCCCTATTGTCTGTCATTGGAGCGACACCGGCTGCTGTGGCTCTTCCTCAACCATAAAACGGATTTTTTCAAATCTCATTTACGGATATTGCACATCGCTCCCGAACAGTGTTTTCACGGCAGGTTTAAGCGTTCACGTAACCTCGATTACGTCACCGGCGATCTGGAGTCGCCCCTGGCCGAGCACCATTTCGATCTCCACGACATTCCTTTCGCCGACAACGACTTTGATGTGGTCTTGTGCAATCACGTTTTGGAACATGTCGAAGATGATCGCCGATGTATGCGGGAAATGTACCGTGTCTTGAAACCGGGTGGTTGGGCAATTATGCAGGTTCCGATCGATTATTCCCGCGCAGAGACTTATGAGGATGCTTCAATTGTTGATCCGGCTGAACGCGAGAAACATTTTTGGCAAAAGGACCACGTTAGACTATATGGACGAGATTATCCGGATCGTTTGGCCGAAGCTGGGTTTCAAGTGCAACCGGACGACTTTGTTAAAAAGATCGACCCGAAATTGCTCGAGCGCTTTCGGTTGCATTCTGAAGAATTGATTTATTACTTGCACAAATAAAAAATCCCGCCACATGGGTGCCGGGATTTTGGGTGGTGATGGACGGAATCGAACCGCCGACACAAGGATTTTCAGTCCTTTGCTCTACCGACTGAGCTACATCACCCTATTGATAGGGCGCAAATATAAACGTTTATTTGAAAATGACGGTTAATAATTCGGCGAGGAAAACATCGGATGTAGTGATCGATATGGGCAATTCGCGCATGAAAGTCGCCTTGTTTGTCGATGGGCGACTAGACGGTGTGCTCAACTTCTCCAATGAGGCCAACAAGAAAGTCATGTCGCTCATAGAAGAAGCGGATGCCAAACGCGCCATATTGAGCAATGTGGGCAAGGTAAAGGAGCCGCTACTCAGATCCCTCAGGGAGAATCTTGTTTTTCTTCATCTCAATTCTCGGACGCCGATACCGGTGTCGCTCGATTATCAAACTCCACAGACGCTCGGAACCGATCGTGTGGCCAATGCCGTATCCGCGGCAAAATTTTATCCAAATACCAACGTTTTGATCATCGACTTTGGAACCTGCATCAAATATGACTTGGTGCGCGAGGATCAAACTTTTCTCGGGGGCGCGATCTCTCCGGGATTGGATATGCGTTTCCACGGTATGCACAAGATGACGGGGAGATTGCCACGAATCAAAGAATGGAAAGAAAAAGAAATGATCTGGCCCGGGAAGAACACGCGCGGCAGTATGGTGAGCGGTGTACTCCAAGGCATAGAGGCCGAAATCGTGCATTACATGGCCCAAGCCAACGAACGATTCGACGATCTGAAAGTAATAGCAACCGGAGGTGATTTTGGATTCTTTGAGAAAGCGTTTAAAAATATCATCTTTGCACACCCTTATCTCACCCTTACGGGACTGCATGAAATTCTACGTTTTAACATGGACTAAAGTCGCACTCGCAATAACCACCTGTGTATTAGGGGTGCATGACTTGCGGGCACAAAGTGATTTCACATCTCCTTACTCGATATTCGGCCCGGGAACCTTCATCAACCAACAAAGCGTGCTGCAAGCGGGACTGGGAGGCAGTGGGGTGGCGCTCATCGACCCTTATCAACTCAATTTGCTCAACCCGGCCATGTCGGCGTATAGCCTCGATCCAATTTTCGAGGTTTCGGGAATGGGCTCGTTCTCAACATTTAAGACGAGTGATCAGGAGTTTGACAACAGGCGGTTCATGTTGAGTAATATAGGCATGAGCCTGCCGATCAAGAGAAACGTCTGGGGCATCAATGTGGGGTTGGCCCCCCTGACGAATGTAGGATACGACGTAAACGTGACCCAAGACGGCGGAGAAAACATCGGCGAATACCAAACGGAGTATTCCGGTAAAGGTGGATTGAACCAATTTTATTTGGGAACCTCTTATAAGGTATATAGCCGCATCGATAGCGCCGCGAATGTCACCGCCATTGCCGTGGGGGCGAATTACAATTTCAATTTCGGCGTGATTGAAGGACTTCGGCGAATTCACTTTGTCGATGACCTCAACAGCATGGGAGTCGAATCCCAAGAGAAGCTTGTTGTCAGGAACAACAATGTGGAAGGAGGGATACATTTTCAAACCAACCTGATCAAACGAACCGAATCCAATCCTCGGTTTTTAAAACTATTGGTCGGATTTTCCACGTCTTTGGGAGTCGACATGGGCTTGAAACGCGACGCGCACACATACACCATAAAGTATGTCAACGCGGACGTCATCTCGACCGCTGACACCTTGATGACGGCCAATGGAGCCAAGGGCTCTCTTTACTTTCCGGCACGCTATACGGCCGGATTTGCCTTGGATTATTTTTCCGTGCAACGCCGGCGGTTGCGTTTTTCCATGGATTACTCCATGCAGGCTTGGTCTCAATATTCGTTGTCTTTCGCAGATCACTCCTTGGGATCTTCACTGCGAAACTCTGAATCGATCGCGGCGGGTTTTGAATACACACCGGAAGTGGGGTCGAAGGAATTCTTACAATCCATCCAGTATCGTGTGGGATTCAACTATGAAAAGTCCAATCTAGTCATTGATGGAACGGGTCTTGAAGATGTTGGCATGAGTTTTGGTTTTAGCTTACCGATCAATTTAAAAAGATCCTTGACCAACTCGACCTTCAACTTGGCGGGGAGATATGGGATCTATGGCACGACAAACGATGGATTGATTGAGGAAGATTATTTCCACGTTTACGTGGGGTTTTCTTTCACGCCACACTTTAGAAACCGCTGGTTCGTTCAGCCGAAATACGACTAATGACATGAAAACCACAAAAATGAAAAGCACGGCGTTAAAAATTGCGGTGGTATTGATTGCCGCCTTCACATGGATTCCGGGTTATTCCCAGCCGGATGAGGGTGGTAAATACGGTGACACTCCTGAAGATGAAAAAAAATGTAAGGAGTACTTGTCGCTTTACCGTGAATACCGCGATCAAGATATGTACAAGGAAGCGCTGCCCTATTGGAGAGGTGCTTATCGCTTATGCCCGGCAAGCGCCAAAACACTTTACACGGATGGGGTTCGCTTTTATGGAAACATCCTCGACAACATATATGAGGACTCGACTAAAACCGATTTGCGCAATGCCTATCTCGATACCTTGATGCAGATTTATGACCAACGTATCGCGAATTTTGACGAAGAGGGGAAGGTTTTGACGTACAAGGCCAACGACCTTTTCAAATATGACAGTAAGCGCGCCGAGGAGGCAAACGCGATGTTCAAACGTTCGATGGATTTGCTCGGAAACAATACCGACGCGGTGGCGGCATCAAAATATTACCAGACATTATACGAAATGTACCGCAACAACGAGGCAACCAAATCGGATCTTCTGGTGGGGTACATGCCGGTAGTCGATATTCTCGACTACAATATTGCACGTTTGGATGACGAAGCTGAACGCTCCAGATATGAGAAGGCCAAGGACAACTTGGATGCGTTCTTCATCAAAATTGCCGAATGCAGTGATATTTACGGTATTCTCGGTGATCGTTTGGCAGAAACCCCCGACGACATCGACTTGAATCAAAAGGCTTTGGCCGTAATGAATAAGCGGGACTGTACGGATGACCCGCTGTATTTTCAGGTGGCCGAACGCGTATACAGAAATCAGCCCACTCATTCAGCGGCCTATTCCCTGGGTATTGAAAAGCTCAAGTCCAAAGATTATACCCAAGCCTTGAAGTACTTTCAAGAGGCTGCGGATCTTTGCGGGGATTGTATCGATCTGAACAAATACTATTTGCGGGCCGGGCAAACGTCGACCATTCTGGGACAAACTTCCAAAGCGCGGGGCTTTGCGGCGAAAATTCTCGAAACAAATCCCAAAAGCGGAGTCGCCTATATCTTGATCGGTGACGCCATAGCGACAGGGGCCAAATCATGTGACGACGGAAAGCTCGGCACGGCTTCGGCATATTGGTTGGCGACTGACTATTATGCCAAAGCAGCTAGCGTAGATCCTTCCATGAGGAATGATGCCAACCAAAAGATCGCGAGTTACAGCAAACATTTCCCACTTAAAACCGACATCTTTTTCCACGGCTTGAAAGCGGGTGATACATATGCGGTGGACTGCATGGGAGGCGAGAACACTACCGTGAGGTCGAGAGACTGATCGGGCCGGCAGTAGACGTAATGAGAAGATTTGCATCAATGATTGGACCGGCTGTTTTGGCAGTCGGTCTGTTTTTTTCATGTACGTCCAATGAAATTGGAGAGGTGCTCGAACATTCCAATCAAGAGAACCGACCGGTGCGCAGCACACGTGACGTCACGTATACGTATACGGACTCCGGGCGTGTGACCAATCGATTGCAAGCGGGTCAAGTGGATCGGTATGAGTCTACCGATTCGACATATAGCCTGATTTCCCAAGGATTTGAACTGACGTTTTACACCCGTTCGGGAGGGTTCGATGGACGCCTGACGGCCAAAAACGGTTATATTGACGGCGACAATTCGATTATGATTGCGCGAGACAGTGTGATCTTTGTAAATAAAATCGACGAAACTCTGCACACCGAAGAATTGACGTGGTACCAAGACAGTGCAAAGGTCTATACCGACAAATTCGTTACCATCGAGCGACAAGACGCCGTAATTTACGGCAAAGGCTTGGTGTCGGATCAAAATTTCACCGATTATATCATACGCGACGTGACAGGAATATTATATCTCGACGACCATGAAAAATGACGATCAAAACAGAGGATCCAATAAAATAGGCCGCATCATGGAGATGTTTTGGTTGAGTTTGGCCATCGTTTCCTTGATGGTGGTTATATATTTTTACTTTGTTGATGGCATCACAAGCGAAAACATACAGTATTTGGTTTTCCCCACAATGGCCGGGGCGATGTACGCATTTCGACTTTTTGTGCGAAAAAGAATGGAGCACCACAATCAAAAGTGAATTTTCTTCACCATTTTCTATTTTTGAATGATTGAATGGGCATAACTGACGGAATAATTATCGCTTTGGCGGTGTTGTTCTCCGCTTTTTTCTCGGGGATGGAGATCGCTTTTTTGTCATCCAACAAGCTCAAGATCGAACTCGACAACAAGCAAGGGGTGTTTTCGGCGGCCATACTCTCCGGGTTCATTCGAAAGCAGTCCAAGTTTATCGGTACGCTCTTGGTCGGGAACAATATTGCGCTGGTGATTTTCGGTATTTACACCGCAGTGTGGCTCGAGCCTTGGCTTCGTGGGTTTCTTTCGTCCGAAGTGTGGGTTTTGTTGCTTCAAACCGTAATTTCCACGTTGATCATTTTGTTTTTTGGAGAGTTTCTTCCCAAGACGGTGTTCCGGCTGAACTCCAACTTTTTGTTGAATATTTTCTCTGTCCCGCTTCTCATCATCTATTATTTGCTTTGGATACCGATGACGGTAATGGTTGGTATCTCAGAGTGGGTGTTGAAACACATTCTCCGCGTGGAGACTCCACCGGGCAAAGCGGCGTTTGGCCGTGTCGATTTGGATAATTACGTTCGGGAGATTACCACCAAGGCCGAGCACACTGAAGAAAAGCTCGAACACGAAATCCAGATTTTTCAAAACGCTTTGGACTTTTCCAAGGTCAAGGCGAGAGACTGTATGGTACCTCGGACCGAAATTGCGGCCATCGAAGTAGGTGACAACGCCGAGAAACTCAAGCAACTCTTTATCGATACCGGATATTCCAAAGTGCTGGTATATCGCGACTCCATCGACAACATCATTGGATATGTCAACTCGATAGAGATGTTCAACAAAGTGGAGAGCATTAAACGGTTGATCGTACCGGTAATCATCATTCCCGAGGCCATTTCGGCACGTGAGGTATTGAGGCATTTCATACAGCAAAACAAGAGCATCGCCGTGGTGGTCGATGAATTCGGTGGAACCTCCGGCATGCTGACCATCGAGGACGTGATGGAGGAAATTTTCGGCGACATCGAAGATGAACATGACCAAGAGGAATTTCTCGAAGAAAAGATTGGCGATCGACTTTATCATTTTTCGGCCCGACTCGAGATTGATTATCTCAATGACAAGTACAAGTTCGACCTGCCGGAAAGTGAGGAGTATGAAACCCTCGCCGGCCTCATTCTGAACAAGCGCGAACATATACCGGAAATCAATGATATTGTGGATGTTGGCATCTATCGCTTGACGATCACCGCCGGCAGCAACGTTCGGATTGAGTCGGTGCGGCTCGAGGTTCTCGAAGACGAGTAATCCGTACCGGTTGCAATTAATAATTGGCTTTGGAAGTGCGTATTTCGAGAATCCCTGGTGTTCTTGTACGTGTGCAGAGTGCCATTTGATTAAGAAATTCGAGATCAACTCCATTCCAATGGATTCCCACTTCATTTCGCATCGGGAAATTATTATCTTCGCACCCTTCTAAATGCAGATGGAATGGCAGCTATAGGAAAAATCAGAGAACAGTCTACCTTATTGCTTATCGTGATCGGTGGAGCCATGGTGGCTTTTGTTTTGGGCGACCTTTTTTCAAACCGTGGCGGTAATCCCGGCGACCAATACGTTGGCGAGGTTTATGGTGAAGAGATCAATATGCTCGAATACGAGCAACGTGTCGAGAGCGAAAAACAGGCGATGTCGAGTATCGGTCAACCGGTGACCTCATCAGATCAACAAATACGGAATCAGGTGTGGAATGACATGATCCAAGAAAAGATCATGTACAATGAGCTCAATAGATTGGGAATGCGCATAGGCCAAGAGGAATATGACGATATCCGCTTTGGGGAGAATGCAAACTCGGAATTTCGAACCGGGGACATCTTCAAAGACCAAGAGACGGGACAATTCGATCCGACCCGCGTTCAAAATTACTTTTCGGTGATGCAAAGTGATTTCCCTCTTTATTACGAAATCCAGCAGAATCGGATCGTAAATCAAAGATTGTACGAGAAGTACAACAATATGATCAAGAAGGGCATCGTGGTGAATACCCTCGAAGCCAAAGACGAATATTACCGCGAAGAGCAAAAGGTCGATTTTACCTATGTGGTTCAAACCTTTGCATCGGTGCCGGATTCAACGATTGAGGTGTCTGACGCCGATTTGAAGGCGTATTACGACAAGCACAAGCACGAGGAACGATTTGAGCAAGACGCTCAAGTGGACTTGGATTACGTGGTGTTTGACGTTGGGGCCAACGAAAAAGACAAAGAAAATATTCGCTTGGATTTGGCGGATTTGAAAACAGAGTTTGCCAATTCAACAAAGGATTCCCTTTTTGTATTGAAGTATTCCGATACGCGCAATGCAGCAATCACCACGTTGGAAGCCGGGGGCGACTCAGCGCTTTCCGCCATGATCGATTCAGCCGAAGAGGGAGACGTGATCGGGCCCTTTGAGCAGCGCGGCAAGTACGCCATTGCGAAAGTGGTATCCATCGGCAGTAAAGAACTCGCGACCGCACGGCACATCCTTCTGTCAAAAGAGAGTGCTCCTGATATGAAAGCTCTGCACGCCAGGGCGGACAGTTTGGTCAAGGTGATAAAGAAGCAGGACAATTTTGAAGATATGGTGCGCGAATTCAGCGATGATCCCGGCTCGATTCAAAACGGCGGTGTATATGAATCTTTCGACCGTCAACAGATGGTGCCTGAGTTTACCGAAGCTTCATTCGACAAACCGATTGGTTCTATCAACATCGTGGAAACCACCTATGGAATCCATATCGTCGAACCCTTGAAGGTAACTGAAGAGAAAGTGGTCAACGTGTGGGAAGTCGACGCAGAAATACGTCCATCGAGCGACACCTTTAACAGTGTGTACGATGAGGCGAACGAATTTTCTCTCACAGCCGAAAACTTGAAGGGCTTTGAAAGCCTGGCCAACGAACGCGGATATGAGATAAAAGAAGGCAACAAGATCAACCCTATGGCGACGAATTTGCCCGGGGTTCAGAATTCGCAGGAAGCTGTGCGATGGGCGCATAAAAAGGAAAATACCAAAGTGGGAGCGGTTAGCGAACCCATGGAGTTCAACCGTAAAATCGTGGTGACGGCTTTGAAAGCCCGTCGCGATAAGGGACTGGTTACCTTCGAGGATATCAAGGATCAAATCAAACCGGATGTGGTTCGCGACAAGAAGTCGGATAAGTTCAAAAAGGAAATGGAAGGCAAGAACATTGCCGACCTCGAACAAGAACTTGGATTGTCTGCGAAAATGGCCACCAATATCTCAGAGGAGCGACCAACTCTGCCGGGCAATGCCAACGAGCCTTATGTGGTGGGATTTGCCCTGACCATGGCTGAAGGTAACGTGAGCCGACCTTTGGTCGGTAAGGCGGGCGTCTATGTATTGCATTTGGACTCAAAGACCGATGTGCAGCCCCGTGAGGAGTACCTCACGTACAAAGACGAGTTGGAAGATCGCCGTCAATCACAAATGCAGACCTATTCCACCGGTGTGTACCGCGCATTGAGAGAACTGGCAAACGTGAAGGACGAGCGCTCGAGGTTGTTTCAATAAAATCGAATTTTCCCGAGGAATATTTTATTCGTCACACAGGTTCACTTCCCGAGGTGGACACTTTCTTTGTGCTGAACAATGTACTTTCACATTCTTTTTAAATACCGCGATCCGGCGATGTTGATGCATTGTCCGGGATCGAAGAGTATTGAAATCCCATTTTGGTTTTTTCTGACATGTTGTGCGGTTTCGTGTTTTCGTATTCGTCCAATTGCATGGAATGGACCGTTGTAGAAAATACCGTGGATGAGGTGTTGCGCGAGGGCGAAGGGCGGTATCCTTTTTTCCGCATCGGCATACGGGGCGTGGCCCACAGGAGCGACCGGCGGAAGCTCCCTGTGCGCCATACGCCACGTGCCGATGCGGGAAAAAGATAAAGCCTGTAGACCGACCCCGGCGGGGGAAAGTTGAGAAGGTGGGGGAGGTTGAGGAGGTGGGGAAGGTGAAAAAGATAAAGTAAACCGGCCCGGGGGCGCGCCCAAAAAGGCCTTCAAAAGAATCCGATCAATGCAAAACGATCAAACGTTCCGTATCGAGTTTTAACAGGATGAAGAGCATGAGGGTAAACCCCCACAGGGATGAGCCGCCGTAGCTGAAGAAGGGCAATGGTATGCCGATGACGGGCGCCAGGCCGATGGCCATGCCGATATTGATGAGCACGTGCATGAAGAGGATGCACGCGACTGCGTATCCGTATATGCGGCTGAAGGTAGACCGCTGCCGCTCGGCGATGAAAACAAGCCGGAGCATGAGTGTGAGGAAGATCAACAACACGACGGAACTTCCGATGAAACCCCACTCTTCGCCGATGGTGCAGAAGATGAAATCCGTGCTTTGCATCGGCACATATTTGTATTTGGTAAGTGTGCCGTCGAGATATCCTTTTCCGGAAAAGCCACCCGACCCAATGGCCGTCTTGGACTGTATGACGTTGTAGCCGGCTCCGAGCGGGTCTTCCTCCAAGCCCAAAAGAATGTTGATGCGTGTCTTCTGATGGTGCTCGAGGACGTTTTCGAACAATCCGTCCAAGGTGGCGATAAACAGCAAACTGCCGATGGCGGTGCCGAGCAGCAAAATATTGTTTCGTCTGCGGAAACGCGGCAATACGAAACGACGGATACCGAAGTACACTATTACCGTGATGGCCGCTATGGTGACCATGAGCATGTAATGGCCCGGCACGGAGAGCCCCCATAGGTCTACGGAAGTGGCTTTGAGCACCAAGGAGAGAACGGAGAGCACCATGGCCAAAAGGCCCAGCAACAAGATGTTTCCGGACAGCCCCTCGCGGTAGAGCACCAGAATAAAGGCTCCAAAAACCAGGACGGTGCCGGTATCGGGTTGCAGCATGATCAGCGCTGTGGGGAATGCTATGATGGCGGTAGCCGTGAGCTTTGTCTTCATCTGTTCCATGCGGATGTTGATGCCGCTCAGGTAGTGGGCGAGCATCAGACTTATGCCGAGCTTGCTGAATTCGCTGGGTTGAATGCCGAAACTGCCGAAACCGAACCAAGCTTTCTGCCCGTTGATTTCCCGGCCGAAAATAAGTACTAGGACGAGCAAGATGGAGGTGGCGAGGTAGACGACCGGGGAGATCCGCTTGATGAACGTTCCGTCGAGGAGCATGACCACCGTGGCGAGTACAATAGCCGTTAAAATCCAGATAAACTGCTTACCGTATTCTTGGGTGGTATCGAAAATGGAAGAATGGATGGGGTTGTAGCTCGCCGAATAAATATTGAACCACCCCATCAATACCAAGGCGGCAAACAGCAGTACGCTTGGCCAGTCCAGGTGCTTGAAGGTATGTCTTTGCCGGTACATGTTTAGGGGGCTGAGTGAATATGGTCGGCGGTCATTATCCTTTCTTCCACCCGCGGTCGGGTGATGGTGTCGGTGAGGTATTTCTCGATGGTGAGGCTGGCGATTGGAGCGGCCCAAGTGGAGCCGAAACCAACGTTTTCAACGTATACGGCTACAGCGATTTTGGGGTTATCTTTTGGTGCAAAGGCGATGAAAATCGAGTGGTCTTTTCCGTGTGGGTTTTGAGAGGTGCCCGTTTTACCGCACACTTCGATGTCGGGGCTGAACCGCACTCCGCGGCCGGTGCCGGACTCGACGACGCGAAACATGCCGTCGACGACCATGTCAAAGTATTCGGAATCGACGTCGGTATGATGCTTTTTGGTGTAAAGGGTGTCGGTGATGGGTTGGCCGTCTATTTCCTTGATGATGTGTGGGGTGTAGAACCATCCTCGGTTGGCGATGATGGCGGTAAAGTTGGCGGTTTGAAGTGGGGTCAGTCCCACCTCTCCTTGACCGATGGCCAAGGAGATAATGGTGTGCCCATTCCATCGGTTTCGTCCGTAGTACTTGTCATAGTATGTGGTTTCGGGAATGAATCCACTGATTTCACCGGTCATATCGGTTTGCAGCTTGTTTGTCAGGCCGAATTTTTCGAGGTGATCGCGCCAGACTTGATAGCTTTCCTCGCTCGTGGTATATTTATCCATGACGCGCTTGAAGACGTTGCAGTAATACGCATTGCAACTGGTCTGAATGGAATAGATCAATGCCACCGGTGATGCGTGGTTGTGACAACCCAAGCGCCGTCCGGCATAGTAGTATCCACCGTGGCAGGAAAAGGCGGTGTTTTCGTCGATTACATTCTCTTGCAAGCCAATGAGTGCCTGGAGGAGTTTGAAGGTTGAGCCCGGTGGATAGCGCGCCATCAATGCACGATTGAAAAGAGGCTTCAAGGTGTCTTGGCTCAGCCTTAGATAGTTTTTGCCACGCACGCGGCCGACCAAGAGGTTAGGGTCGTAACCGGGCTCGGTGACCAAGGCGAGTATTTCGCCGGTCTGAGGGTCGATGGCCACTATGCTGCCCCTTTTGTTTTGCATCAATTGCTCTCCGTATACCTGTAGGTCTAGATCCAGTGATGATGTGAGGTCTTTGCCCGAGTAGGCCACGGTGTCGAAACGGCCATTGGCAAAAGACCCTTGTTCGTTGTTGTGAACATCGACCAAGACATATCGCTTGCCGCGCCGTCCACGCAAGGACTCTTCGTATACGCTTTCCACTCCGTTTGCACCGATATAATCACCGCGTTGGTAGTAGGGATTCTTCTCGATGGTGGATGGGCCCACCTCGCTGACATAGCCCATGGCATGGGCTGCGGCTTTTTCCGGGTAGAAGCGCAGTGTACGGGCTTGTCCGTAAAAGCCGGGAAAGCGGAAGAGGTTTTCCGCGATATTGGTGTAATCGGAGGCCGGGATTTGCTTTTCGAAAACCGATGGCTTGTACACGCTGTATTTCCGTGCCGCTGTAATTCTCTTTATGAATTCTTGGACTTCGATGCCGAGCAATTCACAGAGTGCCGAGGTGTCGCATTGGGTCACTTCCCGCGGCACCACCATCAAGTCGTAAACCGCGGTATTGGCGACGATGAGTTTTCCGTACCGGTCGAAGATCAATCCTCTTGAGGGATATTCGGTGATGGCGCGTTCGGAGGCGTTGGCGGCCATTACTTTCCATTGGTCGTCCACCACTTGCAAAAAAAACAAGCGCAAAATAAAGATCAACCCCACTGCGAGGAAGATCATCACGATCACAAACTTTCTACCGCTCAAATTCATACGTATCGCGTCTTGCGACGAGAAAAGATCAAATACTGGCTGAGAATAACCAAAAGCAAGGTAAAGGCAGAGCTCAGGATGGCGCGCAACAGGGTGGTGAAAAATCCCTTGAACGAGTATACTTCAACGAAAAAAAGCCAGGTGTGGTGTGCGAGGATCAACACGGCGGCATATTTGAAATACCACAACAATCCCAGATCGCCGATCGTGGGGCTTTGTCCAAATTCGTACCCGTCACGCGGTGCAATGGCTTTCAAAAACTGGGGTCGGAGATATGCCAACAACACACACGCCGAGGCGTGTATGCCGAGGGTATCGGTAAACATGTCTATGGCCAATCCACAGACCAATCCAAGTATCAGCTCGAGCCAACGCGGGGTATCCAAGGGCAGCATCAATAGAAACAATACATAGAGATATGGAATGGCCATGCCTTGCCACAAGTTGATGTCGTTGAGGATAAGGCCTTGCAGCAACACCAACACCACGAATCTCGCCGTATTTGCCGCAATCTCATTTATCATCTTCTCGGGTTTTTTCTTCCAACTCTCTTTGCTCCTGCTTCAGCAAATTGTCTACCACGTAAAGGTATCTAAGTTTGTTGAAGTTGTTGTTTAGGCGTATGCGGATTTCATGAAAATTGCTGCCTTCGGGTGCCGAGACCTCGCTCACGGATCCGATGGGCACACCACGTGGATAAATGGCCGATGAACCGCGTGTCACCACGGTATCTCCAATTTGAACGTCGGCGTGGTGGGGAACGTCGTGGAGCATGGCGTATCGAAAATCCTCTCCATCCCAACGCAGCAACCCGAAGTTTCCGGTGCGCTTCAATTCGGCGCTGGCGGTAAATTTCAGGTTGATGATGGGGATCACCGTACTGAAGTGCTTGGACACGTCTTTGACCACTCCGACGAGTCCCTGTGTATTGATCACTCCCATTTCGGGTTTGAGACCATCTTCGCTCCCTTTATCGATGGTGAGGTAGTTGAGTTGTTTGTTGATGGAACCGTTTACCACTTGGGCCGTTTTATACCGAAATTTTCGCTCGCGCAGGGTGTCGTCGATCATCACAAAGTGTTCGTTGACATTGATGAAATTATTGACCAATCGATTGCGCAGGTCTTCATTTTCCGCCGAGAGATCGTCATTGACACGTTGCAATTCGATGTATTCCGTCAGTTGGCTTTTCCAAGTGTATAGTGCCCCGACCACCCGGTTTGACGAGTTGATGAAACTCGCTCGTTGGAAGGAGTTGTGGGAAATGATCAAACGAAAGCAGAACACCTGAAGCAGCACAAAGAAGAGGAAGATGTGGTACCGTGCAAGAAACCGAACAAAATTCCTCATAAGTAGATAGCGGCTATTGGGGGAGCGTCAAACTTAATCGCGCATCAAAAATTGAAAGCGGTCGATATTTTTCAGTGCGATGCCCGTACCGCGTGCCACGGCTCTCAGCGGATCCTCGGCGATGTGTACGGGTAGTTTGGTTTTCATGGATAGTCGTTTGTCCAATCCTCGAAGCATGGATCCCCCTCCGGCAAGGTAAATACCTGTTCGGTAAATATCGGCCGACAATTCGGGTGGAGTGGTTTCCAAAGCGCTGAGTATGGCCTCTTCGATTTTTGAAATCGATTTGTCCAAAGCGTGAGCTATCTCGGTGTATGACACTTTGATTTCTTTCGGGATGCCCGTCATAAGATCGCGACCGCGCACCGCAAAATCTTCCGGTGGGTCATCCAATTCCGGCATGGCCGCACCCACTTCTATTTTGATCTCTTCCGCTGTGCGTTCTCCCACCAAAATATTGTGTTGGCGCCGCATGTATTCCTCGATGTCTTGGGTGAACTCATCGCCGGCCACTCGGATATTTTTGTCGCAGACAATACCTCCCAAGGCGATCACGGCTATTTCACTGGTTCCTCCACCTATGTCGATGATCATGTTTCCCATCGGTTCGTCCACGTCAATACCGATCCCGATGGCGGCGGCCATCGGTTCGTGAATCAAATAGACTTCTTTGGCCCCGGCGTGTTCGGCGGAGTCGCGCACCGCTCGTTTTTCCACTTCGGTAATTCCCGAGGGAATACAAATGACCATGCGCAGCGACGGGGTGAAAAATCTCTTGCCGGGTTTTATCATCTTGATCATACCGCGAATCATGGCTTCCGCCGCTTGAAAATCGGCGATCACTCCATCTTTCAATGGACGCACGGTTTTGATGTTTTCGTGGGTTTTACCGTGCATTTGTTGGGCCTTTCGGCCGATGGCGATGACCTTGTCCGTCGAACGGTCTTTGGCGACGATGCTCGGTTCATCCACTACCACTTTGTCGTTGTATATGATCAAAGTGTTGGCCGTACCCAAGTCGATGGCGATTTCTTGGGTGAAAAAGTTAAACAAGCCCATAGATAGATTCCATTCAGTGTTAGTGCTTAAAGTGTCTCTTACCTGTAAATACCATCGCTACACCATTTTCGTTACAGTAATCGATGGAAAGTTGATCTTTTATGGAGCCGCCGGGTTGAATTACGGCGGTAATTCCCGCGCGATGGGCAATTTCCACGCTGTCGGGGAATGGGAAGAATGCGTCGGAGGCCATGGCCGCACCACGCGTATCGAATTTGAAGTGATGCGCTTTTTCCAAAGCTTGTTTCAACGCGTCGACGCGGGAAGTTTGCCCGGTGCCGGAGGCGATCAGGCGACCGTCCTTTGCCAATACGATGGTGTTTGATTTGGTGTGCTTCGCCAGTTTGGCGGCAAATTCCAAGTCTCTCGTTTCGCTGTCGGTCGGCGCTTTGGTCGTCGCCGTCCGGAAGTCGCCCGCATGGTCGGTTACCGTATCTCGATCCTGCCACAAGTATCCGTTTAAGGCCGTGCGCAGCTGCGTTTTCGACCATTCTGCCGATTTTCTGACCAAGATGATTCGGTTCTTCTTCGACTTGAGGAGTTCGAGTGCTTCCGCATCGTAGCTCGGCGCAATGACCACCTCGCAAAATATTTTGTTGACTTCCGCAGCGGTCTCCGCGTCGAGATGGGTATTGGAGATCAAGACGCCTCCAAAAGCCGATACTGGATCGCCCGCCAAAGCTTCGCGAAACGCTTCCGCCAATGTCGGTCGCGAGGCAAAACCACACGCGTTGTTGTGTTTCAAAATACCGAAAGTCGGTTCGGCGTCGGCAAACTCATCGATGAGATGTACGGCGGCGTCTATATCCAGCAAGTTGTTGTACGAAAGCTCTTTGCCGTGTACTTGATCAAACGCCGCATCCAAGTCACCATAAAAACGACCGCGTTGGTGGGGGTTTTCGCCGTAGCGCAGAGTGCGGTATTCACCTTGCATATCCATCGGCTCTGCCTTATCCGCATCTCCGGAAAGATAGCTTTGTATCGCAGAGTCGTAGTTCGTGCTCGTCGCAAATGCTGCAGCTGCCAATTCTTTTCGGGTGCTGAGATCGGTGCGGGCACCGTTCTTTGCCAAGTGTTCAGCGAAGGGTTCAAAGTGCTCCACTCCAGGCAGCACCGTTACGTGACGGAAGTTTTTGGCGGCGGCACGAATCAATGAGATGCCGCCGATGTCGATTTTTTCGATGATTTCCGATTCAGAACCTCCGGCAGCAACCGTTTCTTCAAAAGGGTAGAGGTCCACCACCACCAAGTCTATTTCCGGAATGGAGTGATGGGCGCTTTCGCCTCGGTCCTCGTCGGAGCGTCTGCTGAGTATGCCGCCAAATATTTTTGGGTGAAGCGTTTTCACTCGACCGCCGAGGATGCTCGGATACCCCGTCAAATCTTCCACGGCATGCACCGGTACACCGAGTTTTGCGATGTATGCTTCGGTGCCCCCCGTGGAGAATAGCTTCACGCCCAACTCGTGGAGCCGGCGTATGAGCGGGTCGATTCGATCTTTGTGATAGACCGAAATCAATGCGGTTTTTATATCAGTCAAGGACTTTATTTTGTAGCTTAGAAATTGGTTACAATGTTAACAAGAATATTTGTTTCAAAGTCAAGTACCGTGCGGCTTTTATCCCAATGTTTTATAAAGCCCACACCGTGAATAACGCGGTTTTTTTCGACAATTACATGAGCGGTAACAACCAAATCGATGAACCGAGGTAATTTTGAGACGAGTTTTTGAGAATACCTGCTCAGAATACCTGTTTTATGCGCCTGAACAACAAAACAAAAATATACTTTCGACTGCTTCGTGAAGGAGGTGCTTTGGCGTGGGGAGCTTTGGTCACCAATCGGCTCCGTACTTTGCTGTCCCTCTTGGGCATTACCATCGGCATATTCGCGATCATCTCTGTTTTCACACTCGTCGACAGCTTGGAGCGCAG
>CAJDXB010000005.1_pt1 | contig 27313 bp, 25 predicted proteins | sample 7391691 | NCBI WGS metagenome assembly CAJDXB01 (sample SAMEA7055747, study PRJEB34461) | soil metagenome | biome: terrestrial ecosystem; feature: Peninsula; material: soil | place: Antarctica | collected 2016 | reverse complement strand
TTTTGATTACTAACGATACAAATATTATAACCCCTATCCGCCAATTGATGCACAAAAGCCAAACCAATTCCTGAAGAACCTCCGGTTACTAAAGCATAAGTGTCTTTCTTTTTAATAATTCCAAGTGTTGTGTACATTAATCACGATTACCGCACATTGGCAGTGTCCGCCTTCATTAAGTTTCTGCGATTTAATACTTGTTTAATATTCGACGAATCATCTCTTGTGTCAGTACCATTGTGTTTTCGTTTATTCGAATTGCCTCCAGCGACCCGGTATATGGCTTGTGGCAATTTTCGCCGCACTTTACTGTCCGTCCGTGACAAACTCCATTAATTACCGAAAAAACTTGATCTTAGCGTTTCACCTACAATAGTATATGCATTGTTATGGTCAGTTCTTATTTAGATATTCAATTAGTGCCTCGGCTTCTTGCTCGGTTAATTTAATCGTTAGGTGTCCTTTGCCTCCACCCATAATTTCGACTAACTCATCCTCGATCATTGTCTTGGTACAGGTATTACGAAACACAAACCACGCAGGTCTATGATAATTTGCATTGATATTCGTCAGCGATTTTTGCCGAATCCGCGTCATTAGCGTTTCATTCTAATTTTCTCATCTAAGGGCCTCTTGGCCTAAAACATCATCGACCTGAAATAATAAATAAAATCTATTCGTCATTACCCGTACTTGTATCTGTATTCTTATTCTTTGGATTCGCGATCTTTTTAATCATATCAGGGTTCTTAGCCATATTTTCCATAAAGGGTCTAAAAAGATCAATAGGGATAGGGAAAAGCGTAGTAGAATTGTTTTCAGCTGCGATTTCAGTTAACGTTTGAAGATAGCGAAGTGTCAAAGCACCGGGCTCTCTAGAAATTATTTCAGCGGCATCGGTTAATTTTTTAGAAGCCTGAAATTCTCCTTCTGCGGCAATTACTTTTGCTCTTCTGTCTCTTTCAGCCTCAGCTTGTCTTGCCATTGCTCTTTGCATTTCCTGTGGCAAGTCAACTTGCTTAATTTCTACATTTGAAACCTTAACGCCCCAAGGCTCTGTATGCGCATCAATAATTTCTTGCAACTGCAGATTTAATTTATCCCGCTTGGAAAGAATTTCATCCAATTCTGATTGTCCCAAGACACTGCGGAGTAGGGTCTGAGAAAGCTGTGATGTGGCATAATAGTAATCTTCCACCTCAATGGTCGCTTTTTCGGCATCCACTACTCGAAAATAGACTACCGCATTTACTTTCAATGTGACGTTGTCCAGTGTAATAACATCTTGTGTCGGCACATCGTGGACAATCGTTCTCAAAGTCACTTTTTTCATCTTATCAATAAAAGGAAGAAGGATAAAAATACCCGGCCCTTTGCTTCCACCTTTTGTAACTCTTCCCAATCGAAATACGACGGCACGTTCGTATTCCTTCATGATTTTGATTGAACTGATTATAATGAGAACGACGAAAATTATAATGACATAAATTGGAACCATGATGATTGGTTTTTTATTTGGTTAATAAAGGTACGGCTTTAACCGTTAGTTTAAATTGGTTAACCGCAATAACTTCTATTTCAGTTTTGGCGGCTATATCTCCGTCTTCCGCAACGGCATTCCAAAATTCTCCGTTTACCCTTACTCTTCCTTCCGGCGAAAGCTCTTCCATTGCAATACCTCTTAAGCCTACCAAAGCTTCAGTTCCCATTTTCCTCTTGCCAAATTGAGCCTTAATTCCAAAAAAGACAAGCAAAATGAAGAATGCCGAGGTTATGACAACTGAAGTTATAAGAACAGTCCAAGAAATATAAAGCACATCGATTGAAGGGGTTTCATCAATTAAAAACATGGAGCCTAAGAATAAACAAATTACTCCGCCGATGGATAATAACGCATAGCTCTGGAATTTTATTTCCAACACAAAAAGGATGATCCCCACAATGATTAATGCCAATCCGGTATAATCAATCGGTAAAATCGCCATTCCGTAACCTGCCAGTATCAAGAAAACGACACCGATGATGCCGGGTGCCAATCCGCCGGGATTGCTAAATTCAAAAAACAAGCCCATCAAACCCATTATTAAAAACACATACATCAAATTGGGGTCACTCAAGAAAGTCAAAAACTTTTGCTTTCCGCCCATTTCTAGGATTTCAACCTCTGCCGAAGCCGTGTGAAGGATTATATTTTCGCCGGAATTTAGATGAACAGTCCAACCATCTATTTCGTTCAGCAATTCCTTCAGACTATTGAATCAATTATATCATTTCTTAATGCTTGTTCAGCCGAGAAAGAACGGCTATTGGTAACCATCTGCATAATCAACGTTGTGTCCTTCCCTCTGTGTTCCGCAATAGAGCGCATGAAAGCTGCTGCATCTTCCGTCATCTTCGCATTCATAACTGAATCCGGAATGCTGCCCGCCAAAACAGGATGAGAAGCACCGATATTCGATCCAGGGCTCATCGCAGTAATATTTGCAGCGAGTGCAATGAAAGCTCCGGCAGAACCGGCATGCGCGCCCGATGGTGCAACAAATGAAATAACAGGGAGGGGTGCGTTCATTATTTTGCCTACCATCTCCCTGGTAGGCTTCAACAAACCACCGGGCGTATTGATCTTTATCACCACACAAACTGCATTTTCTTCGGCAGCTTTCTGGAGTCCATTGTCAATATATTCCGCCGTTGTGGGATAAATGGGGCTGTCCAAATTCAAAACGACCACTTTCTGCGCCTGAACGAAGCTGCTAAACACTATGCCCAGTATGATAAAGTATAACTTTAAAGTGATGCTCTTCATTCCAATCATTAAAATTAATTTTCCTTAAAATTAAACAATGCAATTTGCATTTTGATGAATATTGCTTTTTGTCATGGAAAAACATTCGTCTCAAATTCAAGTCAGAAACGCACCACCGCCATGAATCAATAATTATCGTGTTCAAACTACCGTGTCCCGGAAGGACTGAATAAGCCAAGTACACTCTCCAAGCGATGCGTCAAAAAAATCTGACAAGGATGTCCAAAGAATAGGCGGGGCAATGGCTTGCAATTTCAGTATATTTGATTCTTTAAGCATTTCATGAGATCAATTTAACCAATCAAAGCCATGACTCGGCTTTTGCTCATATCCGTTCTCGGTTTGATCCAAACCATGGGGCTTTCGCAAGTCCTCACCATCGATTTTCCCGAGCACCGGTTCGGAATCGACGTGTCTAATCGGATTATCGTCGTTCAATCGTACAACATAGAGGACTTTGCAGATCTTTCCGAGTATGAGACCATTGAACTCGTATTGACGGATTCTGAATTCCAGTTTGTGGAAATTCCCAATAATTTCCAATATGCGGACTCGTACATCGTGTCGGACGGCACGGCTGACTACCGCCTATTCTATACTCGGCTGCCCCTCATACAAATCCAGAACCAAGGCAGTATTCCCGACGAACCCAAAGTGCCGGCCCATTTTCTATATGCCGACAGTGCAATGATTCTTTCATCGACCATCGGTATCGAAACGCGTGGAGGCGTGTCCCAGTCCTATCCAAAGAAAATGTATGGCATTGAATTTTGGCAAAACGCCGACAACGAAACCCCCGTAAATGTCCAATTCGGAGACCTGAGAAACGACGATGACTGGATTCTCGACGGCATGTACAACGAACCCCTGAGACTGAGGTCATATACGGCCGGCGGATTGTGGCTCGACATCCACCAACCTCATTATTTGTCACAAGAGCCAACCGCCCGCGCCGGTGTCGGAGCGTATTATGTTGAGTTGTTTTTAAACGGTCGTTATTCCGGAATATACCTTCTCTCGGAACGAATAGACCGTAAACTCTTGCAAGTGCGGAAATTCGACGGCAACATCAGAGGGGAGATATACAAAGGTGATCAATGGGGCGGTGCAGTTTCCTTTTCTTCTTTGCCCGCCATTAACAATGATAGCCGGTTTTGGGGAGGCCATCGAATGAAATACCCCAAGGAAGAGGACACCACCAATTGGCAAAACCTATACGGCTTCACCGATTTCGTCCTCAACTCCGGCGACATCGAGTTTGAAGACGTGTGGAGCAAATTCGAATACCAAAACTACCTCGACTACTTCATATTTCTAAATATGGGCCGCCTCACGGACAATACGGGCAAAAATATTTACTTGGCAAAACTAGATGCCGGTGCACCCTATTTTTATGTGCCTTGGGATCTGGACGGGTGTTATGGTACGATATGGAATGGAACATACGACAACACCACCGACGACATACTCACCAATGGGTTTATGAACCGCGTGATTGCCACCGACGTAGGAAACTATTCTGCAAATGTCGAAGCGCGTTGGGCCGAATTACGCGCAAACGCATTGGGCGTCGACAATCTTGTCGGACGGTTTCAGCAAGCTTATGACCTGCTCAGGGCAAACAATATATACGAACGCGAGACCTTGGTATACCCCAACTATTCATACGACCAAGAGAGTTTTGATTATATCACCAAATGGATTGAAGACAGGATAACCTTTCTCGACGTCTATTTCAATTACGATTATACGTCCTTGCCCGGAGAAATAACCATGAAGCATCCTCTGATATACCCCAATCCAACACACGGGCATTTCAACATTCAAGGATGGCGCAATTTGAACCCCCTCCCCTTTCAAATTTTCGACATGCAGGGAAAAACGGTAAAATCGGGTATCTACGTGGGGCAGCATATCTCCGTAGCCGAACTCGACCGGGGGATTTATGTTTTCAACGCTGGAAATTTCCGAGGAAAGCTCGTTGTCGACTGACATTAACCCGTATTTCGAAATAGGTTTTGTGGCCGTTTCCCCATATGTCAAACGATACTATGAGATAAAATTAAAGCGTCTCCACGTCATCAAAATCAAGACTATACAGCACGCCGACCCACGGAACCTTGAACAACTCGGCAAAACACTTAACGCCACAAGGCAATATTCTTTCAAAATCACGGTTGGAAAACCATACCGCAAACCGAGATGTTTTCTCTGAAATATTCCGTTCCTTCACTCTTCAAAACCACAAGTTATGCTTAAAAAAGCCATCCTGTTCAGTTCACTTTTCGCGATTGCAGTTCTCGCACTCTCCTTCGGCAACTTCGCCGAATCCGGAGGACAGGAACCTTGGACAAAAGATCAATTGATGCCACCGACAGAGTTAGTGGAAATCATCAACAACGGCAATGAACCTGTCACTTATATTTATGACATAGGCCCGGTGGGCCGGATCAGAAACGCCATAGAAATCGGAGAGGGCAAGAACAAAAAGAATATTGAGAAGCTCAAGAGTGAACTTAGTGAACTCCCCAAAGATGCCAACATCGTGATTTATTGCGGATGCTGTCCATTCAAAGACTGCCCGAATATCCGTCCGGCCTTTGACCTGCTCAACGAGATGGACTTTACAAATCAAAAGCTTCTCAATCTACCGGAAAACCTCAAGGTAGACTGGATCGACAAAGGGTATCCGATGGAATGAACAAGGACAACACAAAATCCGCCTTTGATGAAAACGCACCGGAATACGATCAGTGGTTTGAGACCAATTCCACTGCCTATCGATCGGAAGTTCTCGCCGTCGAGCAGGCCATACCAAAAGAAAAAAAAGGTATCGAAATAGGCGTCGGCACCGGACGTTTCGCTCAACCCTTCGACATCAAGTTTGGAGTCGAGCCCTCGGAAAACATGGCGAGGGTGGCGGAACAAAGGGGCATTACCGTTTACAGGGCATACGGTGAAGACCTCCCGATCGACAACGGGAGTTTTGACTTCGCCTTAATGGTCACCACGGTTTGTTTTTTGTCGGATATTCCCAAGGCATTTTCCGAAGTTCGCCGCATTTTGAAACCGCAAGGTGCATTCATCGTGGCAATCATTGACAAAGACAGTGAGCTCGGCAGAAAATATGAAACTCAAAAATCGCAGAGCAAGTTTTACCGGGATGCCCATTTCCACTCCACCGAAGAAATTACGGACATCCTTCGCCAATCGGGTTTCGATAAGTTTCAATATTGGCAAACACTGACCGTGTTGAAAGGAGATAAAATTGAAAATCCGACTGACGGATACGGAAAGGGGAGCTTTGTCGTGATCAAAGCATATAAAGACTAAACGATCAAACCACCGTAGCAGTCTTCAACTTAATCTTCGAACGGTCGATGCAATCAAACGATTTCCCAAGTGTTCTCACCCCGCAAAAGCTCGTCCAAATCGCCGTGGCCTTTTTGCTCCACCGCCGATTCAATCTGTTTGTGCAGCAAGTCCTCGTAGCACGATTTACTCTCTTTGTAAATCACGCCGAATGGACGTGGAAGCCCGCCGTTAATTGCGCTCGGAGCGTCGAAGCAGCGCAGTAGGGTGCCGGCTTTGAATCGATTGGATGAATCGTGCACCCACAAATCGTCCAAGGAAGCCTCACCCGATTCGAGGTTGACCACGCGCGGTTCCGCTCCGTCGAGAACAATGCCCTTCGAGTCGTTTTCACCGAACACCAAAGGCTTGCCATCTTCAACGAAAATGGTGGTGTTCGCTTTGGTCGCTTTGTCGGTGAATATCTCGAAAGCCCCATCGTTGAATACGTTGCAGTTTTGATAAATCTCAACCAAGGAAGTGCCTTTGTGCTTGTTGGCCTCTGTGAGCACCACGCGAAGGTGTTTGGGATCGCGGTCCATGGCCCGCGCAATAAAGGTTCCGCCGGCACCGCTGGCCAAAGCCAAGGGATTGAACGGGTGGTCGATAGAACCCATCGGGGTCGATTTGGTCACTTTGCCCTCCGGTGAAGTCGGTGAGTACTGGCCTTTGGTCAGTCCGTATATCTCGTTGTTGAACAGCAAGATGTTGATGTCAAAATTGCGACGAAGAGCATGGATCAAGTGATTTCCACCGATGGACAAAGAGTCGCCGTCGCCGGTGATGACCCAAACACTCAGTTCGGGATTGGATATTTTCAACCCCGCCGCGATGGCAGGTGCACGCCCGTGAATCCCGTGCATGCCATAAGTGTCCATGTAATACGGGAAGCGCGAGGAGCAGCCTATACCGGAAATGAATACGATTTTCTCTTTGGGGAAACCGCTGTCAGGCAATACGCTTTGAACCTGTTTCAAAATGGAATAGTCGCCGCAACCAGGACACCAACGCACTTCTTGGTCGGTGGCAAAGTCTTTGGCGGTATATTGTGGGACGGTGGTGCTCATGACTGAAGGTATGGGATGATGGCATCATGTATCTCAGTGGACGAGAATGGCATGCCTTGGATTTTTGTGATGGATTTCGCATCGATCAAAAATTCGCTGCGAATCACTTTGACCAACTGCCCGTTGTTGAGCTCGGGAATCAGTACTTGATCGAAATTGCGGAGGAGCTCCTCCAAGTTTCCGGGGAAAGGAAAAAGGTACCGCAAATGGATGTGCGACACTTCAAGCCCTTCTTCATTCAATGCTTTCACCGCCGTGCGGATGGCCCCGTATGTCGAGCCCCAACCCAAGATACAGACTTTGCCCTCGTCGGGACCGGAGTCTACGGTTTGCAGCGGAATGTAATCGGCGATTTTGTCGACTTTGGCCGCTCGAAGTTTTACCATTTTCTCGTGGTTCTCGGGGTCGTAAGACACGTTACCGGTCAAGTCTTGTTTCTCGAGTCCACCGATGCGGTGTTCCAATCCGGGTGTGCCGGGTATAGCCCAACTCCGCACCAGTTTTTCGTCGCGCTCGTAAGGCAAATAAGTGTCTCCCTTGGGACGGTCGATGTGGGGCGCCTTGATGGGTGCCAGTTGGCTCGACGCGGGAAACCTCCATGGCTCGGAACCGTTGCCGATATATCCGTCGGACAACAAAAACACCGGAGTCATGTGCTCGAGTGCGATACGTACCGCTTCAAATGCAGTGTAAAAACAGTCGCGAGGCGAAGAAGCCGCCAACACCGGGATGGGGGCTTCCCCATTTCGACCATACAGCGCTTGCAGCAGGTCGGCTTGTTCGGTTTTGGTAGGCAATCCCGTCGAGGGGCCTCCCCGCTGAACATTGACCACCACCAAAGGCAATTCCAAGATCATCGCCAAACCCAGGGCTTCGCCTTTCAGCGCGATGCCCGGGCCGCTCGAAGCCGTGATACCGAGGTTGCCGCCAAAACTCGCGCCGATGGCGGAAGTTACCGCCGCTATCTCGTCTTCGGCTTGAAAGGAGCGCACTCCCATATTTTTGTGCTTGGACAGCTCGTGGAGGATATCCGAGGCCGGCGTGATCGGGTAGCTGCCGTAAAACAAAGGCAAATCCGCTTTCTGCGCCGCCGCAAGCAATCCCAGCGCCAAGGCTTGGTTGCCCACTATGTTGCGGTAAACACCTTTGGGAAGCGGAGCCGGCTTCACTTCAAACCGCGTGGTAAAAGTCTCGCTCGTATCTCCAAAATTGTAGCCCGCCCGCAATACGCTTATGTTGCCCTCGATCAAATCGGGGTGCCCTGCAAATTTTTTGGCGATGAAATCTTCCGTCGGCTTTAGCTCGCGATTGTACATCCAGTACAAGAAGCCCAACACAAACATGTTTTTGCTGCGGTCTTTCTCCTTCATGCCGAGCGATGAATCTTTCAACGATTCACGGGTCAGCTTGGTCACGTCGATTTCTATGACCCGATATTTCCCGAGGCTGTTGTCAGTCAAGGGACTCTCCATGTCGAGATAACCGGCGAGCTTGAGGTTCTTCTTGTCGAAACCGGCGGTGTTGGCAATGATGGTCCGGCCAATTTTCAGTTTGCTCAAATTGGCCTTCAGCGCTGCGGCGTTCATCGCCACCAACACATCGCACTTGTCGCCCGGGGTGAAGATTTCCACACTCCCAAAATTGAGCTGGAATCCCGATACCCCCGCGATGGTGCCCTGCGGGGCGCGTATCTCGGCCGGATAATTTGGAAACGTACTGATGTCATTTCCAAACAACGCCGCCGTATTTGTGAACTGGCTCCCGGTGAGTTGGATGCCGTCGCCGGAATCACCCGCAAAAAGGATAGTTACGTCCTTTTTTACTTCTTTAACCCGAGTAGGCTCTTTGATTTTTATTTCTTCCAATTTCTGTCGGATTTTCTTGATTCTTGCATTTCGGTCTTCAACCGCAATCGCCCTACTTCGAGGGAACCAGCAAGTTGATCGCCTCAACGCCCTTGATTTCGGGCACCGAGTTTCTTATGCTCTCTTCCACCCCCGCTCGCAGGGTCATGAAACTCATGGAGCAGTCGCGGCAGGCGCCGTGTAATTTCACACGGGCGATCATGCCTTCGGTGATTTCAACCAGTGAAATATCGCCGCGATCGGCTTCCAGATAAGGTCTGATTTGCTGCAACGCTTCCTCTACTCTCGCTTCCAAACTATCCATGGCGGCCTTCATTATCCTTTTTTTTCGTTGCCCGGGTGGCGCTCTGCCGGCGTGCTGCGTGAAGGTTATCCCCCATGCGCTACAAGGCTTTGGCCTCCTTTAGGCGATCTGATTCCGAATGCACAAAATTACTAATTATTTGTCGGAAAGCACGAGATGAAATCGTATTGTCTTGGAGCACCGCCGGGCGTCCGGCATCTCCCGATTTACGGATCGATTCGATGATGGGTATCTCGCCGAGAAATGGCACATTGATTTCCTCGGCCAAGTGCCGCGCGCCGGACCGTCCGAAAATGTAGTATTTTTTGTCCGGCAGCTCGGGTGGCGTGAAATACGCCATGTTTTCTATGATGCCCAAAACCGGGACTTTGATCGCATCCATTTGAAACATCGAAACCGCTTTGCGCGCATCGGCCAAAGCAATGTTTTGAGGCGTGCTCACCACGATGGCGCCGGTGAGAGGAACACCCGACACCAGGCTCAAGTGTATGTCGCCCGTTCCCGGCGGCAAGTCCACGATCATATAATCCAACGGCCCCCAATAGGCATCACTGAACATCTGGTTGAGCGCCTTGCTCGCCATCGGCCCTCGCCACACCACCGCTTGAGACGTGTCGGCAAAAAATCCGATCGACAGCAATTTGACCCCGTAATTTTCGACCGGCAGAATGTAGCTGCGACCATCGATTTCACGGGTTCGAGGCTTTTCGTGCTCCACGTCAAACATCAGCGGCATCGAAGGCCCATAGATGTCCGCATCGACGAGTCCCACCGTATGTCCATCCATCGCCAGCCCCGCCGCGAGGTTGGCCGCTATGGTCGACTTGCCCACGCCGCCCTTGCCCGAGGCTACGGCAATGATGTGCTTCACCCCCGGCAGGATTTTACGTTGCTCGGGAGCGCGGTTTTTCGCGGACAACACCTTGACGTCGATGTCGACCAAAACGTCTTTTCCAAAATTGCGTTCCAAAGCAAATCGACAGGCGTCTTCCAGCCGTTTGCGCGCGTGCATCGCTGCGTTCAGGGCGTGTAGCTCAAAGCGCACCGCTCCATCCTTCACTTCGATGTTGCGCACCAAGTCCAGCTCTATGATGTCCTTTTTCACGTCGGGTTCCACGACGTTGGCCAGTGCTTTCTTTATGTTTTCTTCGTTGAGTTCCATGGTTTTCTTTTATTCAAATGGATTCAAATTTGGGTCTCGGGATGGATCCCAAAACACTTTGTCAAAATCGACAACTTTGTCATCTTCCACTTTCACGCCTTCGCTTTCCAGCAGCGACTGCATGCGGTCGGGTTCGCCAAAATGATGTTTGCCCGTGAGTACCCCGTTGCGGTTCACCACTCGGTGTGCCGGCACGCCACGCGGGCCTTTTTGAGCTGCGCTCATCGCCCAGCCCACCATACGCGCCGAGCTGCCCGTGCCCAAATACCGGGCTATGGCACCGTAGCTCGTCACACGCCCACGTGGGATCAGTGAGGTGACCTCGTAAACCACGTCAAAAAAGTCGCGGTTCTTATCGGATATTTTCAATGGTTTCTGCACCTAATTGAAATCGGATATAGGTGATTTTCTTGCCCACGGACAAGAATTTCCGTTCGTAAAATGTCTTTATCTCCATGGCTTCCAATTCCTCGGGAGTCATTTTTTTCCGGTCGTCGCCATAGATGTCTTCATAGGCCGCCAGAGGATCTTCGCCCTCGGCATTCAAAGTTTTCAGGGTAGCGTGATACAGCGCAGCACTGTCCGTCTTCACGTGTACCGAGCCACCCGGTCGCAGTATGCGTCGGTACCGCTCTAGAAATGCCGAACCCGTAAGCCGCTTTGTTCCCCTGTGGTCAGTCGGCTGCGGATCGCTGAAGGTCAGCCAAATCTCGTCGACTTCTGAAGGTGCAAAAAGTGCTTCGATAAAGTCTATTTTGGTGCGGATGAATGCCACGTTGGACAGATCTTCCGAATGCACCGTTTTCGAGCCCCGCCAAAGCCGCGCACCCTTCACGTCCACACCGATAAAATTACGCCGCGGATACCGCTGCGCCAGCTCCACCGTATACTCGCCCTTGCCGCACCCAAGCTCAAGCGTGATCGGATGGTCATTGCCAAAATATTCCTCGTGCCATCGCCCACGCAGCGAAAAATTTCCCGTCCGCACTTGATCCATTTCCGGCTCAAATAAACAGCGAAATTCCTTCATTTCGGCAAAACGTTCCAGTTTCTTTTTTGCCATAATCCTGCGCACAAAAGTAGTCAAACCTATTGGGAGTTTCGGTTGATTTCCGGCAGATCCCACCGTCGGATTGTCATTCGAATGATGCCATTTCATGACTGTCAATGCCGTCCTGAGTCCGGTGAATGAGGATTTCAAGGGACGAGCGCAACGCGGCTATTGGGCTTTATGAACGGCCACACTTTGGGCGTGTCCCCGGCCCCTCCGGGCGGGCCGTGGTCGGCCTACCGCCTGTATCCACCAACGGAATCGGCCGGGGCTGCACGGGCTGCGAGGAGCTTCCGCCGGTCGCTCTCGCAGGCCGGCATCCCCAAGCCGATTCCATTGGTGGGATGCCGGCGTCCGACCTCACGCATTTCACACGTTCAAAATTCATCCCACACGAGACCATCGACCGGCCGTTCTTCATCCAAATCACAACAACTTCCTCATTTTAAGATAGTTCTTAATTCAAACGGGGCGCCGATCGTCGGTTCATCCCTCCACGCGGTTTCTCAGTTGCCCGCAACTCACCATTCAAACCTACCTTTGTAGGGCATGGAAAAACGCGTTCTCATATCCATTCTCGACTGGGGCCTCGGCCACGCCACGCGATCGGTCCCCATCATCGAGGCCTTGGAAGAGCGAAACATTCCAACGGTCATTGCCGGCGCCGGAAGTAGTTTGGAATACCTGTCCAACCGATATCCCGACCATACCTTGATCACCATGCCGGAGAAAGCGGTGCGATACAACAGCTCCGGCGCTTCATGGGCATTGGTCAAACGGTCTTTGGCACAACCCGCACTCAACGCCGCCCAACACGTCTTCATTCGCGAAGCCACCCAAAAACACGACATCACGCATGTAATCTCCGACAATGTCTATGGAGCTTACGTTCCCGGTATCCCCTCGGCCATCGTGACCCACCAACTCGCGCCAATTGCTCCGGCATTTTCGGGCATGGTGCACCGCCGCTTTGCCGCTTGGCTCCATCGGTTCGACGAAGTGTGGATCCCAGATGTGGAAGGAGAGGATTCCTTGGCCGGCGACTTGTTGCAAAACAAATATTTCGGTGGGCCGATCCGCTACCTCGGCCGATTGTCTCGGTTCGATCGCCGCCGAGATGCCATCAAAAACATCGCACTCACCGTATTGCTCAGCGGTCCCGAACCCCAGCGAAGCATTTTCGAAAACAAGGTCGTGGAAGCCTGCCGCGACATCGAAGGCGCCAAAGTGGTCATTCGCGGTATACGGAATTGCAATACCGCCATTCCCGATGGCGACATCCGCTCCATACCCTTCGCCGATGGCATCGAATTGCAAAACTACCTGCGCCGTTCCGAAGTGGTGGTGGCCCGATCGGGTTTTTCATCGCTAAGCGATCTCATCGCCGTGGGAGTGAATGCCTGTGTTGTTCCCACGCCTGGACAAAGTGAACAGGTTTATCTGGCCAATCGCGTCGAGAATAAAAAGTGGTTCGCCCAATGTGGTCAAGACGATCTTTCCGCCGACGCCATCCTCCGCGCCAAGAACCTAACGCCGCCCCGCATTGGAAAATCCCATTTGGATATAGTCCTCGATGATTTTTTGAATGTTGCACAGCCGGCGCAACCCGATGAATCCCAACTGGAACAGCCGGATATGGAACATGGCTGATTTATTTCTGAAGACGTTCTCCCACTAGGCCTTCTTGGCCGTAAAAGCAAAAACTGACCCGGCGCCCGGCGTACTCTGCACCGTCAACGTCTCTTTGTGGGCCTCCATGATGTGCTTGCAAATCGCCAAGCCCAACCCGGTACCCCCTTGGTGGCGTGATCGGCTTTTGTCCACCCGATAAAACCGTTCGAACAACCGCGGGATGTGCTCCTTGGATATCCCGGGGCCGTCATCTTCGATTTCCACCCGAACGCGATCGCCCAAGTCGACGAAACGCACCCACGTATGTCCTCCCACCCTTCCGTAGTTGATCGAATTGGTGATTAGATTCGTCAAGACTTGGCTGATGCGAAAGGAATCGGCCATGACGTATATCGGCTTTTCATAGGCCTCGTCAAAAGTGATGTCGATATCGCGTTGATCGGCTTCTTGGTCGCGGCTTTCTATGATTTCCCGGGCCAGTTCGACCAAATCTATTCTCTCGATTTTCAGCTTGAGGTTGCCGGATTCGAATTGGGTGATCGTGTCGAGGTCCTCGACGATAAGCGTCATACGCTCAGCCGATTTGGCGGCCTTGCTCAAAAACTTGCGGTTGAATTTCGGGTCTTCCAAAGCCCCTTCCAAAAGAGTCAGGATATAGCCTTGAATGCTGAATATCGGCGTTTTGAGTTCGTGTGCCACGTTGCCGACAAATTCTTTTCGAAAATTCTCTTTCTGTCGGAGGTCTTGGATTTCCGCCATTCGATCTTCTGCCCAGTCAGTCACTTGTCGGTTGACGTCACCCAAGACATCCCTCCGCGTACTGAAACGATAGGGGCCATTGATCCGCAGCGAGTCCATGTTCTGATAGATGGCGTTGATGCGGCGGAAGATCACCCGCTTCAGCACCAGATGAAATACCAACCACAACACAATGAAAACGGAGCCAAACAATATCACGAACCGCCAAATCGGTGAGCCGTCAACCGCATATCGCATAAAAATCATCAGAACCACCACCACGACAACGGCAGCGCCAAAAGCGGTAATCAATGAGATGGCCAGTGGGCTGCGCCTCATGATTTCACATCGAATTTATACCCGACTCCCTTTACCGTTTTTATGTAGTCGGAGCCGATTTTCTCTCGGAGTTTTCTAACGTGCACGTCGATGGTGCGATCGCCCACCACGGCATCGTCGCCCCATATCGTCGCGAGGATCACCTCGCGGGTGTATACACGGCCGGGCCGGTCGGTCAAAAGCGACAAGAGTTCGAATTCCTTCTTGGGCAGTTCGAGCTCCTCCCCCTTGAGCTTCACCACGTATTGTTCCCGATCGATCTCAAGATCGCCAAGGTCCTGCGCTTCCTCCATCACCCCCGCACCTTTGCGTCGCAACAAGGCTTGAATGCGAGACAACAACACACGGGGTTTGATGGGTTTGGAGATGTAATCATCGGCGCCGGCGTCGAAACCTGCGATTTGGGAATAGTCCTCGCTGCGGGCGGTCAAGAATGCGATCAGACTCGGCTTGAGCGCATCGATTTCGCGCATGCGCACACAAGTTTCAATCCCGTCCATTTCGGGCATCATGACATCGAGCAAGATCAAATCGGGTAGAAACAAACGCGCCGTCTCGATGGCGTCGAGTCCGTTGGTCGCCGACTTCACTTCGTACCCTTCCTTTTCGAGGTTGTACTCTATCAGGTCGATAATGTCCGGTTCGTCGTCGACGATAAGAATTTTATCTTTTTTCATGCAAGCGGTTCTGCTGTTGACTTATGCAAAAATACGGTTATTAAATTGTAGGGCAGTGTGGGTCACATTCCGGCGGAATAGATGTTCATGAGCCAAATAGCCTTTCGGAAATCAGTTGAAAAACCCAACAATGTGATATGGTGATTGGAAACGTGCCGTGAAAATGAAAATGATGAGTAAATTAGCTGCATAGATATGGGAATGGGTAAATTACCAAAAGCACCTTTACAAGAAGCCATTTTTGAAATTCGTTGGCAGTTGGAGCCAGACGCAGGTGGTCGTCAACTTATAGATCCTGATTATGCTTTTGCGTTAGGCAAATTTCAGGATGCACTTAAAGACGACTTTCCGCATCATGTGGCAAAATTTCCTCAAGATATTCCGCATCAATTGCTCAATTATCAAACAATGCATCAATTTTGGCGAAAAGACAAGCAATGGCCTGTAGTCCAATTGGGACCGGGCATTGCGACGGTAAACGATACAGAACAGAATTATGATTGGCAAAAAACCTACTTGCAGAATATAAAACAAACTTTGGGTGCACTGGAGAAAAGCTATGGTCAAATCATTTTTAATTCCCTCACACTACGCTATATTGATGTAGTGCGGGTAGAAGATTATGATTTTGACAATTGGAGAGGGTTCATTCAAAACCATGTGAACTTCCGGTTTGATAATCTATTTAATACTCGAGGAGAGTTAGCCGGCTTCAATTTTGAACAATCGTTCAATTTGAACGAACTTGGATTCTTGAACATTAGCTTTACAAATAGTGAAAACAACAAAAAAGAAGATGTTTTCATCTGGCAAACCGCCGTTACCAAACAAGGAACTGTCCCTCAAAGTAAAGTTCAGTCGTGGTTAAATCGAGCACACGAATGCACTTCCGGTTTATTCAAAGAAATCTGTAAAAAAGAGTTTTATGACAGCTTTAGTAAATGAACCTGCTGCAACATACCATCAACCTATGACTTCCCCTACAATCGGAGGTGTTTTTTCACAGAGGTGTAGTTCAAGCATTTATCTGAGTAAGCCGGAAGTCTTCTCTGATCAAATTGCCGAAATGATTCAAAAGTTGAGTCGATTGAAACACCTGGAAGAAAACTGGGACAGTTACGGTGCAAGTGAGCCATCTCCGGTGGCTCTGGCCAACTCTCTCTCATTTCTGATTGACAATCACAACTTGGCATTACCCTTTTATTTTTTAGCCCCGGGCATCAATGGTGAGATTCTGATAGAATTCAAACAAGAAAATAAAGCAGCCGAACTTTATTTATTACCCGACGGTGAAAACGAGTTGCTCCTGTTTGAAAATGATGAACTCATAAGTGAAGGCGATCTCGACGAAAACTTCCACGAACTACTTGATTTCTTCAACCCATAGTCCTTTTTTGGATGGAAACCATCAATAATGATGACCGACTTCTCCGAAGGGTTCCATATTTGGATCCAAACTTTATCAAGGATGATGGAAGACCGGCTTCATCCGCATTTAACGTTAAAAGCGGCGAAGACGGTTTGTCTGTGGATCTTGAAAGATTGACTACCTACGCGAATTCCATTCGAGACCGAAACAAATATCGTCTTTATGGATTGCGTGCAGGATTCACCATCTCTCTCGGATTGCAAAATGTACACGAACCCCAAGAGGATAACCATGCACACTCTTTGATCAAAGGACGAATCACTAAAGGTATAGCTCGGAAATTAGCTGCAGAGGCCTTACGCATTGATTATCCGTGAGGAGTCTCTCAATTTTTTTACCGTAATTGTTAGGTAGCTCTCAACGTGTCGGAAGAACGTTACCGTGCCGTACTGCATATTGGTAGTCCTCAACGTGCCACAAGAACGTCACCGTGTCGTTAGGTACGGCATATACCTTGAATCTTTCTCCTTTTTGTGCTGTCAAAGAAATAGGATATCCATATAATTCAAAATGAAAATTGCGACGATGTCGAGATTGTCGAATTTCATATGCCGTACCTAACGGCACGGTTATGTTATCACCTGGTGTTTTTCTACCAATATCCCGTACCTAACGGCACGGACGTTCACCTCCGTTGTTTTTCCGGCGATACCTGATTGGCATACTCGACTCCATCCAACGCGGTGAAAAAATAATCTCTCCAAAAGTCCATTATACCGATCAATATCAAGGGTTCAGTTTTTTAATTGATTGATTTTCCTCGGTTGGCCGATTTCCCCCGGTCAACATGATTTCCATGAGGGCGGACACCGGCATCCTTTTCGCTCTTTCGGCTTGGGGGCGGCCGACGAGGCGGGGCGACCGTAGAAGCCCCGCAGCGCCGTGCCGGCCCCGCCGAAAGAGTGAAAAGATACAGGTGGTAGACCGACCCCCGCCGGGATGAATAAAACGTTCTCCCCGAAGAAAATCCTCCTCGAACACGGCAATTATGAAATTTAACTCAGAACCGGGGGCATGGCCAGATGAAAAACACCTCTTCAATGACGATCACCAACATCGAGGACCCTGCATGACTTCGCCGCACGTTTTACCGGTGATTTCATCGAATTTCGGTTACTTTGGGCAGATTCCGTGTGACTTTGCAAAACGCTTTAATCATCCCCACATGACGGCACCCCGTTTTTTCGGCTCTTATTTGTCCACTTTTATCTTGATTCTCGGCCCTATGCTCCCTTCCCATGCGCAGTTTCCGTCCAACACAACACCCACTTACGACGAGATTATTTCGGCTTACGAGGCCATTGCGGCGGGTCACGAGAAAACGACCAAGTTGATGGAATTTGGTCAAACGGACGCGCTTGTGCCGCTTCACGTTTTGGTCATCGATGCACATGGCGAGTTCACGCCTTCCTCCGCCAATGCTCATGAACAGGTCGTTTGCCTGATCATAAACGGCATCCATCCGGGAGAACCGGCGGGCATCAATGCGTCGATCACTTTTGCCGAGGAACGCGCCTCGAATCCCAATGATAACGTGGTGTATGTGATCGTGCCGGTGTACAATATAGGCGGCGCACTCAACCGCAATTCGTACTCGCGGTACAATCAAAACGGGCCGGAGGAATACGGCTTTAGAGGCAATGCCAAAAACTTGGACCTCAACCGAGACTTCATCAAGTGTGACTCTCGCAATGCGCTGTCTTTCACGCGGCTGTTTCAGATGTGGAAACCCCACGTTTTTCTCGATACGCACACGAGCAACGGTGCCGATTACCAGCCGACCATGACTTTGCTGTCAACTTTTCCCGAAAAGATGGTGCCGATGCAGGCAAGTTTTCTCGAACGTGAAATGGTGCCCGCTTTGTTTGAGGGCATGGCCAAGCGCGGAGAGCCGATGCTCCCATACGTGCATCTCAGCGGTAAAACCCCCGAAGATGGCCTCATGGCTTTTACCGATTATCCACGGTACGGATCGGGATACGCAGCGCTTTTCAATACTTTGTCCTTTCTTACCGAGGCGCACATGCTCAAACCGTTTGACCGCCGTGTGGAGGCGACTTTGGAATTCCTGCATGTGCTCGATGCGTTTGTCGCCGACCGCCACAAAGTGATCCGAGAGTTGAAAACCATAGCCGACAAACAAACAGCTTCAGAACGTGAATTTGACGTGCTGTGGCAGGTGAGCGACGAGGTGGACTCCCTGCTCTTTGCCGGTTACGAAGCCGTATTTGATTCGACACCATCCGGATTGCTCCTGTTCCATTATGACCGAGGCCGGCCCTATGAAAAAAACGTGCCTTACCGCTCTCATCACGTGGCGTACGGTCGGACGAAGCTGCCGAAGTACTATGTGGTGCCCGGCGCTTGGCGGGAAGTGATCGAGCGGCTGGAGGCCAACGATATCGACATGCGCGTACTTGAAAAGGATACAATCATTCAGGTGATGACCGACTACGTAGCGCATTATGAAACGCTTGATCCGCCTTTTGAAGGTCATTACCTTCACCACAATACCGGGACTACGCAGCGGCGTATGGACTTGACCTTTCACGCCGGAGACCGGTTGATACCCACCGATCAGGTCGGCAATCGGTACTTGGCATACACGCTCGATTCCAAGAGTGCCGACAGTTTTTTCAATTGGAATTTCTTCGATTCCATTTTGCGGAAGAAAGAATATGTCTCGCCTTATCTGTTTGAGGAAACGGCCAATGAAATCCTGCGTAGAAACCGACCGTTGCGGGATAATTTTGAAGCCCTGAAAGGCATGGACCCGGAATTTGCCAAAGATTCATGGGCACAGATGAACTATATCTTGGACAATTCCACCTTGGCCGAATCGGAGTATATGCGGATTCCGGTTTATCGGGTGGAATGAGGGATATTGTCAACCACTGTGATTGTGCTCGATGCAAAAGATCGAACCTGTTGCATTAATTCGATTTTCTTTAAATGCATATCGTTTCACCGTAGGTTTCCATTTTTCCACTTCCCCCAAACTTTCGATATTAATGGGTGGTGGGGAATAACTTTAAGAAGTGCCCGTCCATAAAGTCCGATAGCTGCGTTACGCTCGCCCCCTATAAATCCTCATTTACCCATGTAAACTGCGGTTTAAAGGGGCTTCGCAAGCCACTTCGACAAATGCTCAGTGCAAGCTTAGCTCTTGGACTTTATGATCCGGACACTTGACTCTATTGTCAGACAGTAAGTATGATTGCTTATCCTCCAAGTTTAACGGGAATTTAACGCGTGGTAAACCAACATGCCGCCGTGGAACCATACTTTTGCCCACCGTGAATTTCATCTCGATTTTTTTGCAAGGAATTTTCTTTGCCCCCTTCTTCGTTCGCCCTTCTCTTGGTGAGCTTTTCACTTCGCTGCTCGGTTCGGGCATCGAAGTGGCGAGCTTTGGCGTGGTGATCGGAGATGTGTTTTCAGGTGCCTTGCCCGAAGTCATCCACGGTGGAGTCGTTCGCGTTTTGTTGACTGCCGGGGCTTTGATGGTCTTCGTTTTTGGCATGAAGACCATGAGCGAGGGCGTTCAGGCCGGTGCGGGAGCCAACCTGCGTAGAGCCTTGGAATCCATTACCGGAAACCGTTGGATGGGGGCATTGTCGGGTTTTTCGGTCACCTCCTTGCTCCAATCGTCAAGTGCCACCACGGTCATGATCGTCAGCTTTGTCAACGCCGGGCTAATCACCACGGCGCAATCTGCCGGCATTGTGCTCGGGTCGAATGTCGGTACCACCATCACTGCGTGGCTGATCTCGGTGCTCGGATTTCGCGCCGGGCTCGCCGAGTACGCTTTGATACTCTTCGCAGTGGTTACACCGCTGCTTTTGATGCGCCGTTCGCGGATCCGCATATGGAGAAATTCCCTGATCGGATTTGCATTGATGTTCATCGGATTGGGCTTCATGATGGCCATTGTCCCAACGGCGGCCGATGCTCCGGGCTTGCATAGTTTCATCGAAGGACAAGTTCACAGTGGGTTTTCGGGCCTGTTGACATTCGTCGCTTTGGGTGCCATCCTGGCGGCATTGGTTCAGAGCTCTTCATCGGCCATCGCGCTGACCATGGCCTTGAGTTTTTCGGGAATACTGCCGCTCGAAGCCGGCGCGGCCATGATTCTCGGCGAGAATGTCGGTACCACGGTGACGGCTGAATTTGCAGCGCTTGCCGGAAACGTCCACGCCAAGCGCTCGGCCCGTATCCACACCTTGTTCAATATTTTGGGCGCCACCTGGATGGTATTTGCCTTGCCTTGGACGATCGACTTGATCAAGTCGGTGATGATGACCGACCCAACGGCGCCCACCGAAGCGGGTCGTGCGGCGAGCACGACTGCGTTGGCCGCCTTTCACACGGTGTTCAATGTCGCCAATTTCGCCTTGTTCATTTGGTTCACCCCAATTTTGACCCGATGGGCGGCGGCCACCGTACCCTCTCGCGGTGGCACCGATGAAGAGTCGAAACTGGCATTTATAGACTCGACGATAAACGTATCGGAAATATCCCTTCTCGAAGTGCGCCGCGAGATGGTCCGCTTCGGCGAGATCACACGTCGCATGGCACACATGGCTCGAATCCTGCTCACGGAAGCCGATCCCACCGAACGCGACAAATGGCACGAGCGAATCACGCATTACGAAAACGTAACCGACCGACTGGAAATTGAAATCGTGTCGTATTGCCTGAAACTTTCCACCACCAAGTTGACCGCTTCCGCTTCGGAACACGTCCGCGCGCTCTTGAGCATATCCGGCGAGTTGGAGCGCATCGGCGACACGTATTTTCATATTTCCAAGACCATCCGTCGGAAAAACGAATCACAGGTGTGGTTCACTCCCGATCAACGTCGAAGATTGCTCGAAATGATGGATCAAGTGGATGCAGCGGCGGAAATCATGATGCGCAACCTGCGGACCGATATGGACACACGGGTCGATGTCGCCTCGGCCAAAAAAGTGGAAATCGAGATCAACCAAACCCGCAACCGCCTGCGCAAAGAACATATCCATCGCATCGAAGAGGGCATGGACAACTTTCGCAGCGGCACGGTGTACAGCGAACTTTTCAACGCCTTGGAAAAAATCGGCAACCATATCGTCAACGTATCGGAGACCTTGGACGGGGAGGTGTGAAAACCGGCTACATTCGTGAAAATGTAAAAGGCTTGTTACCGAATCGCATCGGGAGATTCGGAATCAACACACGGATTATCGGTTTTTGATCCAAGACCTATCGTACGAAAAAGATAAAACGGGAGTTCAATTTTCAGCCGGCGCGGCAAAAGGCTCGGTCTCGGCAATATTGCTGTGGTTCAAGTCGCGGTCGATCAAGGTAACCGCAAACTTCACCGTATCGCCTTCGATGATAAATGGAGGCAAGGGAATCTCGGTACCCAGATCATTTGTGATTTTCACCTTGAGCTGCTTGTCTTGACCTTCGGGCGTCAGAAAAGGAATACGGAAGTTGGCGTTGCCCGGCAAGTCCACCAAGTGCCATTCCCCGTTTTCATCCTTTTTGTAATAGTCCAACCAGTAATTGTAATGGTATGGATTGGGCTCCGTCTCTGCCGAGTCGAGATAGGGCTGATAGGGTGGATCTACCTCATTGTCGTACAAGCCAAAGTTGCCATCTCCATCGGTGAAGGTCACTATGAGCTGCTTGGTGTCTTCCAAGTACTCAATGGAAGTGATCACCGGCTCGTCGGGGAGATCCTCCTTGTCTTCGCATGAAGAAAAAACCGCCGATAAAACCAACGCGGAAAGCAAGGTCAATAAAGAGAATGAAATATGTCGCTTGTGTGTCATTGTGGATTCTACCTTTGTAAAAGTACGGTTTTTCCGTTTGCCTTCAGTCGAATGAACCGTGGAATTTGGAATTATTGGATACGATCTCAACGACATACGACCGGATTTTCACCTTGAATTCGGACGAAGAATTCAACGCTCTCGCTTTGGAAATATTTCATTTCCAGCGGCGCAACAATCCAGTTTACGGCCGGTTCGTATCTTCTTTGTGCCGTAATCCCGAAAATGTAGACCGCGTCGAAGACATTTCCTTCATGCCGATCGAGGCCTTCAAAAACCATCGCGTCTTTGCCGGGCAAAACCCGGAAACGGAGGCCGAGATGATCTTCACCAGCACCGGCACTTCGGGAGCCGGCACTTCGCGGCACTTCGTGCGCGAACTCAAAGTCTATGAAAATGCCTTTCGCAAAGGCTTTGAACGGTTTTACGGGCCCGTTACCGACTACCGCATTTTGGCCTTGCTGCCCTCGTACCTCGAGCGAGAAGGATCGTCGCTTATCTACATGATGAAAACCTTGATCGAAGACAGCCGCCACACGGACAGCGGATTTTTTCTACACGACCGCGACCGATTGCGCCGGCTCCTCGCCCAACCCGACTCACAACGAAAAACCCTGTTGATCGGCGTGAGCTTTGCCTTGCTCGATTTGGTGGAAGATGGGTCAATGACATTGGAAAATACCATTGTGATGGAAACCGGGGGCATGAAAGGCCGTCGGCACGAGCCCGTGCGCGAGGAACTCCACCGTGTCCTCCAAACCGGTCTGGGCGTCGATGTCATTCACTCCGAATACGGCATGGCCGAATTGCTCAGTCAAGCCTACTCAACAGGCCAAGGCATTTTCGAAACCCCGCCTTGGATGCGGTTTTATGTGCGTGATGCACACGACCCCATGGCGCAGGCTATGGATGGACGCACGGGAGGACTCAACATCGTGGACTTGGCCAATATTCACTCTTGCTCATTCATTGCCACATCCGACTTGGCACGCGAGGTAAAACCCGGCCGTCACGATATTCTGGGCCGCATGGACTATACCGATCTGCGCGGCTGCAACCTTATGGTGAGCTGAACACATCGACACCAAGAAACAAAAAGTACAGACGTTGCGCGCAACGTCTCTACTCGGATATTATAATTGGACACCGATGCCTGTGCATACAAGCGCCTTATATTGCAGCTCACCACTCTGCACGACGAATGCCTTGCGGAATGGCACCCTCCCAATTCTACTCCACCCTCACGATAAAATAATTCTTCTTGCCGCGCTGCAGCAATACGTACCGGTCGTTGATCAAATCCGTCTTGGACACCGCGTAGCCTTCGCCGATCTTTTCCTTGTTTAGGCTGATGCTGTTTTGTTGTATCGCCCTCCGCGCCTCTCCCTTGGAAGGCAGGAAGCCCGACTCGGCAAGCAAATCGACCAAATCGATCCCATCTTCCAAGCGACTATGGTCAATACCAAATTGTGCCACCCCTTCAAACACGTCGAGAAAATCCGATTCGCTCAATTTCTTGAGTTCTGTAGCGGTCGACTTTCCAAATAAAATGCCGCTGGCCACCACCGCTGCCGACAATGCGTCCGCACCGTGAACCCGGTCGGTGAGTTCCTCGGCGAGCGCAGTTTGCAGCAGCCTGAGGTGAGGTGCCTCCGCGTGTTCCGCTATGAGTGATTCGAGTTCTTCACGCGGCTTCAAAGAGAATATCTTGATAAATCTTTCAACGTCCTCGTCCGACACATTGAGCCAAAACTGGTAGAATTTATACGGGCTTGTCCGCTTGGGATCCAACCACACATTCCCACCCTCCGATTTGCCAAACTTGGAACCATCGGCTTTGGTGACCAGCGGCGCGGTGAGCGCATATACTTCACCGCCACCCATGCGCCGCGTCAGCTCTATACCGGTGGTGATATTGCCCCATTGGTCGCTGCCGCCCATCTGAAGTTTCACGTCTTTGTGCTTCGCAAGGTGGAAGAAATCGTACCCTTGGATGAGCTGGTACGAAAACTCGGTGTAGGAAAGTCCCGTCTCCAAGCGATTTTGCACCGAGTCTTTGGCCATCATATAGTTGACCGAGATGTGCTTGCCAACTTCACGGATAAAATCGAGGAATTTCCAATCGGCAAACCACTCGTAATTGTCGACGACTTCCGCGTCTGCTTCACCGTCGCCAAAGCGCAGAAATCGCTCAAGCTGGGCGCGTTGAGCAGCGAGGTTGTTTTCGATGGTCTCTACATCGAGCAGTTGGCGTTCCTTGGTTTTGCCGGAGGGGTCGCCCACCCGGCCCGTAGCGCCACCGATGAGAACAATGGGCTTGTGCCCGGCGCGTTGCAGATAAGTCAACAGCATGATGGGCACCAAATTACCGATGTGCAACGAGTCGGCCGTCGGGTCGAAACCGACATATCCGGTCGTGAGCGACTTGGCGAGTTGTTCATCCAACCCGGGCGTGACGTTCTGCACCAATCCCCTCCATTCCAATTCTTCAATCAGCGACATAAGCGTGGTTTATCCGAAAATTAGCCGCAAATATAGGGGAGTTCGCGGTTTGCACCATCGCGCAGGTCACAGGTTTTGATTTCGTGTTGTGTGTGACCTCAACAGAATCTTCCGGCCTCTCAACCTTCTCAACTTTCCCGACCTTCTCAACTTTCTCAACTTTCTCAACCCTCCCCACCTTTTCCCATCACCCCATGCGGTTAAAAAAAAAGGTTTTTTAACTTGACAATCGGGATATTGAAGAAAAATATCTCTTAGCTTTGTCGTGAATTTTGAACACATTATACAATGATTAAAAAGCAGTTTCTCAAAACGCAACCCGTTTGCAAAGTGACCTTCAGCCTACCGGCTGAGGCGGCATCCAATGCCGAGAAGGTACAATTGGTGGGTGACTTCAGCCAATGGCAAGAAGAACCCATCGATATGATAAAGATGAAGAGCGGAGAATTCCGAACCACCGTGAACCTCGAACAAGGTAAAGACTATCATTTTCGATACCTCATCGACGGTAAAAGGTGGGAGAACGATTGGCAAGCCGACAAGTACGAGACTTCCAATCTCGGACACGTAGAAAATTCGGTCGTTACGACCTGAATTCCCTGAACATTTTATTATCGAAAACGAAAAAAACGGGTGGCGCAAGTCGCCCGTTTTCTATATAATTAAAGCCACTCATCGCTCAAATCTCGCAAACGAGGTTTCCGCAATCGATCTTCCGTGTTCCGTTCAGACTATCGATTCGGAGGGCACCGAACAAGATTTTAGTTGAGAAAAGCTCGGGGCATAGTTAAATCGACCTGTATAGAATGAATGTCGTCTTGCGTAAGGGCGGACGCCGGTATCCTTTTCACCTATTCGGCTTGGGGATGCACCGCTGAGACAGCGACCGGCGGAAGCTTGTCTCAGCGGTTTGCTTCCCCGCCGAAGAGGTGAAAAGATATAGGCGGTAGACCGCCCCGGCTATATGAAGGTGGTGAAAGTGCGGAAATGTGAGAAGGTGAAGAAAGTGAAGTAGATAATGGAGGTGGAAGTCAGCCGGGGTACGCCCAAAAAATAAGACGACCTATCTCTCAATCACTTGAGACAGGCCTCAAGATCGAAGGTGAAATGGAAATTCCGAAATTCATTTTTCTTCACCCCTCGGTGACGACACTGACTGCCCTGACTGTCTCGATCTCGATATTGACGTACTTGGCAAAGCGCATCAACTTGTTCCTTAGCCCGTCGGGCACGTCGTGTGAAAGGCTCTTTATATGGTTGAACACGACGTCTTGAATGACGTTCAAATCGGGGCGGATTCCCACGCGCCGCACCAGCTCCAAGGCGTTTTGCATGTTGATCAATATTTCTGATGCATCCTTGGAATTTCCGTTGGTCATCGGCCCGGCGGATTGAAGCATCGCATTGAGTCTGCTCGTACTCACATAGTTGAGTTCGTCGTGGTCCATGCGGAAATCCCATTTCTTGATGTCGCCGATGATGCGTCGCAAATGTGGGATATTGATTTTGGGCCTGGGCGACCTGAAAATGGCGCGCAGTTCATTGTTAAGCACCATTTCGAGATTCTGGACCAATATGCGCGGTGGGGCGAGACCCGAACTGAGCATGACATTGAGCAAGTTGTAGTTGCGGTTATTGATTTTCTGGTAGGAATCCGCAGCAAGCCTTTCTCCCTCACTGATCAGCGGTTTCAACTCGCGGAAAGCGGCAATGACTTCCTCGATAAAGCTGTGGTATTCCATCACGGGAATTTGCGAAAACGCCTTCCCTATCAAGTGGTGCTGACCGAGGTAGAGCACGACATAGCTGAATCTTTTTTCGCTGAGCGTCACTTGCGAACGCACGTGTGTGCGCCCGACCACCAAGCGTTGTGTGCCCTGCACGATGCGTCGGAAATGTATGGACTTGGCGCGGTAGTTGAAAACCGAAATTTCGTCAGGTTCCTCTGCAAATAGCGAGGATACCGCAAAGTGCATCCCGATCTTGGTCAAGGTCAACTGCGACGGCTCGACAAGCTTTTCAAACACTTCTGCACCGGTGGTGTATTCGGAATTGTTGGGTCGGATGACGCTCAGCTTTTGCAAGAACATCTCACGCAACGGCTTTTCCGAAACCCCTCGGGCGATTTGGATCGCACGGCAAGCGTACTGCAATACCTGCACGGTCTCAATGCCGGTCACTTCGTCGAAAAACCAAGCGCAACTGGTAAACATCAGCATGCTCTGCCGTTGCATTTCCAGCAGCCGCATCACGGGCGTTTGATCATCCTCGCTCAAGTGAGGGAATTTTTCGGCCAGAAACTTTCTTACGTTGATCTCCGTGTGGTCCATCAATACCGTAATGTATTCATCCCGCAACTCCCATGGAGCCGTGTGAAAGCTACCCATTCGCCGCTCGTAGATCTCATCGAGTTCGGTATTTAGCCAATCGAGGGATTCGCGCAAGGGTGCACGCCACTCCTGATTCCAGTCGGGGTAGCCGCCCGTGTGACATCCGCAATTGGAGCGCCATCGCTCCACTCCGTGGACGCAGCTCCACGATGAGTTTTCGTGAATTTCCACCTCGTGACTT
>CAJDXB010000072.1_pt1 | contig 29274 bp, 22 predicted proteins | sample 7391691 | NCBI WGS metagenome assembly CAJDXB01 (sample SAMEA7055747, study PRJEB34461) | soil metagenome | biome: terrestrial ecosystem; feature: Peninsula; material: soil | place: Antarctica | collected 2016 | reverse complement strand
CCAGATGGCCTTATTCATGGTCGCCTGCGTAGTGACGAATAGGTTTGCAGGGTAGATGGTGATGTTGTCGAAGGTGCTGATGTTCTCACCGCTTTCGGGATCAAAGGTGGTGATGTGGTCGATCTCATCGCCAAAGAATTCCAGACGGATACAGTAATCGGCGTAGGCGGGGTAGAGGTCGATGGTATCGCCCTTGACACGGAATTTTCCCCGTTCGAGCAAATGGTCTTGACGTGAATACAACCCGGCGACCAACAGGCGCAGCACGCTGTTTCGCGCTGCGAGTTGACCGCGCTCCAAGTAGATCACGCTCTTGTGAAACTCACTTGGATTGCCGATACCATAGATGCATGACACCGAAGCGACAACGATGACGTCTCGCCGGCCCGAGAGCAACGCCGAAGTGGCACTGAGACGCAGCTTTTCGATTTCCGCGTTGATGCTCATGTCCTTTTCTATGAACGTGTTGCTCGTGGGTATGTACGCTTCCGGTTGATAGTAGTCGTAATACGACACGAAGTACTCCACCAAATTGTCCGGGAAAAACTGTTTGAACTCCCCGTAAAGCTGCGCGGCCAAAGTCTTGTTGTGCGACAATACCAAGGTCGGGCGGTCGACTTGTTCGATCACATTGGCCACGGTAAAGGTCTTGCCCGACCCCGTGACTCCAAGCAGCGTTTGATGTTCGTCACCGGCAACAATTCCTTCGACCAACTGTTTTATCGCCTGCGGTTGATCGCCGGTGGGTTTATACTCTGAGGTTAACTTGAATTTCATTACAATTGCAAAACTATGAAGAGTCCTTCAATGGGAGCCGGTTTTCGTACCACAAATTCGGGTATTAACACTTGCGAAAACCGCGCGGCAACAATGAGTCTTTCGCGCGGGCGTTTAGCATACGTTCGACTTTACGTAAGAAAGTCATGAAGATTGTCTTTCGCATTCCCCAAACGCAACCTCACGAGATATGTTTTTGAAAAGAATCCTGTACTATCTCAATCCGGCCACCTTGTTCAAAAAAGGCACGGAAAAATTCAGTCTGCGCATGATGCACGGCATCAACCGCATTTCGATCTTCATATTTTTGATCTGTATCGTCATCATGATGGTCCGGCATTTTACCCGATGAGTGATCCTCCGCAAATTCGCAAACGCGAGGGAAACGACGGTTCCATTCTCGTGCGGTATGTCGAACTCCACATCCATGGCAATAGTTTGGATGAGGCGCGCCGTCTATTGAGGGCTCAAGCTCCACTCGTGCGCAATTGCGAGGGGTGTTTTCACTTGGAGATCAATGAGTGTTTGGACGACCCCGGCATTTTTTCCACTTATAGTTATTGGACAAATGCGGAAGTGCTGGAACAATACCGAAAATCCGAAGTATTTCGAGAGTTTTGGAATCGCATGAAGCCAATGTTTCTTCACAAGGCCCAAGCGCGATCTTTTGTGCATTTGGTCGCGCCCATGTAGGTCGAAAAAATGAGGCGTTTATTGTTCGCTTCGCTCGCATTCGCTTAATTTTTTCTCGCAAAGGCGCAAAGCTCCTAACGAGAATACTGAGCATCGCTCAGACCAAGAACCTTAAGCATATGAACGTTCGCTGGAAACATCCACAAAAAAAGGCGCACCGTTTATATCACGGCGCGCCTTCAAATGGAAAAGGTGAAACTTTAACTCAGCCCACGCCGTGATCGTAATGGTTTTCGATTGGGCATTCTTCTGTTTGCCCGGTTTGTATACCACCTCAATTTCTCCCGTTTCACCCGGTGCCACCGGTTCTTTCGGATAGTTCGGGACGGTACATCCACAGCTTCCTTTGGCATTTTCAATGATCAAAGGCTCGCTTCCCGTATTGGTGAAGGTGAATACTTTTTTGTTTTCTGAGTCTTGCTTGATCTCACCGAAGTCGAAAGTAGTATCTTCAAATTTCAGTGAAGTCGATGGTCCCGCGGTTTTTTTGTTCAATTGATCTGCTAGAGGTTTTACCGCGTCAGCTTGATTTAATGCTTGTTGGCGTGCTTTAGCCGGAGAAACATCGGTATTGGCAGTTCGTTCAAAATTTGCTTTTGCCTGTGCCGGGTTACTGTATGGTACGTCGTCTTTGCTTATCAAGAGATAAGTGTTCACCGCGAGCAAGGCCGCGATAAAAATCAAAAGTCCGTTTTTTAATGTTTCGCTCATATCGTGATGATTATCGTGTTTTGGGTAAATCGAGTTACAAAATTAGGAAACCCCGTACACAAAAGTGAGATTTAACAAATCCTTTAATTTTCGTTCCGCGCCAAGTTGAATTCTGCGTACCGATTTTCTTTTAGAAGTTGAAGGGCGCGGTCATAGGCATTCCAGTATGGATTGAACACTTGGTAGTAGGCTGAGTAATCCCACATGTTTCTGGCTATCAAGGCCTTCGTCCTACCTTCGATCATGTCTTTGGAGTGGATGAATTCTTCGGGATCCCATACGAAAGCCGTGTCTTCGGCCAGGGCATAAGTCTTGAGAGCTTCAATCACCGGGTCTATGTTAAATCCTGCGATAAATGATTCGACCGTCGGAAATTGCTTTTTCAGGGATTTGCGGTGCTTGTTGGTATACGAGATCGCAAAGGAATTCATGATCCCCCGGCGAATCAAATCCGTGTTCAATTTCGAGGATTGAGATGTGTCGATGGGCACGAATACATCCGGCAGAATACCACCCCCTCCGTATACCGTGCGTTTTTTATTGGTGAAATATTTCAAGGAGTCGGGCAGGTTCAGACTGTCCAGAGACCACAGTTGTAATACGCTTCGAGTCCGTCGTCGTAAGGCTTTTGAATGCACCGACCACTCGGTGTGAAATATTTTTGCGTGGTCAATCGTACCATGCTTCCATCGGGCAGTTGGATCGGTCGCTGTACCAGTCCTTTTCCGAAACTTCGCCTGCCGACGATCAGCCCGCGGTCCCAGTCTTGCACCGCTCCCGACACGATTTCCGAGGCACTCGCCGAGCCTTCGTCGATCAAAACCACCAAACGGCCCTCTTCAAAACCGCCGATCGAAGAAGACTTGGCTTCACGACGCGGGTAGCTGCGTCCCTCGGTGTATACGATGAGCTTCCCGGGTTCCAAAAATTCGTCGGCCAGTTTTATGCTCGTTTCCAACAAGCCCCCACCATTGCCTTGCAAGTCCAAGATCAAGTCTTCCATCCCTTGTTCCTTCAATTCCGCCAGGGCCTTGTCGAATTCCTCGATGGTCGAGCGTGAAAAACGGTTGAGCTTGATGTAACCGATTTTGTCCGTGGCCATGTAGGCTGCGTCCAAACTGTATATCGGAATTTCGTCGCGGGTAATCTCAAAGACCAACAAATCCGGTACGCCGCGCCGTTTGATGCCCACGGTCACCTTGGAATCTTTTGGCCCGCGAAGGCTCGTGGTCACATCGGAATTGGTGATGCCCATACCTCCGACATTCTCGCCATCGATCTCCACGATTTTGTCTCCGGCTTGAATGCCCAAGGTTTCGCTCGGGCCACCGGAGATGGGCGATACCACCGTGATGGTGTCGTGTATGATGTTGAACTGTATACCGATGCCTTCAAAGTTGCCCTCCAATCCCTCGTTGGCGCTCTTCACATCCTTGGCCGAAATGTAGGAACTGTGCGGGTCGAGGTCGCCGAGCATCGTGCGGATGGCGTCTTCCGTCACCAGTCCGATATTCACCGTATCGACGTAGTTTTGTTCAATGTGGTACAGGAGCGCGCTGAGTTTTTCAGCGGCTTGTCGATATTCGGTTTTCTCTTCATCGGCGGGAGTGATTGTTTGTGCTTGCACTTGAAACGCCAAAAGCGTCGCCGTCATAATCGACCAAAAAATTCTCATGAATGTCGTTTTCTCTTTATACTCGTTTGCGTTTATTCGCGGATTTCACGCGCGTCATAAAGGTAAACCCAATTGCGTGCAGACCATTGTCAACCACGCGTTAATTAAGGTTAATCGCCCGTTGCGGAATGCCACCCTTCGGTATACGTCCAAGAACAAAGATAAGGTTTCGACGCGGGAAGCCGAATGCGAAGGCCCGGAGGATTCACTGCACCTGATTGATTCGCGGTTTAAAAGTCTGTGGAAGTAAGCGTTTTCTTTTCACAAGTTTTACGCTCCCCGGTTTTTAGCGTGATCGGTCTTTGATTCGAATATGGTTGAATTATAATAGTTGAATTCTATCCATGAATTTCAGAACCTGTTTTATTATGTAATTAAATTTTCTCCACCTCTCTTTTTGGGCGTGACCCCCGGCAGGCCTTCTCTATCGATCTCACTTTATCCATCTTCTCAATCTTCTCCACCATCTCTACCTTTCTTTGGCCGGGGGTCGGTCTACCGCCTGTATCTCCCTCTGCGAGAGGGGCGGAGCGCAAGACGTGAAGGTGAGCGTCTAAGGCGATGCACTGAGGCCCTCGAAGTGTCGCTGCCTTCACGCCGCGCTCCGCAACCCGCTCGCAGAGGGAGGATGCCGGCGTCCGCCCTCACGTGGGACAACAATTACACACACATTCTCCATTAACTCTTCTAATGTAAGATTCGATAAAAATATTGAGAATATTGGTCTGATTTTCAGCTCTGGAAGTCCTCTTTCAACCTCGCCGTAACTAGATGGGGACAACCTCCGTAAAACTTGCTTATTAAGGAAAGCCCGCGATCCTAACATCGGTTTGTTGTTGAAAAGTGCGGGATCGAAAAACCATGTTGCCCGAGAAACTATATACCATCGAATCGCCGGACTGGAACAGAGTCGAAGAGCAATTCGCTAAATGCTACGCCCCGATTTATGTCTTTGTCACCGAAAACAAAGGCAGCCTCGATGAAGCACGAGCGGTATACATCGACGCTTTCATTTATTATGCGCGTTCCCTGGAACTCCACGGTCCTTCAATGATCGACAATGGAGAGGAAATGGTTTATTCCTTCGCCCGAAAACTTTGGGTCAAAAAATTGCAAAACCGTCGGGCCGATACATCCTATATCCGCCACAGGCGTGAGTTCTGCGAAGTGGACGACGCCTTTGACGACATCGACCTGATCGATAAACGAACGGATTTGGTCTCGAAGAAACTCGCCGAGATCGGAGAGCCCGGCAGAACCTTGACACTCGAACACATCGGCCAAGGCAAGGACATCGAAGAGGTCATGAGGAGATTGGGTTTTGCCAATCACGACAGGGCATACGCCAATTTGATCTCCTGTGTGCGACGCTTGATAGAGGTGACCGAAAAACGAAAAATCAACATCGACGATGCGGCTTTCGCCGATTTATTGAAACACACTCTCCAACCCGATGAGGAATCCCATCCGGAATCTCTTGCGCATTCCGACGAAGCGAAAGTGGCCTTGGCCCTTATGTCGCGAACGGTGGCTATTGTTCGAGGTTACGTGAAACGAAAAGAGCGTTTGATCCGTCTGCGAGAAATCAGCAAACGCCAACTCCCGGACAATTCCAAGGCGTTTGAGGTCATTAACAAAGCGGAAAAAACAAAAAAGAAGATGAAACCATTAAGCTTGATCTTTTCCGTTGCATTGATTGCAATTGCCATTTCGGCGCTCACATCCTTCGGCATCATGCACTTCGATGGGGGGACCAACAAAAAATCATCCGAGCAATCGGACATTCATACGGCTGCTGAGGACAGCATCGACATCGAAGAGGAAATTGCACCACTTCTCGAATCACCGCGATATCTCACGGCTTTTGCCGTCGCCGCGCCGGGATATTACATCACTTCTTCCGATGTGGGAACCCGCGGTTCGCAATGTGTACTCCATGGCGAAGCGGAACATGATATCACCGGCAAAGTGCTCTACAGCGATACGACCCTCGGGTTGGCCATCGTTTTCGATGCTGACGGAAACTTGTCCAATCTGCCTTACATGCCGGCGCCGAAATCCTCACCCGTCGGTGAGTCGATTTTTTCCGTGGGATTTTCCGATGGCAACTTTCATTATTCACAAGGGGTGGTAGCCAACACGACCGGTCGGTATTCGCAAATCGAACTCTCCGCCTCTGCGCTCGGGGCGCCGGTGTTTGCCCACCACGGACAGTGGATCGGCGTGATCGTAAAAGGCGACGAGGTTTCGAATAAAGTTAGGGTGTTGCCGGTGGAAATGGTTCAAGACCTTTTGGAAAAGACGGCAAGGAATGGAGATTATCCCAAAGTGTTGTTGCCCCATCGCAATGGTTTGTACTATGACGATCGGCCAAACCAAGTCGATAAGATTCGACCGCAAATTTGGAAGATTAAATTGATGGGTTAGAGGCAACCTTTACCATCGAGACACGTATTCCAATCACAAGTCTCGACAAGCTATGAAACGAAAGCCTCTCTGCAACGCAGGGAGGCTTTTCGTTTTTTGGTATCCGTCCATCAAGCCCGATGGTGGGAGGTTGGTGATCGGGGGTTGGTGTTTCCGCCGATCACCGACGTTTTTTTATTGGTCTTAATCTTTTGAGTTGAAGATTTTCACGCGCATGCTTGTGCAGCCGCGAGTTTCCCGAATTACGCTTAGTGCAATCCCTCGGTGGTAAGATAGCGCTCGGCGTCCAGAGCCGCCATGCAACCCGTTCCGGCGGCGGTAACGGCTTGGCGGTAAACGCGGTCAGCCGCATCACCCGCTGCGAATACGCCTTTGACATTGGTGCGGGTTGAACCCGGCTGAACGATGAGATAACCGGTTTTGTCCATGTCCAAAACTCCTTTGAAAATGTCCGTGTTGGGTTTGTGACCGATGGCCACAAAAAATCCCGTGACTTTCAAATCGCGCTCTTCTTGTGTTACGTTATTGAGAACCCGTACTCCATCGACACCTTGCTCGCCAAGGACCTCCACGGTTTGGTGGTTCCAGAGCACTTCTATGTTTTTGGCCTCCAGCACTCTTTTTTGCATGACGTGGGAAGCGCGGAGTTCATCGCGTCGAACGATCATGTATACCTTGTTGCAAATTTTGGATAGATAAGTGGCCTCTTCTGCGGCGGTATCACCTCCACCTACGATGGCGACATCTTGCCCTTTGTAAAAGAAGCCGTCGCAAACCGCACAAGCGCTTACCCCAAACCCATTGAGCCGCTGCTCACTTTCCAAGCCGAGCCATTTGGCTGACGCTCCTGTGGAAACGATGATCGAGTCGGCGGTGACTTTTTTGTTGCCGTCGATGGTTACGGTGTGCTTTTGACCGTTGCCCCCGCTGAAGTCCACGGCGGTGGCCATGCCGTAGCGGATATCGGTGCCGAAACGCTCGGATTGTTTTTTAAAATCCTCCATCATGTCAGGGCCTTTGGTGCCTTCCGGATATCCCGGATAGTTTTCCACATCGTTGGTGATGGTCAACTGTCCTCCGGGCTGCAAGCCTTGGTACATGATGGGTTTCAAATCGGCGCGGGCCGCATAAATCGCGGCGGCATATCCCGCGGGTCCCGATCCGATGATCAGGCATTTTACGTGTTCGATATCTTCTTCGCTCATGCTCATGAGAATAATTGGGTTGTGGAAATTCGGCCGCAAAGGTACGAACTTCGGTCGCAAAAAAGGTTGTGATTTACATCACTTGGATCGATGGGTTCAAAGGTTTTGTCGATTGATGCCGTGTGGAAATTGATTGGCTCGTTGCACTCATGATGTGATGTGCGTGAGGGCGGACGCCGGCATCCTCCCTTCGGGGGCGGGTTGCGGAACGCCGGCGAGGCACAGCGCCCCTTCGTCAAGAGCTCAGTGCAGCCCTGGGAAGCTCGTGCCTCGCCGTTGCGATCCGCCCCGCTTCCGAAGGGAGATAAAGGCGGTAGACCGACCCGGTGGAGAGGAAGAGGAAGTTGGAAAAGTGGGGAAGGTTGGGGAGGTTGAGGAGGTATGGATAGCCGGGAAAGTCTGCCGGGGCACGCCCAAAAAAAACCTACACCAATACCATTCAAATATGTTCAATCCACACTTTTCACTCCTTACTTTTCATTTCCTTTAGGCGACGGTGATTTTGCCGTCTTTGTATACGGCTTGGATGTGGTGGAGCAATTCAACGCCTTCTTTGCGGGGGCGCTGGAATGCTTTTCGACCGGAAATGAGTCCTGTGCCGCCTGCGCGTTTGTTGATCACTGCGGTGCGAACGGCTTCGGCCAAATCGGTTTTGCCCGAGGAAGCGCCGCCGCAGTTGGCCACTTGGTATCGGGTCAAGTCGATGGGGTGGTCGGAGCAGTACTTGTCGTACATTTCCTTCGAGGTCTTGCCGAAATTGAGTGCTTTGAATCCGCCGTTGCCTTCGGGGAGTTTTTGCTTGATGATGTCGGCTTGGATGGTCACGCCGATGTGGTTGGCTTGTCCGGTGAGGTCGGCTGCGGAGTGGAAATCCTGCTCCTTGGTTTTGAAGGCCGAGTTTCGCGTATAGCACCATAGGACCGTCGCCATGCCGAGTTCGTGGGCGTATGCGAATGCCTTTGCAATTTCTACGATTTGTCGGTCGGATTCTTCTGAACCGAAGTAGATGGTTGCACCTACCGCTACGGCACCCATGTTCCAAGCGTCTTTGACCGTGCCAAACAGGATTTGGTCATACGTGTTGGGGTAGGTGAGCAGCTCGTTGTGGTTGATTTTTACGATGTAGGGTATTTTGTGAGCGTATTTTCGAGCGGTGAGGCCCAACACGCCAAAGGTGGATGCCACGCCGTTGCAGCCGGCTTCCATGGCGAGTTCCACGATGTTTTCGGGATCGAAATAGTCGGGATTGGGCCCAAAGGCGCTGCCGCCTGAGTGCTCGATGCCTTGGTCAACGGGCAGGATGGATACGTAACCGGTGCCGGCGAGATTGCCGGTGTTGTACAGGCGTGCCAAGGAGTTCAATACTTGTGGGCTGCGGTTGCTGTCGACGAATACCCGTTCGATGTAATCGGCGCCGGGCAATGTCAGCTTCGATTTGTCAATGGTTTTACTTTTGTGATTGAGCAGATAATCCGCTTGGTCTCCCAAGAGCGATTCCAAATTTTTCATAGTCAGTTTTCCGTTTGATGAAATATGTGGTGATTCATGAGTTCAATTTTGCGGTGATGCCATCATATCGCGTTGGATATAGGATGTTTTGCACCCTGACCGCACCGTGCGTTTCGCGGGTTCAAATTTCGGTATTTTTATTGAGTTGGTGAAAGGGAGATGAAGGAAGGTGAGAAAAAGGACGATAATTGCATTTTGGTGATTGATCGGCCTTCGCTTCGCTCAACACTGTCCATGTGTTAGAGGTGATTTCCGGATAATTAGAGTTCTGCGCAGTTGGCGGAAAAAGCTGAAACCGCAAAGAAAGGCGCAAAGAACGCAACGGGTTCTTCCCTTTTCGTCACATGCCCCACAAAAACCTGTCAGGTTATACGACGCACCTTCCCCACCTTCACAACCTTCCCCACTTTCCCAACCTCCTCAACCTACATATTTCAAAAACACCACGCCCAATGGAGGCAAAGTGATCGTCACGCTCTGGTCTCGACCGTGGGCGGCGGGAACTTCGGCGTGGACCGGTTCTCGATTGAGAGTGTCGCTTCCGCCGAAACGCCTGTCGTCGCTGTTGAAAATCTCGGTCCATCTGCCGGGTGCAGGAAGACCGACGCGGTAGTTTTCGCGTGGAACGGGCGTGAAATTGCAGATGACGGCGATGTACTCGATTGAGTCGCTCGACTTTCTTAAAAAACTGATTACGCTGTTGGCCGAGTCGTGAATATCGATCCACTCAAAACCACGCTCTTCGTACTGCTCCTCGTAGAGTGCTTTTTCGGTGCGGTAGAGGTGGTTGAGCGCCGCGAGTTCACCCGCGATGCCGCGGTGAAGCGGTTGGCCGGCGACATGCCATTCGAGACTGGAGTCGTGGTTCCATTCGCCCGGTTGAGCGAATTCACCGCCCATGAACAGCAGCTTGGCTCCCGGATGGGCATACATGTATGCGTACATCGTTCGCAAATTCGCAAACCGCTGCCACTCGTCGCCGGGCATTTTTCCGATGAGCGAACCCTTGCCGTAAACCACTTCGTCGTGAGACAGCGGCAACACGAAGTTTTCGCTGAAGGCATAGTAAATGCTGAAAGTGATTTCGTTTTGGTGGTGTCTGCGATGGATCGAGTCTTTTTGAAAGTAGGTGAGAGTGTCGTGCATCCAGCCCATCATCCATTTCATGCCGAAGCCCAAACCGCCGAGATGCGTCGGGCGCGATACTCCCGGCCAAGCGGTAGACTCCTCGGCGATGGTCAAAACATCGGGAAATTCACCGTAAACCGCCTCATTGAATTCTTTTAAAAATTGGATCGCTTCGAGGTTTTCTCGCCCTCCGTATTTATTGGGAATCCACTGTCCTTCCTCGCGCGAATAGTCAAGGTAAAGCATGGAAGCGACGGCATCGACACGCAATCCGTCGGCGTGGTACAAATCGAGCCAAAACAGCGCGTTGCTGATGAGAAAGGATCGTACCTCGTCGCGGCCGTAGTTGTATATGTAGCTTTTCCAATCGGGGTGATAGCCTTGGTTGGGATCCTGATGTTCGTAAAGGTGGGTACCGTCGAAATAGTGAAGTCCGTGGAGGTCGGAAGGAAAATGCGAGGGCACCCAGTCCAAGATGACCCCGATGCCTGCGTGGTGCAGGGTTTCGATGAGGTGCATGAAGTCTTGGGGCGATCCGAATCGGCTCGACGGAGCGAAATACCCGGTGGTTTGATAGCCCCAGGAACCGAAGAAGGGGTGTTCCATAACCGGTAAAAACTCCACGTGGGTGAAGCCCAAGCCCGTGAGATAAGGTGGAAGCTGCTCTGCGAGTTCAAGGTAGGACAATGATCGGTTGCCGTCTTCAGGTACGCGCTTCCATGAGCCGATGTGCATTTCGTAAATCGATAAGGGCTCGGCGTGCGGGTTTTTGGATTTTCTCGTTTTCATCCAATCTTGGTCCTTCCATTCGCGCTGCAAGTCCCAAACAACGGAAGCGGTCTGAGGGGGCATCTCCCATCTCATGGCGAAAGGGTCGCCTTTTTCGGCTTCGTATCCGCGGTTGTGTGAGTGGATGTAATATTTGTAAATCGCCCCTTGTCGCACCCCCGGCACGAAGACTTCCCAGATTCCGCTGTCGCCATGAGGGGTGAGGCGGTGTCTGCCCCGGTCCCAATCGTTGAAATCACCGATTACGCTCACGTATTCGGCGTTTGGTGCCCATACGGCGAAGCGCACGCCATCTTTTTCGTCGATGCGCATAAGATGAGATCCGAGCTTTTGGTACAGCCGATGGTGCTTGCCTTCGCGAAACAAGAAAATATCGTATTCGGTCAGGAAATCGGTTTTGGCCGTCATCTCCTGTGTTGCATCGGATTTTATCGGCGTTGCTTTCTGTTGGGGGGGTGAGGCTTTCATTCCGCTCGATTCTTTTTTCAAAACTTCTTTTTGGGGGTTGGTTCTTTCGACCGAGGTGCTCTTGCCCGGCTTGGTGTCGGATTTCTTGTTTCCCATCCTTTGTGTCTGACCTGTTGGACGCGATTGGCCGGCTGAGTCCATTGGATGGGTCTCCGATTTTCCGGACCCCTTCGCCGGTGCCGGCCCTCTCGATTTTCCGGTCATCGGAGCTTTGGCAGATGCAGCTGATTGGGCTTTCTTCGAAATTTTGGACGGCGATGCCACTTTTTTCGTCCCACCTTTATTTCGGTTTGTTGTATTGGGTTCCTTTTTATTATTGGCCATGATTGTCATTTAATATTGTTTCGATGCCCTTGATGGGAATAATGACCCAGTCGGGGCGATTGTTGATCTCGTAGTTCAGTTCGTACACCGCCTTTTCCAATAAGAACGTGTCGAGCAAGATGTGAAAATCACCTTCATTTTCCGGTACCAAACCGCTTCCTTGGATTTGTTCGAGATAGCTGTGCAAAAATATGCGGCCGGTTACATTGTACCAGAGCTCCGCCCATTTTTCGGCTTCGTACTGCGGAGAGTTGCCGAAATTTTCCAAAGCCACTCCCTGTGCGGCGTAGTGAAAGGAGCGCAACATGCCGGCGACGTCGCGCACCGGGGAACGTTTGAGTCTCCTCTCGCTAAATGACCTCGCGGGCTCACCTTCAAAGTCGATGATGATGAAGTCCTCACCGGTCCACAGCACTTGCCCCAAGTGGTAATCCCCGTGGTTTCGAATTTTGGTGGAGGTTATTTTGTGGTCGAAGATTTTTTTGAACCGCTGTAAAATGGCTGACCGTTGCCCGAGAAGGTTTTGAACGCGGTCTCCGAAAGCTTCGGGAAGTCGGGTTTTATTTTTTCTCAACGTGTCGAAAGTCGAGCGGGTCAGCGATTGCAACCCGGAATACAATGAACGTTGATAGTGCAAGGAAAATGATTCCGGAGTAAAGTCGGGGTTTTTGGTGTCTGCCGCCAGGGCCATGTGCATTTCGGCGGTGCGACGGCCCAACAAGGCCACGATTTCCGGGGCATGCACTCCGAAAAGGTCCCTCGTTGAATCGTTGAGTTCGCCGATATGCAAAGGCTCGGTCAGCGCCGCTATTTTGGGCAAGGTTCCGTCCGACTCTCGGCGACTCATCGCACGGTCGTAATAGCGGCGCAGCATGTCCTTGGTGTGTTCGAAGGCATCGCCTTGGTTGGCCACCAATTCCTGCACCATGCCGAAGATCATGGAACCGCCACCGCGCCCAACGATTTCCATCGCGCCGAGAAAAGCCGGTGAATGCGTGAAACTTGTTTTTTCGGTCAAGTACCGGGTGATTTCCACATCGGGATTCATCGATGCATCCAATTTGCGGTAGAGCTTCAAAAAATAATCGCTGCCGTATATGATGGACGTATTGCTTTGCTCTGCGTTCAGCATGCGGCCCGAAGGTGGCCCATCAGTTTCTACCGATTTGCGGCTGCGCCGGGTGAAGTCCAACTGACCGCCGCTTGTTTTCACGGCTTTGCCCTTTTGCAACAATTCGAAAATCTCCGTGCGGAACGCATCGTGGTATACGGCGTCGATGAGCATGCCTTCGCGTTCATCCAAAGTCAATTCTGCGATCTTGGCCTTGTCGGGCAGCTCTTGGAGTTCGTCAAACTTATCGACGAAGGCCATGGGCAGCAAGTATAAGTCGGGCAACCCTTCACCATAGGCCACTTCCACTGTGCATATCGCCAAATCGCTTTCCTTGCCCGGCAAGAGGAGGACTTGCGTCAAATCCATTGAAATCACTTTGCGGCCCTTGCCGCCAAACCAACGGCAGCGTTGGAGATACGCCGGCAGCATATACCCGGCGATATTTTCGCGTACCGATACCTTGGTCAAATCCGCGAAGGTTTTCATTTCCAATTTGGGCAAAGTGCCATCTTCGGCCCAATCTTTTTCCGGGTCGGTGGTCAAATGGAACCAGTAGTAACCGTGGGAGCCCAATGTGAACATGTAGTCGCCATCGTCGATGCGGGGAAATTCATTGTTGCTGAATACTTCCACCGGGGTCCAGCCCTCAAACTCCTCCAAGTCGAGTTCGACGGCTTGGGCATACCGCGATAGGTTGGCAACTATCAAAATCGTTTCATCCTCGTAGCGTCGAATGAATGAAAGGACCTTGGCATTGGCGGGCGACAGAAATTCGATGGTGCCGCGGCTGAACGCCTTGTGTTTTTTCCGCATTGCGAGTATGCGCTTCATCCACCACAACAGCGAAGAGGAGTTCATCTGCTGCGATTCGACGTTGATGGCCTCGTACCGGTATTCGGGGTCGATGATCACCGGCAGGTACAGCTTCTGTGGATTGGCCGTGGAAAACCCAGCATTTCTATCGGCGTTCCACTGCATGGGAGTGCGTACTCCGTCGCGGTCGCCGAGGTAGTAGTTGTCGCCCATGCCTATTTCGTCTCCATAGTAGATCACCGGTGTGCCGGGCAGGGAAAACAACAACACGTTCATCAGCTCGATCTTGTTGCGGTTGTTTTCCATCAACGGCGCCAATCGGTGTCGGATGCCGACGTTTATTCTGGCGCGCGCTTCCTTGGTGTACACGCGGTACATGTAGTCGCGCTCTTCGTCCGTCACCATTTCCAAGGTCAGTTCGTCGTGGTTGCGCAGAAAAATCGCCCATTGGCAGGACTCCGGAATGTCCGGCGTCTGTTCGATTATGTCCGTGATCGGGTAGCGGTCTTCCATCTTTACCGACATAAACATGCGCGGCATGATCGGGAAGTGGTAGTTCATGTGACATTCGTCGCCATCGCCGAAATACGCCACCGAATCTTCCGGCCACATATTGGCTTCGGCGAGCAAGAGCTTGTTGTCGAAGTTGTCGTCGACGTGCTTGCGCAGCTTTTTCAAAAACGCGTGCGTCTCGGGCAGGTTTTCGCAGTTGGTGCCTTCGCGTTCAAATAGATAAGGCACGGCATCGAGGCGAAACCCGTCGACGCCCATTTTCAACCAATAATCGAGAATCTTGAAAATTTCGTTTTGCACTTCCATGTTGTCGAAGTTCAAATCGGGCTGATGCGAAAAAAATCGGTGCCAATAATACGTTTTGGCCACCGGGTCCCAAGACCAGTTGCTCGTCTCGGTGTCGGTGAAGATGATGCGCACATCCTTATATTTGTTTGGGTCATCGCTCCACACGTAATAATCGCGTTCGGGCGAACCGGCCGGGGCATTGCGCGCGCGGTGAAACCACGGATGGCGATCTGAAGTGTGGTTGATGACCAACTCGGTGATCACCTTCAGGTTGCGTTTATGGGCTTCGCGTATCAGCCTCTTGAAAGTGCGGATGTCGCCAAAAGCGGGATTGATGGAATAATAGTCGCTGATATCGTACCCGTCGTCGCGCAGGGGCGAAGGGTAAAAAGGCAGCAGCCAAATGGCCGTGACCCCCAAGTCCTGGAGGTAGTCCAGTTTTTGGAGCAAACCCCGAAAATCGCCAATGCCATCGCCATCGCTGTCGGCAAATGCCTTGATGTGCAATTCGTAAATGATGGCGTCTTTGTACCAATATGTTTGTTCGCCGGGGGCGTCCATATTTTCTTCTTTTCGTTTTGCCGTCTTCATTTATCATTTCCGGCGTCTTCGTTTCGGCAGTCTTGACGCCTTTGGCAGTTTCGGTCTATGCTTCTGTGCATGGACCGATTCGGGTTGAGTTGAGGCAGTGCCTCTCGGTCCTTCACGCCGGACTCACCCGATATTCTTGTCGCATTAGTCCGGCTGCAGCGGCTCAATGCGAAAAATGTGCGCGGGGATCACCTCGGGGTGCAATTCGAGGTAGTTCCATCCCGCGATCCAATTGTATTCGTTGCCGGTGAGCAGGTCGCGCACCATCAAGTCATCTCCTTCTTCCAGGCCCAAAAATTCGAGCGGTATCTCCGCCCATCCCGATTGCGCATTGTAGGGATCGAGGTTTACCGCAATGATCAGCCGATTCTTTTTGTCTTGGTCGGTTTTGACGTAGCACAGCAATTGCGGATTGTCGCACTTGCAAAATGCGATGTACCACGGCGTTTGCAGCGCGGCATTTTCCCGACGTATGGTGTTGAGCTTGGTCATCACTTCCCGGGTCAGTGTTTTGGCCTCCCAGCCCCAGTGTTTGACTTCGTATTTCTCCGAGTCGATGTACTCCTCCTTGCCCGGGTAAGGCTCGTTCAGACCCAACTCAAAAATTGGGCCGTACACGCCGTAATTCGACGACAAGGTGCCTGCCAAGATGATTCGCGCCAAAAACGCCGGTTCGGGTTTTCGTTCCAGCGATATCGGTAGGATGTCCGGCGTGTTTGGCCAGAAGTTGGGCCGGAAATACTCGCGCAAATCGGTCTTGGTCAGCTCCGTCAGGTATTCGGCAAGCTCGGCCGAAGTATCCCGCCACGTGAAGTACGTGTAGGATTGCGTAAATCCTATTTTGGCGAGTTTTTCCATGACCCTCGGCCGCGTAAAGGCCTCCGCCAAAAAGATCACTTCGGGATTTTTGGCGTGGATTTCACCGATCACCCATTCCCAAAATACAAATGGCTTGGTGTGGGGATTGTCGACACGAAATATCTTCACCCCCCGTTCGATCCAGTAGTCGAGAATACTTTTCAGCTCCTTCCACAGGTTTTTCCAGTCTTCGGTTTCGAAGTTTATCGGCAATACATCTTGGTATTTTTTCGGCGGGTTTTCCGCGTATTGCACAATGCCGTCGGGGCGCCATACAAACCAGTCCGAATGCTCCTTGACGTACGGATGATCGGGCGAACATTGCAGGGCGTAGTCCAATGCGATTTCTACGCCATGTCCCAAGGCGGCCTTCACCAAGTGTTCAAAGTCCTCGACACTGCCCAGCTCCGGATGAATGGCTTTGTGGCCGCCCTCCTCGCCACCGATGGCCCACGGCGATCCGGGGTCGCTCGCTTCAGCGGTTATCGCGTTGTTCATGCCTTTCCGGCTGCTGCGGCCTATGGGGTGAATCGGAGGGAGGTAGAGTACGTCAAAACCCATTTCTGCAATGCGCGGCAGCAGGCGTTCCACATCGGCAAATGTGCCGTGGCGGCCGGGTTCGGTGGCCGTCGATCGAGGAAATAATTCGTACCAAGCGCTGAACAGCGCCTTGGCCCGGTCTACATGTACCGCAAGCAACCGCGGATAGGTGGTGGCAAAGTGTTCGTTGCGGTATTTGCGCATCCACTCGCGCACCCATTCTTCACCCGCCAATTTCACAGTCGCCTCAAGGTCGGTCGGATTGCGAAACGCCTCCTCGAGTTGCCGTATCTTTTTGGCATCGTCCTTCGGGGCTCGCTCCGCGGCGTAGTGCAGCAAGTCCGCGCCAATCTTCAGCTCGATAATGGTATCCTGTCCGGCCGTGTATTTTTTTTGCAGGCCCGACAGCCAAGTGCCGTAATAGTCTATAAACCCGTACAAAGTATATTCGTACTTACCCGGTTCGTCGGGCGTGAAAGTCGCGGTCCAGCTGTCATTGACCAGCGGTTCCATAGGTACTTCCATCCAGTTTCCGCTGTCCCCACGCGCGGCAGTTTTGCGGTACAGCAGCGACGCATTCACCATATCGTGTCCATCGACGAATATATCGGCCGTCACCACCACGTTCTCGCCGGGAATGCGCTTAATCGGGTACCTCCCCCCGTCCAGTGAGGGTTGGACATTTTCTATCGTTACACGTTTTTGGCCTTGCGGATTTTCCATGGTCGGATTTCTCGGGTGCGGTTTATGCAGTGCACAAATCAAACGATTTAAAGCCGCCCATGTTCAAACGGTTTATTCATTCTCCGGATGCGATGGCCGGGGCGATGTTGGGCGCGGCTCAATATACATATTGCGCTAGGCATTGAGAATGACGGTGCCGGCCGGGGAATTCTCTTTTGAGGGAGTTGATTTTTTTCTTGGGCGCGCCCCGGACATCCGGTTTCACGATGGCGTCGACCTACAATTCAAAGTTGTACTCCACCATCGGGTCTTTCTCAAGATTCCACCGGGTCGGTCTACGGGCTTTACTCCCCGGCGGCAGCGGCGAGGGTTCGCAAGGCCGGCGAGGAGCTTCCTGGGCGTTGCACTGAGGCCCTCGAAGTGTCGCTCTCACCGGCCTGCGCTCCCTACAAATATTTGGAAGCAATCAAAACAAAATTCGGTAGATTTGGGTTATGAAAGTTTAACCTAAAGCCAAAAAACCATGAAAATCAACAGAAACATTCTTGCGACCCTTTCCATTTTGGGAATCATACCCGTCATGGTGGCAAATTTCGGCTTTAGTTCCGGCGATCAACCCGAAAGTGCCGATGGTCAGACGCCCCAATGGAAAAACCTCAAAGTCCTTCCTCAAGATATTTCCAAGGATAGCTTGATGGATCTTATGGAAGGCTATAACAACGCCTTGGCGGTAAATTGTGGTTACTGTCATACCCCTCAAAAGGACGATCCGAAGAAACTTGATTTTCCTGCCGACGATAAAATTGAAAAGGAAATTGCCCGCGGCATGATACAAATGACTCTTGACCTCAACGCGAATTATTTTCAACCGTTCTTTCCCGATCCAAAACCGGATCAGGTTTTCGTAGTGAACTGCGTGATGTGCCACCGGGGAACGTCCAATCCGGAATTGTATTTGTCCAAAATGCAAACCATGTATAAAACCTACGACCCCGATAGGGACAATCGAAAAGAGAAGATATTGGAGCAAATGCAGCAGAATAAATGATGCGGGTCTGATGGTATGCAAGTTCCCGAAACTCATCATTTTGTATTCGAAACCATGTGATTCCGAGAAACATAAGGTCGAGGTGGGTAGGCACTACTTTTCGATGTTGGAAACCTCAGCGTTTGTTGCCACAACTGTATAGGTTCAGGTGAGGTATATGCCGAACATGACTCCTGAGTGCCGGTTTGCCGGCCGGTTTCTTTTTCTGATCACAGTAACTCAATATGCTTGAATACTTCTCTTTTTAAAAGAAATTCAATTTGTATCTTCACACTATGAAAGAATCATCTTTGAAAAAACTTCTGATCGAAATTGCGGATAAACTAACCCCCGAATCGACCTTGGAAGATGTTTATGCACATCTTTCCTTGCTTTCAGATATTGACGAATCAGAGAGACATGAGAAAAAAGGAGAAACCCTTACTCAGAATCAGGTTCATGAAGCCTCCGCAAAATGGCTGAAGTAATTTGGACAAAAAAAGCTTTTGGGCAGTTAGAACGAGCAATTAAGTATATCCGGGAAGAACAAGGGCTTGGCTATGCGGAAATAGTGCTCAGAAGAATTTTGGAAACCGTTGCCGCATTAGAGCATTCGCCCCAAATGGGAACCATAGAACCGCTTCTCGCTCACAAAAAATCAACATATCGTTTTGTGATTGTATGGAGCTATAAAATCATCTACCGAACATCTTCGAAGAAAGTTGTGATATCCCGCGTTTTTCACACTTCCAGAAATCCACGTCGATTAAAAGGAGTTTGATGTTTTCTCGGAATGCGACTTCTTGTCATTGAGAATAATCGGCTTCAAATCTGCGTACAGACTAATCGATGGATTCGGCTGAGTATCAAAGTCAGGCTGCCCGATCGTTTATTTCATACTCTTTATACTCTCTCCGGCTTTTGCAAATTGTGAATTGCTGCCCTTGAAGGTGCGACACGTACAAGATCGGGTTTATGCTCAATGGGTTTTGCCATTAAAGATAGGTGCCCAGAAGACGGTATTGTCACCCCCTAATACCATAAACACTCCTTCCTTCTCCGTAGTAATTCGAATAAATATGCTGATAGACACTCTCGAGACGCGAGCGGCTGCGATTTGGATTTTGTTCTTGAGCTTTTGGGCTCTGCTCTTGAACTCAATGAATTCGAACTCTTGTCAAGTCGATTGGCATCACGAAAAAGTATGTGATCTGCGTGAGGGCGGACGGCGGCATCCCATCTCTTGGGGCGGCTTGGGAGGCGTGGCGTGCAAGAGCGACTTTGGAAGCTCCTTGCGCGCCATACGCCTCCCGCCGCGCCATGAGATGGATAGAGCCGGTAGACCGACCCGGCAAGTAGGAAAGTGAGGTAGGTGGTGAAGGATGGGAAAATTCGGAAGACGAGAAAGATGGAGAAGACCTGCCGGGGCACGCCCAAAAAATAATTCAAGGAATGTGAAACCATATTCTATCAGCGCAATCATAATGTAGTCGACGGTTTATTTCCATCGATTTTTTTTGTCGAAAACATCGGGAGGAACTTCAACAATTCACCCGTTTTTCGACTTTACATCACAGGAGATTCAGGTGACGACCCGAATGCCTTAAATGCGATATCAGAAATGGAAACGAAAAGGACCGGCGCTTTTGAATTGCGAGATAACCACTGGGAAATCCGGGTGTGGGCCCCCCTTCGAAAAAGTGTGGATGTGGAAGTGAAACAGGGGTTTACCTATCCCCTGACGGAGGATGAAGATGGCTACTGGACGGGTGTGATGGAAGCCGCCGCCGGTGACGATTACCGCTTGATACTCGATGATGGCAAGAAGCGGCCCGACCCCGCCTCGCGCCGCCAGCCCGAGGGGGTGCACGGGTGGTCGAGGCTCTATCCGCAGGAAGGTTTTAGTTGGGATGAGGACTATTGGAAGAATCCACCCTTGGAGGACTATATCATCTATGAAATCCATATTGGGACCTTCACGTCGGAGGGCAGTTTTGAAGCAGCCATAGAACGTCTGGACGACTTGGTGGAACTCGGTATTACGGCTGTGGAAATCATGCCGATATCACCGTTTCCGGGCAATCGAAATTGGGGCTATGACGGCGTGTACCCATACGCGGTGCAAGAAAGCTACGGTGGGCCGGATGGACTTAAATCATTGGTGCAGGCCTGTCATCGCCGCGGATTGGCCGTGGTGCTCGACGTGGTATACAACCACTTGGGGCCGGAAGCAAATTATCTCCTCGACTATGGACCGTATTTTACCGACAAATATTCTACGTCTTGGGGAGCGGCGATCAATTTCGACGATGCGTATTGCGACCATGTGCGGTGGTTTTTTGTAGAGACGGTGGCGCAGTGGTTCGAAGAGTATCACATCGACGCCTTGCGGCTGGATGCGGTGCACGCCATCGTGGACAATGGGCCGGTGCATATCCTGCGTGCATTTCGCGAGAGGGCGAACCGCGTGGAGAAGGCCACCGGCCGCAGGCACTACCTGATCCCCGAAAGCGATATGAACGACTCGAAACTCGTGCGTTCATTTGAGGCCGGCGGCTACGGTCTGGATGCGCAATGGGCCGATGATTTTCACCATTCGGTACACGCCCTGGTTACGGGTGAGAGGGCGGGATACTATTCCGATTTCGGCACGGTGGCCGATGTGGCCAAAGCGTTTGATCAAGCCATGGTTTACGATGGGGTTTATTCTTCTTTTCGCCACAAGACGGTGGGGACGGATTCGAAAAATGAAGAGCCGTGGCATTTTGTGGTCTGCATCCAAAACCACGATCAGGTGGGCAACCGCAAACTCGGTGAGCGGCTGTCGCAATTGGTGTCTTTCGAGATGCAAAAACTGGTGGCGGGACTGATGTTTATATCGCCTTACATTCCGCTGTTGTTTATGGGTGAGGAATACGCAGAGGAGAACCCCTTTCAATATTTCGTCAGCCATGGTGATTCCAATTTGGTGGCGGCGGTGCGCAAGGGTCGCGCGGACGAATTCAAATCTTTCGGCTGGCAGGGCGAGGCACCCGATCCGCAGTCCAAAGAGACGTTCCTGCGTTCCAAACTCGATTGGTCGCGGCGCAAATCCGGCCGTCATGCATCCATGTTGGCTTATTACACCAACCTGATCGCGCTGCGGAAAAGAGAGGTTTTTTCTCCTTTCGCGCGCGTTGACACCCGCGTTAACGAATCCGAAAAGATGTTGACCCTCAGCTCAAAAGAAGAAGGTTTTACACGGTTGTTTGCCGTGGCCAATTTCAGCGGCAAAGCGAGAAAAGCGACTCTGCCCGTCAACCCGAACGATGCCTCACTCGAGTACGACTGGGCGTTGGTGTTGGCCTCGGCCGATAGCCGATGGAATGGCCCGGGGTTTGACTTTTCCCATGCCGCCGAAAAACATAAACGCGCAATCGAAGTCGAAGTGCCCGCGGAGAGTTTACTCGTGTTTCAAAACAGACTTTATGACCGGCAAAAATGAGCAAAAGCAGAAAGAATAAAAATAAGAGATACGTCTGTATCCATGGACATTTTTATCAGCCGCCGCGAGAAAACCCGTGGCTGAACAAGGTGGAATATCAAGAATCGGCTTTTCCTTTCCACGATTGGAATGTGCGGATCAACGACGAGTGTTACGACCCGAACGCCACTTCCCGAATCCTCAACGACGCGGGAAAGGTCACGGATATCTACGACAACTATGCGCGTATGAGCTTTAACTTCGGGCCGACCCTGCTCGAGTGGATGGAAATTGAGGCTCCCGACACGTACAAGTTGATTTTGGAATCCGATAAGTCCGGAATCGAAAAGTTTGGCGGCCACGGTCCGGCCATGGCGCAAATCTACAATCACTTGATCATGCCATTAGCCAATGAACGCGACAAGGAAACCCAAGTGATTTGGGGCATTGCCGATTTCAAATACCGCTTTGGTCGGGACCCCGAGGGCATGTGGCTGAGCGAGACGGCGGTCAACACCGACACCCTCGAAGTACTGGCCGAGCACAATATAAAGTTCACCATTTTATCCCCTTATCAAGCCAAGGCTTTTCGAAAAATTGGCGAAGAGGAGTGGCAAGACGTCACCGGTGCCCGCATCAATCCCCGCCGACCGTATGTCTGCAAATTGCCGTCGGGAAAGGAAATCGCCTTATTTTTTTACGATGGCCCCGCTTCTCAAGCGGTGGCATTTGAAGGCTTGTTGAACGACGGCCAAAAGTTTGCCGATCGCCTGATGGGTATTTTCGATGACGAGAACGACACGCCCCAATTGGCACATATCGCCACCGACGGTGAGAGCTACGGCCACCACCACAAACGAGGAAATATGGCCTTGAGTTATTGCCTTCACTCGCTGGAGGATGATTTCGGAGTGGAATTGACCGTGTACGGTCAGTATTTGGAGATGTACCCGCCGGAATACGAAGTGCAAATCATCGAAAACACTTCGTGGAGTTGCAACCACGGTGTGGAGAGATGGAAAAGCGACTGCGGGTGCAACACCGGTGCACATCCGGAATGGAATCAAAAATGGCGCAAACCCCTGCGAGACACTTTCGACTGGATCCGCGGCACGTTGGATCCGCTGTATGAGAAAGAAATGAAACCATATGCAGAGGATCCTTGGGGTATGCGCAATACCTATATCGAGGTGATCCTCGACCGCTCGGAACAAAATGTAACCGACTATCTGCACCGCCGGTTCGGTGATAAGTTGAGTAGAGAAGACGAGACCAAAGTGCTTAAACTCTTGGAAATGCAGTTCCATACCTTGTTGATGTACACGAGTTGCGGATGGTTTTTTGACGAGGTCACGGGCATAGAATCCATGCAGGACATATTCTACGCCGCCCGCACCATCCAATTGGCGGAAAAGGTAACGGGCGCAGATTATGAAAACGAATTCGTTGAGCATCTCAAAACCATACCGAGTAATATCGAGCGGTATGGCAATGCAGCCAAGGCCTACGACGAAATAGTGGTACCGATGCGGGTCGATATGTTGCGCGTGGCGGCCCATTACGCGGTATCTTCACTTTTCCGCAATTTGTCGGACGATCTCACCCTTTACAGTTTTACGGCCGAATCGCAAATGCGGAAGTTTCACGAAGCGGGCAAAACCAAGTTGGTGATTGGTAAAACACACCTCAAGTCATTGATAACACGCGAAGAGTTTGACGCGTGTTATGCCATGATCCATTTGGGGGCGCACCAACTTTATGGAGGTGTAATGGAGTGTACAGACAAAGAAGACCTCGAAGCTTTGAATCAAATTTTGGTCGAGGACTTCGACAAGGGGCGCATTTATGAAATGTTCAGCTGCATTGACGAGCATTTCGGAGGTCACAGCTATTCTTTTTGGCACTTGTTTAAGGACGATCAACGCGATATTTTGAAAAGCGTGATAAGTAATAATATCCGTCTGATCAACACGACATTGGAAGGTCTGTACGAAAACAATTACCTGATCGTACAAGTGTACCACGATCTCAATGTTCCCGTACCGGACGTGTTACGCATCCCGGTGGAACTCGCATTGAAAGACAAGCTGTCGATGCTGCTGGGTGCTGAAGAAATCGATGCCACGGCCTTGGAAAACACATTGAAAACCATGTCGCGCATTGGTATCCCCGCCAATACCGAGGCCGTATACTTCGCTGCGGAAAACAAAGTCGACCGCATGGTCAGGAATTTTTCAGATAAGCCTCTAGAGGTTGAGTTGATGAACGAAGCCCTGACTTTGATCGAATTGTTGCATGCCCGTGGAATACACCCCGACTATCGCTTGGCCCAGAATACCGTATTCGACCTGCGTAACACGATTTACCCCACCCACTGCGGTGACTTGTGGGCTGAAAACGAAGATTGGTGCAAGGCTTTTGAAAAACTTTGTGAGCAGCTCAATCTCGAAGTGATATGACCACCGGATTTGGGGCGACCTATAGGATTCAGTTTTCGGCGGATTTCACATTTGCCGACCTGACCGAAATCTTGCCCTATCTCGACCGACTTGGTATTGGGGCTATCTACGCCTCACCGTTATTCGCCGCGCGAAAGGGAAGCACCCACGGTTATGACGTGGTGGACCCCCACCGGGTGAATCCGAAAATCGGAACTTTGCGGGAGTGGCGTGAACTGTCGCGGAACCTCAAAAGCCGCAATATCGCTTGGCTACAAGATATCGTGCCAAACCACATGGCTTATGACAAGCAAAACCGATGGCTCCAAGATGTGTTTTGCCTCGGTCCACACTCCGAATATTACCGGTTTTTTGATATCGATTGGGACCACCCCGATACGGATCTAAATGGTAAAGTCATGGCGCCATTTCTCGGTAAGCCTTTGAATGAATGCTTATCTGCCGGGGAGGTGAATATCGTGTTGCGCAATTCCGGTTTGTACGTCAAGTATTTCGAACATGAATTCGCTTTGTCCTATTCTTCTTTGCCGCTTATTTTATGCCATTTACCGGAAGAAAAGGAGTTTGAGGTGACCGAGGATCAACTCGCGGGGGCGGATTGGGCCGCTGTGGAGGGTTTCGTAAGGCAATTCGAATCGCGGTGGTGCGATGAACATTATCGGCGGTCGATCCAGGAAGTCATCGAACAAGTGAACGCATCTGCGACATGGATTGAAAAGATTTTGGATCGGCAGTTTTTTCGATTGGTTCATTGGCAGGAGTCAGAAAAGAGAATCAATTACCGGCGGTTCTTTACCATCAATGGATTGATTTGTCTGGGCATGGAGCGCGAAGAAGTTTTCGATGACTACCACCGGTTCATCGCCGAATTGTGTCGAGAGGGTTTGATCGACGGTTTGCGCGTCGACCATATCGATGGACTTCTCGATCCGGGAGAGTATCTCGGCCGTCTGCGCGACAAGGTTGGCGAGCGGTATACGGTAGTGGAGAAAATATTGGAATGGGACGAGCCCCTTCCGCCTACTTGGCCCATATCGGGCACCACGGGTTACCATTTTTTAGCCGTGCTCAATCAGGTGTTTACCGACTCCGCGGCCTTTACCGATTTCGAGACGGTCTATCGAGAAATCGCCCCGGGGATTCCGTCTTTCGAGGACATGGTGTTTCAAAACAAGCGGTTCGTGCTGGAGGAGAGAATGGCCGGAGAGCTCGACAATTTGGTACGTTTGTGGGTAGCCATGGGAGCTTCTGCCGGATCAAGTGATCTCAGCCGTGAAGAGCGGCGTTTGGCCTTGGCCGTTTTTCTCAGCGCATTTCCCGTCTACCGCGTTTATCCTGTACGGTTGCCTTTGAATCGAAGTGGACGCGAGGTGCTCGACCACGCGATGGAACGTGCCGTACAAGAAGCGCCTGAACTCAAGGACGCAATCGGTGATTTGGTGGATGTATTTCGGGGAACGGGCTCCGGTGACGCGGCGGAACAATTGAATTTTGTGAAGCGATGCCAGCAACTCAGCGGTCCCTTGGCCGCCAAAGGTGTGGAAGACACAAGTTTTTACACTTTCAATCGCTTGATCTCACACAATGAAGTGGGAGATACTCCGGATGTTTTTGGCATCGACGTGCCGATTTTTCATGAACGCATGGCACAGCGGCTGCAGCATGAGCCTGAAGCGATAAACGCCACGGCGACCCACGACACCAAACGCGGTGAAGACGCACGGATGCGGATCAATGCCCTGAGCCATTTTCCGGAGGAGTGGATTGCGTTGGTGAAAACTTGGCCGGCCATCGCCGATGCCAATGAGCGGGAAGCGCCGACCGCCAATGAAGCTTACATGATATACCAAGCCCTCATTGGTGCTTGGCCCGACGACCGACCTTCCGATGAGTTTCTGAACCGCACATGTGAGTTTGTGCAAAAAGCCTTGCGCGAAGCAAAGCGCCATTCCAATTGGTCCGAACCGGATGAAGCCTACGAGAAACAGGTTTGTGGTTTTGTGCGGGAATTGTTGGACGACGGGGATTTTTTAAAAACATTTCTTCCCTTCGCCGAAAAAATCGCCGTGGCCGGGCTGGGCTTCTCGCTGGGACAAGTTGTGCTGAAAGTTACGGCACCCGGCATCCCCGATATATACCGTGGAACTGAATACCGCGACTTGAACTACGTCGATCCCGACAACCGCCGGCCGGTGGATTACGGACGTCGGAGCCAATCACTCGGGCAAATCGACGGTATGGAATCCCCGGTGGATATCGCTAATACATTCGGGGCCGATGGATTAAAACAGGCCGTGCTCCACCGCGTTTTGAAATTCCGTCGAGAACATGCCGAATTGTTCATCGACGGCGAATACATCCCATTGAAAGTCACCGGCGGAGAAGACGCCGGAAAAGTCTTGGCATTTGCCCGCCATACAGGATCGGATTGGTCGATTACGGCGGTATGGCTGTCTCCGGTACAACGTTTGCCGGGGCAAGTTTGGACCAATGGCGATCCGGGCAATGGATTGCGCATGACCTTGCCTGAAAATGCGCCCCGTAAATGGCGCGATATCTTCTCATCGAAAATAATCGAATCACGAAACGACGCCGTATTTCTTGACGAAATTTTTGCCATATTGCCGACAAGTGTTTTAACTACCTCACCATGAAGATTCCACGCAGTTCGGGCATTTTGATGCACATCACTTCCCTGCCCGGTAAATACGGCATCGGCGATTTGGGCCGCAGCGCATTCCGATTCATCGATTTCCTCGAGGACGCCGGCCAGCGATATTGGCAGGTATTGCCGCTCAACCCGACGCGTATGTCCGGAGGCAATTCCCCTTACGGAAGCCCATCAACTTTCGCGGGAAATTCGATGTTGATCTCGCCACGGAAATTGTACGATCTGGGGTTGATTCGCAAGAAGGTATTGAAATCGGGAAAAGGATTTCGGGCGGACAGGGTGGCATTTGCCGCAGTAACGGAATATAAAACCCACGTACTCAACTCTGCATACAAACGCTTTCAGACGGCCGGCAAAAAAAGTCGATTCGCCGAGTTGGCTGCTTCTTTCGAAAGCTTCTGCGAAGAGAATACCGAATGGCTCGACGATTATGCCTTGTTCACCGTTTTGTCCGAACATTTCAATCGGCCGTGGGGGGAATGGCCTCATCCTTTGAGAGACAGGGTGCCGGAAGCGTTGGAAGAAGCACAATCGATATATGCGGTGTCCATTGAACGCATCAAGTTTTCCCAATTTCTGTTTTTTTCTCAGTGGTTGGAATTGGTGGAATACGCGCGAACGAAGGGAGTGCGCATATTCGGTGATTTGCCGTTTTACGTCGCGGGCGACAGCGCGGACACTTGGACTCATGCCAGGTATTTCAAATACGGCCCCGGGAAAAAGCCGAAAGTGGTTTCGGGAGTGCCTCCCGATGCTTTCAGTGACGGAGGACAGCTTTGGGGCACGCCTGTTTTTGACTGGGAAACACTCGAAAAGGAAGATTTCGATTGGTGGATCATGCGCTTGAAGCAGAACCTCACGATGTTTGACTTGCTGCGCTTGGATCACTTTCGCGCATTTTCGGCCTATTGGGAAGTGCCTGCGGATGTCAACACTCCGGGAGAAGCATTCTTCGATGCCGTGAGTGAAGCGTTTCCCGACATGCCGTTTGTAGCGGAAGACTTGGGTGAGATCGATCAACCTGTCTATGACCTGCGCGACCAATTTCGACTGCCGGGCATGAACGTGCTCCAGTACGCGTTTGGGGACGACACCGGCCGCAACGGTTTCCTGCCCCACAATCACCGTCAAAATAGCGTGACATATATCGGAACGCACGACAATCCCACGCTAATGGAATGGTTTTCCAAATTGTCCAACAACGAAAAGCGGAACCTCGAAGCCTACATCGGGACGCGCATGCGCAAAGGATCGGTAGGGGAGACCATGCGGCGACTGGCGTTGGGTTCCGTGAGCGATCTGGCGGTATTGCAGATGCAGGATTTGCTTGGCCTTGGGGCGGCGGCGACGATGAACCGACCGGGAACCACCGAAGGCAATTGGGTATGGCGTTTGCGATCCATGCGAAACCTGAAAGGCGTAGCGAAGGAGCTGCGGGTGATGACACGAATTTACGGCCGGTGATTTCGGCGTATATGGCGAATTTTGCTGAACGATTTCCCTTCTCATCTGTGATATAGATGAAGACTATCAATCACTTAAATTTGAAGTCATGGAAGCACTGGGAAAGAAAACTTGGGTCATCGCTGAAGGCTATATACCTCCTTATGGTCATGGACACGAACCGGAATTCATCAGCCACGAAACGGCTTGTATGCTTAATTCGGGTGATCAAGACGCCCACGTTGAGATAACGATATTTTACAAGGACAAAGATCCCGTGGGACCATATAAAGTAACGGTAGCGGCACAGAGAACACTGCACCAGCGGTTCAACGACTTGGAAGACCCGGAGCGCATTCCTCGTAACACACACTATTCGAGCGTGATTAAATCGGACGTGCCCATTGTGGTGCAGCATACACGTCTGGATTCGCGTCAGTCAAAGAATGCGTTGTTGACCACGGTTGCCTATTTTGAATAGCGGGTGTGTCTGTTCACCAAGCCCAATAGCTGCGCGTAACGCGCAGCTGTTTGAAGTAATTAACCGGAAAACCGCTTTGCGAGATATTCGCACTGAGGTTATTTTTAGTTTTCTGCGGAGTGCATTTATTCCTTCGCGATATTGCCGCAGGGCGAATGACCGGCGGAACGTATTTTCCGAGATACTCAGCGTAATTTCGAAAATCCCGATCTTTTGTTCAAATAATATCGAAACCCCAATTTTATAGAATGGACAATCACGAACACTACATGCCAAAGTGCATCGACCTCGCTAAAATCGCCAAGCAACGCGGTGACAGTCCGGTTGGGTCTGTAATCGTCCGTGACGATGTGGTGGTGGGAAAGGGGATTGAAGGAAACAATACCCACAGAGACATTACCTTCCATGCTGAAATCGAAGCTGTGCGCGATGCGACAAGGAGGTTGAACACGCAAGACCTTTCCAAGTGTACGCTCTACACCACACATGAGCCGTGTATTATGTGTGCGTATGTGATCCGCCACGCACGAATAAAAACCGTTGTGATGGGCTTGAGAACGGGAGAGACCGGTGGACTTAGCTCTCGGTATCCATTGCCGGTGGATGAGACGATCGGAAAATGG
>CAJDXB010000032.1_pt1 | contig 29318 bp, 25 predicted proteins | sample 7391691 | NCBI WGS metagenome assembly CAJDXB01 (sample SAMEA7055747, study PRJEB34461) | soil metagenome | biome: terrestrial ecosystem; feature: Peninsula; material: soil | place: Antarctica | collected 2016 | reverse complement strand
ACAAAAAAGTAATGGCCGTGGCGAGAAATGAATCGGATAAATCGAAAGTGAACTTGGTGATGAACGTGACGCACCCGGGTGAAAACATCGATGTGCCCGATCCATATTTCGGCGGTGAAGACGGCTTTGTCAAAGTGTATGATCAGCTCGATAATGTGTCTGATGCCATCATAACCAATGCGCGTGAATCGGAAGGAAAAGAACGGAGAGGTTGATCCTTTCGTCAAGCCGGCAAAAAAACCCGGACGGGGTAGTCTCTACCTCATTCCCACCACTCTCGGTGCGGCTCCTCCGGAAGAAACCATTTCTGCCGGCGTACTTGCGGTGACTCGTCGGCTGCGTTATTTTTTGGCGGAAAATCAACGCTCTGCGCGCAGATACCTCAAGGTGGCCGAGACTGAAATCCCGCTTGACCACTTGATCCTGTATACCCTCGATAAGCGAACCAAAATCGATGAGCTGCCGCAACTTATCCGTCCGCTGCTCGACGGTCACGATATGGGCTTGATCTCTGAAGCCGGTATGCCGGGCATCGCCGATCCGGGCGCTGAAGTGGTGTCACTGTGCCACGCCGAGAAAATACGCGTTGTGCCCTGTGCGGGGCCGAGCTCGATCCTACTTGCCTTGATCGGTTCGGGATTCAATGGGCAACGATTTTCATTCCACGGGTATCTGCCGATCGACAAGAGTGAACGCGCCAAAAAAATCAAGTCCCTCCTTCACGACGCACGCGTCGGTGGCGGAACGCAAATATTTATGGAGACTCCCTTTCGCAACGACCAACTCATGGAGGATCTGCTGCGAACTTGTCCATCTGAAACACGCATTGGAGTGGCGGCCGATCTCACTTTGCCCGGCGAATTTATAGCGACCAAAACAGCAGGTGAGTGGAAACGAGACAAACCCAACCTCGACAAACGCCCTGCGATTTTTTTAATTGGAATTTGAAATGAGAGATGAATCGAGGTGTTTTGAATCTTTCACAGCCTGTTTCAAAGAGTTCCGTGTTTTTTTCATTCTTTTGCAAAAGATATAAAACAACGTTATGCAAACAAAAGCACTTATTGGTATAGCCGCAATCGCCTTGGCTTTTGCACCGGCAAAAAAAATTGATTTCCATTTCAAATTGGAAAAGGGCAAAACATACACGCAATCGACCGTGGTAAAGAGCCACACCAAACAAACGCTGCAAGGTCAGACCATGGAGGGCGACAACGTGATCACCGGCGCGACGAATTTCAAGCTCAAAGAGGAAGGTAAAGCCGGCAACGTCTACGAGATATCCTACGAAACCATCGGCATGGAAATATCGACCATGGGGCAAAAACAGGAATTTAACTCCGATACCACCGCATTGGCGATGGTGGACCCCATGTCTCGGGTTTTATCAAACATGACCAACGAGAGCTTTACGGCAAACATTTCCTTGGACGGAATGGTGTCGGACGTATCGGGGCTGGATGAGATCATCAAAAAATCGGCATCGATGGCGGGACCGGGAAGTGACCAAATTGCCGAGCAACTCGCATCGAGTTTTGGTGATGAGGGCTTGGGCAAAAACATTGAAATGCTCACGAATATTTTTCCCAAAGGGCCGGTAGACATTGGTGACTCTTGGACTGCAACCAAAGGCACGGCAACGGGAATGCCCATCTTGGCCGAAAACACATATACGCTCTCTTCCATCGACGGCGGCGTGGCCACGTTGAACTTGAAAGCGGAGTTGAAAACCGATCCGGAAAACTCATCGACCGACATGCAGGGCATGTCTGCGCAGTATTTCCTGGAAGGTACGCGAACGGGCACGATCCAAGTCGAAGTGAAGACGGGATGGGTGACCAACGCGGAATTGACCGATGACATCTTTGGTAGCATCACCCTTTCGCCCAACGCACAGTTGCCCGAAGGAATGACGATCCCCATCGAGGTGAAAAACGTAATCACCGTCACGGGCAAGTAAGTTTCAAAAGATTACATCGAAATCGAATTTACGGTTCCATGAAGAGTTTTTATGGGAAGATAAAGCCCCTGTGCCTATCTGCCGCAATGTGTGTGCTTGCCTCGGCGGGTTATGGCCAAATACTCAATATCGAGAAATCGCGATTGGACAGTCTCAATCCCAAAAAGCCTTATCAAATAAAGTTCGAAGCCAACGTCGATTTTTACAATCGAAGCGCGACGAATGCGGAGAAAGCCGAGTTTTTTTCTACGGAGGGCGTACTGAACGCCACGTACGCACCGGGAAAGATTGCTTATCTCCTCATCGGTGAGGTGTCTTATGTCGAAAACAATTCCAAGAACATCCTCAATAATGGTAACTTACATTTCAGAACGACATTCAACAGGTGGAACACCTTCAGCACCGAAGCGTATATCCAAGGCCAGTACGACAACTTCCGTGGATTGACTGATCGCGTACTGGTGGGTGTGGCTGAAAGATGGAGGATAATCGAGAGTAAAAAATTCGATTGGCATTTGGCCTCCGGCCCTATGTTTGAGTACGAGCGGTGGCGCGTTCCCGAAAAAGAGGAAATTCGACAGAAGCGCCTGCCCAAGCTCAGTACTTACACCACTTTTCGTTGGAAGATATCCGAGACGATCGATTTTAACACCATCGTATATTATCAAGTGGGTTACGACTCTGAAGACGATATAACCCGACATAGGGTGAGCAACAACTCCAACTTGAACTTCAAGATCACCAAAAAACTTTCCTTCCATACGGGTATAAGCATTGCATACGATGATAAGCCCATCGTTCCCATTACGGAGTTCATTTATTCGGTCGAGAATGGCATAAGTCTGAATTTCTGACGTTGTTGTTCCTTATCTTTATGATTTAACGCGCAACGCAATGACATCCCGGAAAAAATCGGATGGATACGGTCCCACGCGGGGCATCATCGGCAAAGTACTGATAGCCATATTCTTGGCTGTAGGTGTATTGGCGGCAGCCGTATATCTTACGCGTACGACATTTTTCGATGTAAACGAAAAAATCGAGACCCTCTCACGCAAGCATCCCAAAATCGATGAATTGAATCGGTTTTACTCCGATTTTGAAAGATTCGAACGCGATCAACAAGTGGACTATCTCTCCGGATCCGGATCGGATTCGACTTACTTTCTTGCCAAGAACAATCTCCTTTATCGGCTCGACAGTATGAAACGGCATTTGCCGTTTACCGCGATCGAAAATATATTTATCGATACGATATATCACCACTTGGAAGAGCAAGGCCAACGGTTGATGGCGTACAGACAATTGCGCAAACGTGAAAAGCCGATGCTTAAAGCCGATTTGGATTCGGTGATGCGTTTGATTTCGGCTACTTCCGTGATGATCGATACAAGCGTGATCACCACGGAGCGCACGCTTCGCACTTTGCAGACACCCCCTCGGGAAGACGAAAGCGAACAAGAGAAGAAGTCCTTTTTTCAGCGCCTATTTTCGGGAAAAGTGGAAGAACCCGATGCCAAGGATATCGTGCCGGCAGTGGTTGAAGAGACCAACATCAAGATTGACACGCTGGCTGTGGAAAAACGCGACACATCGGCCATCATCGCCGGCCGCTTGATTCGAAACATCAAACGCGAACAGGTTTATATCGACGAATTATTGCGCAACACGGAACTGAACATGTTGCGGGGAAGTGCCTTCATTCAAAATACCATTCAGTTGCTGATTCGCAACGTTGAAGGTGAAGAGCTTGAAGAGGTGCAGCGCGTCTCGGGAGAGGCAGCAACCTTGATGGACGAGGCAATGAACAGGATGTACATCATTTGGGCGGTATTTGCCGTGATTGCAATGGTCTTGCTCTTCGCCATTACCGATGACTTGGCGAGGGCGCGGTATTACCGAAAGAGGTTGGTGGAATCAAAAGAGCGCGCTGAAGAACTCAGCCACGTCAAAGAACAATTTTTGGCCAACATGAGCCATGAGCTGCGGACGCCACTACAGAGTATATTGGGATACGCCGAGCAACTCTTGGACGATCCCCGTCACGGTGAAGAGATCGAGGTGATTCACAGATCATCGGAACACTTGCTGCATATCGTTAATGAAATCCTCGACTTCAGTCGGATCGACAAAGGACACTTGACGCTGTACCCGGAGAATTTCAACCTGATGGACGAGGTGGACTCCGTGGTTCAAAACATCGAAATCCAGGCGCGCGCCAAAGGGTTGCGCATATTGTTTTCGAAAACCGTGGACGACGTGGTCGTTTATGCGGACCCGTTTCGCTTGCGCCAGATTCTGTTCAACATATTGGGCAATGCGGTGAAATTTACCGAAAAGGGGTTTGTGCAACTGCGCATCGACTTGGAAGATACCGGCGAGGAATACCGGTTCAAATTCGAAGTGGAAGATACCGGCGTGGGCATGGAAAGCGAAGAACTCACGCGCATTTTCAACGAATTTTCACGCGGTCGCGGCGCCAAATACGCCGTTACGGGAACCGGTTTGGGCTTGAGTATCGTCAAAACATTGACGGAGGCCTTCGACGGCAAAATCGAAGTGGAGAGTCGAAAAGATGAAGGCACGATTTTCCGCGGGAAGATTCGCCTGGGTTATGGCCGCGAGGTGACCATAGAAGATGAGGATAGCAATCCCCGCAGAAAAGCGGAATCGGTTCTCTTGGTAGACGATGACAAATCCATCCTCGCATTGGCCGAGCGCATCTTGGTCAAGCAAGGCATTCACGTCGAGACTACGGAGAGCCCCCTAAAAGCTTTGGAAATGATCAATGATGGATATGTGTTCGACGTGATCATGGCTGACTTCCGAATGCCGGAAATGAATGGCGAAGAATTGCGGACGGAAATCAAAAAGACCCACCCCGATTTGCCGGTGATTGCGATGACCGCCAATATATTCAGCGCCCATGGTGGATACAGTGGACTGGGTGAATTCGACGGAGTGCTGCGCAAACCCTTCCGCGCCTCGGAATTGCTACATATGTTGGGGTATTCCCCGGACAATGGAAAGCCCCGTATTTCAAACCAAGACGGATTTGTCGCGAATTTGGATAAGGTGACGATGGGAGATCATGCACTCGCCGCCGAAATCATCGCTCGCTTCAAGGAAGATTGCCGTGGGGACATTGAAAACATTCGAGTTGCCCTGACCGAGAACGATCCCGAAAATTTACGAGAAATGGCACATCGGTTGGCCGGCCGTTTGGGCCAGTTTCATGTCGGTCCTCTCGAGAGGTTTTATCGGGCTACGGAACACAAGTTGGAAAACGGAGAATATTCCCTGGACAACATCCTCGAGGATCAGGAAAAAGCCCTTGTGCGCTTGGAAGAGTTCTTGGAGTCGGTTTAAACGTATAAAAAAGAAAGCCGGAGCCTGCCACTTTCAGGCATCAATTCCGTATCGTTCGATTTTTAAATACAAGGTTTTACGGTCGATATTCAAGAGTCTCGCAGCTTTGGATTTGTTGTATTTAACTTCTTCCAGGGTGCGCAAAATGGTCTCTCGTTCGGTATTTTCTTGATGTGCTTTGAGATCGTAAGGAGAGGTTCCTTGAACTTCGCGTCCACCGCGGGCTTCTCTTTTCATTTCCTCCGGAAGCGTGTCGACCAGGACCACTTCGGAATCGGGGGACAGAAGAATGGCCCGTCGAATGACATTTCTCAATTCGCGCAGGTTTCCCGGCCAAGAATACTTTTCAAATATTTCTTCGACCTTGGGCTCGAACTTTTCCACCGATCGATGGAGTTCACGGTTGGCACGCTTCCGAAAGAAGTCGGCGAATTCCCAAAAATCATCCTTGCGTTCAATAAGCGCCGGGACTTGGATTTTGAACTCGTTGATGCGGTGATATAAGTCTTCTCGAAAATTTTGTTGGCGCACCTTTTCCAAGAGATTCTCATTGGTCGCCGTAATAATTCGCACATCGACTTTGATGATTTTATTCGAACCCAAAGGCTGTATTATCCTTTCTTGGAGAGCGCGAAGAAGCTTGACTTGTAGCTCGTATGACAAATTTCCCACTTCGTCCAAAAACAAGGTTCCGCCTTCGGCCATCACAAATTGTCCTTCTTTGTCGCGCACCGCACCGGTGAATGCCCCTTGCACGTGTCCGAATAGTTCGCTGATGGCGAGTTCTTCGCTGAGTGCTCCACAATCCACGGCAACGAAAGGCATATCCTTGCGCTTGCTTTGATCGTGAATGGCCCGGGCAACATATTCTTTGCCGGTACCACTCTCACCGAGTATAAGTACTGTCATGTCCGTGGGGCTCACCAAGTCTATATGGTGGTGGAGGTTCCGGCTTTGTATACTTGAACCTTGCACGAATACGGGAGGAGGGGGAGCAGCGGATTTCTTGTTGGATGACTTTGACCGTGCGGCCGGGGCTTCCGCTTCCCCGCCTTTCTCTTGTTTCTCGATGGCCTTTTCAACGAGCAATCGGAGTTCGTCGGGATTTACCGGCTTGGTGATGTAGTCATAAGCGCCGAGTTTCATCGCAATAACGGCGGTGCGGATATCCGAGAATGCCGTCATCAGAATCACTTCCGGAGGCTGGGGGAGTTGGCGCAATTGCGGCAATATCTCCGTACCATTGGCATCGGGGAGACGATAGTCCAACAGCACCAAGTGTGGAGCCATATTTTTGGCCTTCACCACCCCATCTGAAGCGCGAAAGGCAGCTTCCACTTCATAACCCAGTTTGCCTAGAAACCCTTCAAGGGTTTTGCAGAAACTCGGGTCGTCTTCAATAACCAAAATACGTTTCATAAGCTCAAAAACTCATTGAAATATCCAACTTTATGATTGGCGCAAAGGTACGCCAATGACCATAAAAAAATGAATGACCAAATGAAGGTTAATTTTCAAAGGGAAAATCAAAGTGTCGGCCCCGATGCAATGCACATCATTAGATCCCAAATCACGCTTACATCCTCAATGCGCAATTGATTATAGCCCGATATAAAAACCCCCGCAATAAATGGCCCGTTTGCCGTATTTGATGAATGGCGTCATACAAGTTCGAAGCGATCGAATGACCACGAAAAATTGAGCGTCGGAATATTTTTGGTTTTCCCAAGCACTTGTTCGACTCAACGTATCCGTCTCTCACGGCAATAAAAAAAGGTCGGGATTATCCCGACCTTTTGTAAAAACGGCACTGGTGCTTACTGAAAATCGTTTTCGCTTTACTTCCCTCTTCATCAAATGAAAAGCGAGACGACTTGCCGTTATACGTTATTGGATGGTGGAATTTCAGTTAGCAAACTTTTCGACCGTTGTCGTAAAAACTTGCTATTCATTCATTCCGCTGCCAGATAAACACGAAGTATACCGAAAGGAAAAGGGAGAATTAAACATTTGTCTATCAGCGGTGTTTCCCTTCGGAAGTTTATCCGACATTTTTCAAGTTGTGGAATACTTCAACACAATGTGGCCACGAAGTGCAGAGGGGGTGTATTCACCAAATAATGTAGATATGTCGTTGAACCACTCGAATCGAGGCCTTTCAATTGGTGAATTTAATGCAAGACGGGTGGAATTCACGCCATCCCCTGATGCCGCCTCCATTCAAGGTTGGCGGCGGCCAACATGCATGGTCGAAATTTAGCCTCCATTTTTAGAGAGGATCGATAATCCATACCTTTGCACGCCTAACATCACTATGACTATTTTTCATTTTCGTGTATTGCCTGACGCCACCAAAGGAGTCTTCCGTGACATTGAGATAAACGCTTCTGCGACCTTCTTGGAATTTCATCGGGAGTTATTGAAATCTTTCGAATTTTCCGGTAATGAAATGGCCTCCTTTTACCTCAGCGACGATGAATGGGAAAAGGGCGAGGAAATCACCATGCTCGATATGAGCGAAGGAGACGCCGTTCGCACGATGGACGAAACACGTCTCGAGGATCTGCTCGGCCAACTCGGGGACCGGCTGTTTTATCTTTATGATTTCATGCGGATGTGGATTTTCTACGTCGAACTGGTGGACATTGCGGAGCCGCAAAAAGGAGTGGAATATCCGCGCGTGACCTTGGTCGTCGGTGATGCACCCGATGAAAGTTCCAAAGACATGGAATCATCTATTCCGGTCGAAAACATTGACGAGCTCTTCGGATCGGGGCCGGAAGATATGGGAGACGATGACGAGCCTTTTGACAGTCTCGATGATTATGAAGGCTTATTCTGAATCACCATCCAAGAAACCCCGGCTTATCGCGATTGGTGGCCCCACGGCAGTCGGAAAAACCGATGTGGGAATCGCTCTTGCCCGGAAGCTGAATGGAGAAGTGATTTCCGCCGACTCTCGTCAGTTCTACAAAGAGATGTCGATAGGGACGGCCAAACCGACCGAGGGCGAGATGGGAGGGGTTGAGCACTATTTCATCGATTTTCTGGACATAGCAAAATCCATGTCCGCAGGGGAATTTTCGAGGCAAGCGACTGACGTAGCGATAGACATCATCGCCCGCGGCCGACTCCCCATCGCCGTGGGTGGTTCGGGATTGTATTTGCGCGCCCTGACCGACGGTCTGGATGATTTGCCTGCCGACGAGTCCCTGAGGCGTGAGCTGCAAAAGCTCCATCGAGAAAATGGTTTGAATGCGCTCTGCGAGCGTCTGGAAAAGATTGATCCCATAGCTGTAACAGTCATAGACATGGAAAACCCGGTACGCGTGATGCGAGCCATCGAATTGGTGGAGCTCACGGGACAAAGCCTGGCGGAGGTACGTTCAAAACAAAAATCCGGCTCACCATTTCAATCGATTAAAATAGGCTTGAAAAGAGAACGGGCGGAGCTCTACGAAGCAATCAACGCACGCGCTGATCGAATGATTGATCAAGGACTGGAAGCCGAAGCGCGCGCACTGCTCCCCTATCGGGAATATCAAGCTTTGCAAACGGTGGGTTACCGCGAATGGTTCCCTTATTTCGATGGGAAATACGATCGCGACGAGGCCATCCGCCTCATCAAGCGAAATACACGGAGGTACGCCAAGCGGCAGATGACTTGGTTCGGTCGCGACACAGAGGTGACTTGGTTTGATCCGGCCAACGTGGATGCCATAATCGCTCACGTGGAATCTCGAATGGCGGAAGGTTGATGGCATCCTGAAATTTAGAAAAGAACAAACTTCAAATACTTGAGTCGAATGTCGTCTTGCGTGAGGACGGACGACGGCATCCTTTTTCTTTGGCTTGCGCAGGTGTCGTGGGTGTTTGAGAGCGACACTTCGAGGGCCTCAATGCGCTGCCCCAGAAGCTCCTCAAACGCCTTACGACACCCGCAGGCCAATGAAAAAGATACAGGCGGTAGGCCGACCCCGGCCCGCCCGCAGGGGCCGGGGACACGCCCAAAAAAGACCCTTTATCATCACGGGAATTATCGCATCACCGAAAATGCAACCAACGGCAAACCAAAGGTAAAGCTCATATAAACGTTTGATAACTCCGTTGATAACTCTTGGGCATTGGGGCGGTTTGCACGGCGAAAACCCGCAAATAGTCCGTAAATTTGAAAAACGGGCTTACCTACTTAGTGTTTATTACAAAAACTTTATACCATGTCGACAAATCGAATGGAGCTCATTGCCGAGATGCTCGCAAAAAATCCGAATGACACTTATCTGAATTTCGCCGCGGCGCTGGAATATAAAAAACGGGGCAACCTGAAAAAGGCCCTTGCCACATTTCGAAAAATCGTCAAGATCGATCCCAACTATCTGCCGACATACTCTCAAGTGGGGTCTTTGCTGGAAGAATCGGGTCGGATCGACGATGCCATCAATATCTACAACAAAGGTCTCACCTTGGCGAAAAAACGCAAGGACGTGGCGATTGTGGGCGAACTGTCCGAAGCGCTGCTTATTTTGGATGCGGACGTGGAGCACCCGTGGTAAAACGCTTGTGTCCGTCCATAAATTCCAATAGCGGCCTTACGCTCGCGCTCTGAATTTTGAATATCGAAATTCCGCACTACACCAACACTTGCCGGTCGTTTTCTACCTCCCGTTTCGCTAAAGGTTATTTCTCCCTATTAGCCTTATCTTTGCCCGACCCAAAAAAACCCGATTTCATGCGTATAACAATGACTCTTGCAGCTTTGGCCCTTCTGGCCGGTTGCTCCAATCCCCAATCCATGCACGATAATACCAACGAGCCCATCGAATATCCGGAAACTCGAAAGACAGATGTTCAGGATGATTATTTCGGTACGGTGGTGAATGACCCCTATCGGTGGTTGGAAGACGACAGGGCTGAGGAGACCGAAGAATGGGTGAAGGCCCAAAACGCCACGACGCAGAAATATTTGACTCGGATCCCCTACCGCGATCAAATCGAAAAGCGACTGACTCAACTTTTCAACTACCCGCGTCTGTCTTCCCCGAAGCGCGTGGGCAACCATTATTTCTTCTACAAAAACAGCGGTTTGCAAAATCAATCCGTCATTTATTATCAAGAGGGACGTGACGGCGAGCCCAAAGTGTTTATCGATCCCAACACTTTGTCTGAATCCGGGACCGTCTCCATCAATCTGCTGGGAAGCTCACCCGATGACAAATACATCGCTTATTCGCAATCTGAAGGAGGCTCGGACTGGAGCGAAATCCGCATTCGGGAAACAAGGAGCTCGATGACCGTTTGGAATGGGTAAAATTCAGTGGCACCGAATGGGTTGGCGACGGCTTCTATTACAGCCGCTATCCCGAACCCGAGAAGGGCACGGAGCTGTCGGGCGACAACAAGTTTCACAGCGTGTATTTTCACCGCATCGGCACTCCACAGAGCGAGGACGAACTCTTCTATCGAAACGATAATGCCCCAAACCTCTACCACTGGGTGAATGTGACGGAAGACAAGCAGTTCTTGTCGATGTCCGCCGCTTCGGGCACCGATGGATATGAGACCTTCATCAAGAACCTCAAAACCGATGGCAAAATGACCCGCATGACCAAAGGGTTTGGCAACAAAACCAGCATCGTGGATCACCACAATGGTCGGCTGCTGGCCACAACCGATATCGGAGCACCCAATTATCGATTGGTGAGCATAGATCCGAACAATTTTGACCAAGGCCAGTGGAAAGACCTCATTCCTGAAAGCGACCGAACATTGGTCGGGGTCACGACGGCAGGCGGATTTCTTTTTGCGCATTACCTAGAAAATGCCACTTCCCAAGTGCATCAATACAACTACGACGGAGAACTCATCCGAAAAGTGGAATTTCCCGCGCCGGGTTCAGTCGGTGGTTTTTCAGGTAAAAAAGAGGATGCCACGGTGTTTTACACTTTCTATTCTTTCACTTATCCCCCCACCATTTTTGAATACGACATCTCCACCGGTGAGTCCAATGTGTTCAACAAACCGGACTTGCAGTTCGACCCGGAAGAATATACTTCCAAACAAGTGTGGTACAAAAGCAAGGACGGCACGGAAATCCCCATGTTTATCGTCCACAAGAAAGGCTTGGAAATGACCGGCAACAATCCCACCATGCTCTATGCCTACGGCGGGTTCAACATCAGCATTACCCCGAGCTTCAGCACCTCAAACATCGTGTTTTTGGAAAACGGCGGAATATACGCCGTGGCCAACCTCCGCGGTGGCGGTGAGTTTGGAGAAGAATGGCACCAACAAGGCATGCTGGAGAAGAAACAGAATGTATTTGACGACTTCATCGCGGCCGCGGAATACCTCATCGACCAAGGATACACTTCTTCGGAGCGCTTGGCCATTAAAGGTAGAAGTAACGGTGGATTGCTGGTGGGCGCAGCGATGACCCAACGCCCCAATCTCTTTGCGGTAGCCCTTCCCGGGGTTGGCGTCATGGATATGTTGCGGTATCAGAAATTTACCGTGGGCAAAGGATGGGTGCCGGAATACGGATCGGCCGACAGTTCCAAAACGGAATTTGAATACCTATACGCATACTCTCCGTTGCACAACCTCGAAGAAGGCGTGGATTACCCATCGACCTTCATCACCACCGGAGATCACGACGACCGCGTTGTGCCGGCACACTCATTCAAATTTGCCGCGACTTTGCAAGAAGATCACGCCGGGGACGATCCCGTATTGATTCGGATCGAAACCGATGGAGGACACGGTGCCGGAAAACCCATCGCCAAAATCATCGCCGAGCAAGCCGACGAATGGGCTTTTGCCATGTACGAGCTCGGCATGGATTCCTTGCCGGGCACTCCGGCCATTGAAGACATGCAATGATGAAAATCCTGAAGCGGTTCGGCGGATTGATTGCCGTTGGAATCGCTTTGGTGGTGCGCGCCGTTTTTGGCAATGAAAGGGCTTTTGAAATCGTTTTTTTCAAAGGGTGGTTCCCGTTTGTAAAAATGCTGCAATCGTGGAGTGCCCCTCTTTGGGTATTTCCCGGCTATTATCTTTTGGCCATTGGCTTGGTGCTTTGGTTGATTTGGCGGTTTCCCCGCCGTTGGCGAAGCGGTGGGACTTGGCTTACATTCTTTCGGCGACTTCTCTCACGGAACGCGCCGAAACCCCGGAACCGGTGGATGTATATTTGAAAGTGATGAAACGCGCAGCCGATTTCCGCGCGACTATTCCGGGAGTGATCGATTCCGCGTCGGTCGTCGACTTTACCGCGCCGAGCGACTCAGCCATCGTGAAGTCCGTGAGTGAAATCCTCCGGCCCTACGGTTATCCCGTCGTGAAGCGGGTACGCGTACAGCGCATCACGCCATCGGGAACGCTGCGGCGTTTGGGCATTGCCGGCATTTACAACCCGTTCACCGGCGAGGCCAATGTCGATGCTTTGTACGGTTCGGTACTCGGCACCTTCACCACGGCCCATGAAGTCGCGCATGCCTTTGGCGTAACCGGTGAAGCCGAAGCCAATTTCGTGGCCTATTTGGCGCTGATCAGCCTGGAAGACCACATGGCGCGCTATGCGGCACAATACGCCTTGTGGCGCTACACGGCCAAAACCGTAAATGATCTGTACTCCGAAGAGGATCGGGCAAAACTGGCGGCTTCCATTCCAAAAGGATTGCTGGTTGACCGCCGCGCCATCGTCGAGCGCTTGATGGGGCACGCGCCTTATTTTCCGGAATTATCGGATGCCGTCAATGACAAGTACCTCAAAATACAAGGAGTCAAAGCGGGGGTCGATGATTACGACAGATTCGTGAATTTATACCTCGACTGGTCTGCGGCGACCGATACTACTGAATGATGTTCAGTGGTTTGGTCACGTTGTACCGTTTCCCATCCACGCCGACAGCTTGCACCACCACACGGTAAAACTCCCCGCTGTGCGGATGATTGTCGGCTTGGGCGTCCCACACATCTTTGAGATTTCTCGTCTCAAACACCACCCGGCCTTTGGAGTCCAGAATAGTCAAACGGTAGGATTTGATGCCCACGCCGCTAGCGCCGTAAGTGTCATTTATGCCATCACCGTTGGGACTGAAAGAATCGGGCACAACAAGGTTTGAGCCTTCTTCCACAACGAAAGTAACGGGCTTGGATCGGGTGTCGCCACTGTTGTTCGTGCCGACCAAATAAACGGTATAAGTACCCGGTTCCTCAAAGGTCACCCGTGCCTTTTCACCATCGACGGTGCCGGCGCGGCCCAAATCCCAGTAATAGGATTCGGCATTTCCCGCGGCTCTCAAGTCAACGGTAAAGGGTGCATATCCCTTGGTCTTATCGGTCAGTATTCGGAAATCGAGAGGCTCCGAAGATTTCGTTTCTTCAAATGATTTGGATGGGTCATCTACAGTCGAAGTGTTTTGTTCGGATTCGGTTTCATCGGCGTCCACCAATACGGAAGGATGTGATACGCGCACCGGCAATTCATTCACGTCATCGGTCTGCGTTGCGGATGATTGCGGAGAGGGAGAAGTCGGTTCGGTTTCCGCATTTCGATCGCTTGTCAGTGCAGTTTCTTCAATTCGTGCGTCCTCGACACTCGACGACGTTGTGGAAGGAGTGGAATTCCCAACTTCGGATTCCGCCGTCACCGTCGCTGCAGGCGCATGAGCCGAAACTGAAGAAGGTTGTTCCAAGGCATCCGCCATATTTTCGGCAGAAATACCCCGTTCCGATGTGCCGGATACTCCATCGGCATTGGTACGCAGAGGTTCGCTCACCACGATGTGCGGCGCTGCACCGGATGGTGCGTCCATCGGTCTGATGGCCCCATACCACGCGAGTGAGCCGAGCATGGCGACGGCGGCCAAACCACCTATCCACCAAGCGCCCTGTGACACTCCCGACCCTTGGGCCGCTCCGCTGATTCCATTGCGGATTTGGGCCCACAGCGTACCCGGAACGGGTGCCGAGGCCTGCCTCAATTGTTCGCCGAGTCGCTTTTCAAATGCATCTCTATTATCCACGTATTGTTTGATTTTTTAGTTCTTCGTTAATCTGTTTCCGCATGTAGGCCTTCGCCTTACGGTACTGCGTTTTCGAGGTGCTCTCGGTGATTCCCAGTTGCTCCGCTATTTCTTTGTGCGTATATTCCTCCACCACATACAGGTTAAAAACCGTTCGGTATCCCGGCGGCATTCGGCTTATCAGCTCCACCAATTTATCGTTAGGCAGCAGAGGTTCATCGCTTTCAAAAGGATCTGAGATACTCTCGTGATCAAGCTTATAGCTCACATCTTCCAGAGACACTTTGGTCGCTTCGCGTTGTTTGCGACGCAAATGATCGAGCGCATTGTTCACCATCGTCCGTCGGATCCATGCCCCAAGCGGCCCTTTGCCCGAGTACATGTGCATCTTGTTATACACCTTGATGAAACCCTCTTGAAAGAGGTCTTGCGCTTCATCGTAGTCGCCGGCATATCGCATACAAAGTGCCATCATTTGTCCCGAGTATCTTTCAAACAGCCCGGCCTGCGCTTTTGGATTTCCTTCCATGCATAGTTTGGCCAACTGCAGGTCTTCCACTTCGGTATCCTCGTTTTTATTGGTATGACTCACTTTTCCGGTCGATGGTTGCCTAAGCGCAACGGTTGTTTACTTTCGATTTTTGATGGGACGGGTACGCCGTGAATTTTGACATGTTTTACTCGTGATTCTATAATTCTTTTTGGGGCGTGTCCCCGGCCCTTCCGGGGGGGCCGGGATCAGTCTATCGCCTTTATCTTGTCTTTCGGTGTCGGGTGCTGCAAGGCGGTTGGACGAGCTTCCGCCGGTCGCTGTCCACCCACCGCAGCCCCAAACGCCACCGAAAAGACAAGGATATCGGCGGCCGCCCTCACGCGATACACCATTTATTTTCAAAAGTTAATTTGCTGTTTCAATACGCAATCCATACAAGCGACCGTCGATTCAAAAGGGCGAAATTGATTGGGACGGAAACTTCGGATGGTTTCAATTCAAAGGTTCGATACTGCGATGATTTGGTTGAAGCTTCCTTCTTCTTTTCTGATCTCCACCCAAATCATCAGCTTCCCTGCTCCAGCTCTTCCACCGGCATTTCCCGTTTCTTATAGGGTCTAATGATCAGCCGGATGTCTCGGTTGTAGTTGAAGAAGTTGTACATCCAATTGAAGAATACGACCATCCTGTTGCGGAAGCCCACGAGGGTAATCAAGTGGACAAACATCCATATAAACCACGCTACAAATCCTTGAATTTTAAAGTGGGGCAGATCCGCGACAGCCCGTGAGCGGCCGATGGTGGCCAAAGAACCTTTGTCGTGGTACTTGAAAGGCTTCATCGCTTTCGCATCGAGCTTTCGCATCAGATTTTTAGCCAAAGCCTTACCTTGTTGAATGGCCGGCTGCGCCACTTGGGGATGGCCCTTGGGAAAAGCAGTGGTAGACATAACTGCCAAGTCGCCTATGGCATACAATCCATCGTAACCTTCCACCTCATTGAAATGATTGACTTTGATGCGGCCGCCTCTGTCGACGCTTTCCGCTGAAATTCCATGGGGTGGCATGCACTTCACGCCGGCCGCCCAGATCAGCGTCTGGCTCAACATGTTCCGATTTGAGGTGATGATGGTCTGCCCGTCGTAATCTTTGACCATGGTGTTGAGCCACACTTTCACGCCACGTTTTTCGAGGTATTCACGGGCTTTTCGAGAAGCCTTTGCCGAAAATGGCGGCAACACGCGATCGAGGCCTTCGACCAAGTGAATGCTCATGCGCCGAAAATCCAAATCCGGATAATCGACCGGCAATACGTGCTTGCGCAGTTCGGCAATGGCGCCGGCCAACTCCACACCCGTTGGGCCTGCACCCACGATCACGACGTTCATCAAACTCTCGCGCTCCTTCAAATCGTCGGTGAGCAGTGCGGCTTCGAAATTTTCCAGCAAAAGAGAACGGATGTTCAGCGCTTCCGGCACGCTCTTCATGCCCATGGCGAGCCTTTCCAAAATCTTGTTGCCGAAGAAATTGGTCACCGATCCCGTGGCCAAAACCAAGTGATCGTATTCAAGACGCCCGATCGGCGACACCAAAATCTTTTCTTCCGGTTCGATGCGCATCACTTCCGTCATCCGAAAGTAAAACTCCTCTTGGTGTTGAAAAATCTTCCGCAGGGGATAAGCGATGCTGTCAGGCTCAAGGCCTGCCGTAGCCACTTGATACAAAAGAGGTTGAAACGTGTGGTAATTGTGTCGGTCAATCAGGACCACTTGAAACTTTCCGGGCTTAAGAGACTTAGCCAATTTCAAGCCGCCGAAGCCACCACCGACGATTACCAATCGAGGTATCGTTGAATCCGGTATATTCATGGTGCAAAGGTACGAAGTACCCGCCACTCAATCAGGTAAAAACCGCATGAAGAGTTGGTCGTTTCCGGGGAGAATCGAGACATCGTTCGGCTCATGCCCAACAATCACTATCGTGCCGCTGCGCACTGTATATTGGCAACTCGAAATGGCGAATGATCGTCACGATACCGTACACAAGTTCAGCGCAACTATACGATGAACCTTCGCAGTTCACCCAAGTCCTCTTCCTCGTCGACATCGCGGAGGGCCGGCAACAATAGATAAGACACCTTCAGTTTTTGCAAATCGAGAATGGTGTCGAGCAGCACATCGGAAGTCGACCAGACCTTATCTCGAAACAGATGGGAATAATGCCTTCGCATGCCGAGTAGATAATATCCGCCGTCGTGCGCCGGCCCCACCACTACATCGTGTTTTTCCAAAGCCTCAAAAGCGGATGTGACGATCTCGTCCGAAAGTTCGTAGCAGTCCGACCCGATGATGATCACATTTTCATATCCCATGGCAAACGCCTGTCCAAAGGCGTTATTCATTCGCGATCCCAATGAATCGCCTTTTTGCAGGTATTTCGGAAATTTATAATAATCGAGGACTCCAAATTCTTCGATGCGTTCGGAATAATGTATGATTTTATCGGCGTCGACCATTCCGGCCACTGCGTGTGTATGCTCGAGTAATTTGAGATAAATGTAAAGTGCCTTGTCATCCCCCACCGTGCGGGCCAAGCGTGTTTTCACCTTGCCATGGTCCGCGTTTTTAGCGAATATCATCAACAGGTTTCTATGGTTCATATGCACTTTCATAATTATTTACCCAATGTTTCCAAAAACGATTGTACGGGTGAACTCGCCGCACGGATTCATCATTAAGGTTCAATACTTCATATCCGCGATTGGTCCAATCAAAAATACCCCCGAAGTGGTTGAATACCTGGGTGAATCCGGCCAGCTTCAAGCGTGCGGCAATTTCGCCGCTGCGGGCTCCAATCGCACACGTCACCACCACCAGGGTGTCGCGGTTCACGCCATTCAACGACTCGAGAGAAAAGTCGTCGTAACCGACCGACAGCGCATGAGCCAAATGGCTGACGTCAAATTCTTGACGCGACCGGGTGTCGAGCAAAAGCACCGAATCACCGGAAAGCCAGCCTTTCAAAACCACACTCGAAACCGTGTCAACATCGTCGGGAATGACCGCATTCACGGCAGCGTCAAAACCCCACTTGTTTTGCGACCGACAAGAGACAACCGCTCCCATCATTAACACCATTACCGCAGCCATTCGAACCGATCGCATGCCCGAAGGTAGGGAAATGAGGGACAAAAAAAGAAGAAGGAAGTTACCGAATGGCGCATGACTGAAAGGACTGTCTAATATCGAACGTCGAAAGCAATGGCCGTAGAAGGATTGTTTTATTTCTTACTTGCCCACCGACTCGTAAAAAGTGAGCAGTTTTTCGGAATAGGATTCCTTGGAAAATTTTTGTGACAATACCTTTTTGGCGGTAACGCCCATGTTTCGCGTCTCTTCAAGATGGTCGCTGAAATACAGAATTGCGTCGCGCATCTCGGTTTTGTTGCTGAAATACAAACCGATTTTCTCTTCGACAACCAAATCTTTCTGTGGTTTGCAATCGGATACGAGCAATGCCAATTCGCCGTACATGTATTGGAATATCTTGTTTGCCAAACCAGATTCGTGTTGTTCGTTTTTAACGAAGGGCGCCAATCCCACGTGTGCGCGATTCATGAACACCGGTAAATCCTTCATTTCGCCCCACGGAAGATAATTGACGTTTGAACTCGGTATTTCGTTCAGGTGCCGGTCAAATTTTGATTTGTCCTTCTTGTCCACCGGCCCGATGATTTCCAGATGGAGGCCCGGGCGTTGTTTGACGACATCGGCAAAGACTTCCATGACATCGAGAATCCCCCGCCTCTCGGCAACCACGCCAAAATATAGGAGATGCAAAGTATTGGGCTTGGCTATTATGGATGTCGGCGCGTCGAAAATCGAAGTGTCGGGGAAATTGGGGAGTACCAAATGTGGTTTAGGTTCAAGTTCCGGATACCGGGCGTAAATCTTCTCTTGAAACCCCCGACTCAAAAACACGAAGGCGTCGGCGTAGTTCAGGTATTTACGCTCCTTTTTGATCCAGCCTTTCGGTCGGGTGATTATTTCTCGAGCACCCCCACCGGTCCAGTTATACGTGGAATACGCCACGGGATAGTTCTCGTGCAAATCGAGGATTATCGGCCGTTTCCGCTTTTTGTTTGCCCGATATACCGGCCGCGACATATACAAGTCATGGGTGTGGATTACGTCGATGGCATGCTTTCTTAAAAAGCGCTTGAGGTGATACGTCCAGTACCACTCGTAAACGGGGAGCACCAAATTGAAAAAGAAGAGGATATCCTTGATTTTAGGATTCAAGGACAAACGATGAACTTCAAAATGGGGATACCGAACCGTCGACCCAAACGAAAAGCAAAGGACTTTGACATCGAACCCCAAGTCGCAAAGCATATTGATCTCCTTGAGAACCCTTCCATCCATGTCCAAATGGTTGTCAACTACTACCCCAACGGTCATATGCTTTGAAGATCGTAGTTTAAATCGAAAGGATTATCCCTCGCCATTTCGGTCAAAAATCGCAATTTTAATGCCCGGTTCATTTTGATTCGTGGAATAATTGATTGTATATAAGCAGGATGTAATTTATAAACGCACGCCATGCAGGCATTGGGCACCGGGCGGAAAGCCAAGCAAATCAACCACCCCAACGGTCGCAATCCATGTTGAAATCTTTTCGCGGCCCAAAGGTACAAAAGGACGTGAAAGGGAGCCGGAAGACCGCGCCACGCAAAACCGATCAGCGGCAAAACCAAAACGTTTACCGCCCGTCGCCATCACCATTGCAAAAACCATGGGCCGAGTTTTAAACGGTATCGATGAATCCATAAATTCAAAATCCACGTATCTTTTCTACTTTTGATGTATGCCCATGGAACCAAAAAAGAAAGAAGTAATGCTCGCCACGGAAGATTTGGCGGCGGAGCTAACGGAGAAATACATGATTAAGCCGGAGACGCTCTGGCAGCCGGCCGATATCTTGCCGGACACCGGCGCAAATGACTTTGAGGAAACACTTCGCGACATCCAAGGCCTGGCGAAAGAACTCGACAACGACCTTTTTGCGGTTTTGGTGGGCGACACGGTAACCGAGGAAGCTTTGCCGACCTACGAGTCTTGGTTGATGGAAACCGAAGGCATCAGCCAAAAGGACAACAATGCCTGGTCTCTTTGGCTTCGAAAATGGACGGCGGAAGAAAACCGACACGGCGACATCTTGCACACTTATTTGTATTTGTCGGGAAGGGTGAACATGCGCCAATTCCAACTGACCACCCATTATTTGCTCCAAGATGGTTTCTACACCGGTATGGAGCACTGTCCGTATAGGAGTTTCGTGTACACAAGTTTTCAAGAGTTGGCCACCAATATTTCCCATCGGCGCGTCGGCAGCTTGGCAAAAAAAGCGGACAATAAACTCTTGGCGAAAATATGTGCCGTAGTGGCCGGCGACGAAATGCGCCATGCCAATGGATACATAGACTTTGTGAGCGCCTTTTTGGAACACGATCCCTCGGGGGTGATCATCGCATTCAGTCAAATGATGAAGCAAGGAGTCCTCATGCCGGGCCATTACATGCGCGAATCACTGGAACCGCAAGGCAAACTGTTCGAGCATTTCAAGTCGGCGGCGATCCGCTCCGGAGTATATACAGGTCATGATTATGTCGACATTCTAAATACGCTGATCAAAAGATGGCGCATCTCCGAACTGCGGGATCTATCTGACCGTGCCGATCGAGAGCGCGAATTCATCATGAAATTACCGGGTAGGTTGCGCAAAATCGTCGATGCCACTCCCATACCGCAAGATCGCCACGAATTCAAATGGCTGCTTAGGCGGTAAAGTCCAATAGCTGCGTTACGCTCGTCTCTCGAAATTCTCATTTTGAGGGTGGCTCCAATGGCTCTATTTGGTAAACTGCGGTTTCAAGACACTTCGCAAGCCACTTCGACAAATGCTCAGTGCATCGCTTGCTCTTGGACTTTCTGAATCGTACACCCGACTGGATGGACAGGTACTAGTCCTGCCATGCGTCGATTCCGTTCGATGCCGGTTTTTTGGTATTTTCGCATCCAACCTCAAGATATGCCATCTCCGACGGAAGAAAACTATCTCAAAGCGATGTACAACCTGGCCGATAATCGGTCGGAAGTGAGTCTTTCGGAATTGGGTAACGCGCTCGGTGTAAGTGCCCCAACGGCCAATAGCATGGTCAAACGACTCGATGAACGCGGCTACATAAATTACCGTAAATACAAACCGTTGAAGCTCACTGCAGCAGGTCGGAAAGCCGCCGCTTTGATCATTCGGAAACACCGGCTGACGGAGATGTATCTCGTCGAGCACATGGGTTTTGGCTGGGAGGAAGTCCACGACATCGCCGAACAAATGGAACACCTCCAATCGCCGGATTTATTCGCGCGAATGGACGAGATAATGGGGCATCCATCCATCGACCCTCACGGATCACCCATTCCCGACAAACAAGGCCGCGTAGAGTTTCGTGAATATTCGAAACTCTCCGAAATCGAACAGGGCTTGACGGTTCGGCTCTGCGCCCTAACGCACAGTTCCGACGATTTTCTAGTCTACTTGAATTCCAAAAACCTCAAACTCGGATCCCTGATTACGATCGTGCATCGCGAAACATTTGATCGAAGTCTTACGGTGGCCTACGATGGTCGCGAGACGATGCTCAGCCACGATGTATGTGAGCGTCTTTTGGTCGATAAAGCTTGAATATGAGGGTTTTTACTGTCGGTGCCTGACGTTATGAGACACGTATCCTAAGAGCATAGGCCAATTTATCCACTCCGATCTCTTTCTATTCTTCCGGCTGATAAATCTTTTCGTAGTCACCCTTCCAACGAGGTGGTTTTTCTCTGCGGGTATGCGCGAGGGCGGACGGCGGCAGCCCACCGCACCGAGCGGCATAGGAGCCGTGGATGGGGGAGAGCGACCCTAGAAGCTCCTCCTCCATCCACGGCTCCTGCCGCTCGGCGTGGTGGCTATAGCCGGAAGACCGACCCCGGTGGGAGTGAAATTGACATTCAGCCGGGAAATCTCATCCGCCGGGGACGCGCCCAAAGAATCAATCCCGACGAAAAGAATATAGCCAAGTTCAGGTTTTAACGTTTTAATCGGGTAAAATTTAGTCGACACATTATCAATTTATTATAATAGGTATCACCCCCTGAAAAGCATACAAGACCACAGTTTAAGCAGACTAATGACCGGTTGCCGTCGACCATTTGCATTTACTTGGTATATTTGACCATGCTCTGCTCCCTATGAAGCTATCAAAAAAAATATGGATCGTCGATGATGACCCCATCGCACGTCTCCTGATCCGAAAGACCCTGGAACGTGTCGACGGTCTGAAGACCAAAGAGATGGAGACGGGTGAGGAAGTTCTTCAAGAGGTCGATCGGGTGACAAAGGATCATTTGCCACCACCGATGGTCATTCTATTGGACCTGAATATGCCCGTGATGGATGGGTGGGAATTTCTCGATGCTTATCAGGAACGGGAGTATGTTTTGGAAGGAACGAAAATCGTCATCTTGACATCATCGATCAATCCGGCGGACGAGGAAAAATCCAAGCATTATCCCATGGTTACCCATCTGGTTCACAAGCCACTGACTACCGAGGATATCCAGTCGATCCTGTCGGACGATTGATGGTTTGTCTTCGCCCCACCTCGACTGCAACGGTAGGCCTTCAAAAATATAATTTATCCCGTCTAAAAACAACGACATTCATTTCTTGTTCTTGTCAAGAACGTGCCTCCGTGTTGCAACATCCTTATCTTCGCCCTCAAAAATAAATTGCCTTGAAACGTATACTCTTTTTCATATTGCTCATTTCGTGTGCCACTTCCATGACTGCTCAGGTCTATATGCGCCAGTACAAAATCGCGTCGGAAGGAGTGAATATCGGGAATCTCACCGCGCGAAAAACCTTGGACGGCGATACCGTGCTGTACTCACTGACTTCGGATATCATCGTGAATATGATTTCGAAATTATACATCGAGACCCGTGTCAATGCGACCTATGTCGCGGGAAATTTACTGAGTTCATCCTCGACGATCTTTCTCGACTACAATAAGATAAACTATACGAATACCGATAAGGCGAAGGATGGCTACGAAATAGACAACAACGGGCATCGAATCAAATCGGTTGAAATGGCGCCTTTTTCATCGTTGCGGCTTTATTTTGAAATGCCACCTGAGAAAACCAAAGTTTATTCTGAACTGGACGGCAAGACCCGCAATATGCGCAAGCGAGAAGAGAAAAAATTCGAGTTGATCGATCCCGAGGCGCCGTTGAGCAAGTCCACCTACATATACTCTTCCGAAGAGGGACTTTTTTCCATCGAGGTGGAGCGGCCCCATTTGCCGGCGATAAAAATCTCACAAGTGCGCGAGCCGGTCACGCCCGAAGCCGAGAAATCGGAAGCGGAGGGTCAATGATTTCTGAACGTTCCATTATTCCAAATTCTCGAATTTCATATTTCGTAGTAAATGCACGGACGTTCACGGCGGATGTTTTTTCTACCCATATTCCGTACCTAAAGGCACGGTACGCTCACGCCACACGTTTTTCCTACCAATATCCCGTACCTAAAGGCACGAACGTTCATTCAGGATGTTCTTCCTACCAATATCCCGTACCTAAAGGCACGAACGTTCATTCAGGATGTTCTTCCGACAATACCGATTAATCTCCAGGCCGTTTGAGAAGCGAATGTTGGTGGCTTGTCATGACGAAATATGACGTTGTTACGGCAGATTTGTAATAACCGATGTCAATATGGAAGTGAAAAATTCGACGTTGTCGAAATCGTCGAATTCCATATCCCGTACGAAAGGAACGGACTTTCAAGCCGGGTGTCTTTCCGGAGAAAACATATCTATCCAGAAGCAATTAAAAACGGCAGTTTGTTGGCTCGTTATCCAGAGACGTGCAGTTTGAATTGACAAGTCGGGTTTTGAAAACGTCGACATCACTCCTTTGTTAGGTACTCTTTAAAGCGCACCCGCCTTCACATCGTCGACCACGTCGGGGTCAAGCAGAGTACTGGTATCGCCTAACTTGTCAAGTTCTCCTTCCGCGATTTTTCGCAAAATGCGACGCATGATTTTTCCCGACCGGGTCTTGGGCAATCCGGTCACAAATTGGATTTTTTCGGGTTTGGCAATTTTTCCGATTTCATCCGTCACGGCGCGGAGTATCTCATTGCGCAGTTGATCGGGATTTTCCGGTTCTTTTATGGTCAAAACATAGGCGTATATCGCTTGACCTTTGATGGCGTGCGGATAACCGACCACGGCGCTCTCGGCCACTATGTCGTCCAGTGAATTGATGGCATTTTCGATTTCGGCCGTACCGAACCTGTGGCCCGATACATTGATGACGTCATCGACGCGACCGATGATGCGGTACATTCCGTCTTCGTCGCGCTTGGCTCCATCGCCGGTGAAATAATACCCTTTGTAGTGTGAAAAATAAGTGAGCTTGCACCGTTCATGGTCGCCATAAGTGGTGCGCAACATTCCCGGCCATGGAAATTTGATGACGAGGTATCCTTCCATTTCCGGCTCATCGATTTCTTTTCCTTCCTGGTCCAGCAATGCCGGCTGAACCCCCGGGAGCGGAAGCCCGGCAAAAGTGGGTTTCATGGGACTGATGCCCCCCAGGCCCGAAATCATGATACCGCCATTTTCGGTTTGCCACCACGTGTCGACGACGGGGGTTTTTCCCTTGCCGACCAGTTCATAATACCATTCCCAAGCTTCCCGGTTGATCGGCTCTCCCACCGAACCGAGCATCTTCAAGGTATACAGGCCATAGCTCAGGACGTGGTCTTCACCGTAGGCCATCAATGCGCGGATGGCCGTTGGGGCGGTGTAGAATTGGTTGACTGCATGTTTGTCTATCACTTGCCAAAAACGACCGGGCCCGGGATAGGTCGGTACCCCTTCAAACATAACTGTGGTCGTTCCATTTACCAGCGGACCGTAAACAATATATGAGTGGCCGGTAATCCAACCAATATCGGCGGTACACCAAAACACATCACTTTCTTCGGGCTGAAATACATTGGCAAAAGTATAGGCCGTATAAACCATATATCCACCGCAGGTATGAACCACACCTTTGGGTTTTCCGGTGCTTCCCGATGTATAAAGAATGAACAGCGGATCTTCGGCATCCATAATTTCAGCGGGACAATGCGGTTCGGCATTATCCATTTCTTCCTCTAGCCAAAAGTCGCGACCTTCCTGCATTTGGACATCCCAGCCTGTGCGCTTAACTACCAACACTGTTTCTACGGACGGGCAGGTCTTCAATGCCTCATTGACAACTGCTTTAACCGGAATTTCTTTAGTTCCTCTGAAGAGTCCGTCAGACGTGAGTACCGCCTTACACTGCGAATCATTAATTCTATCGGACAATGAATGAGCTGAAAACCCCGCAAACACCACATTGTGAATCGCTCCGATACGTGCGCAAGCCAAAAGCGAAAAAGAAAGCTCGGGAATCATAGGCATATATATAGCTACCCTATCCCCTTTCTTAACTCCTTTTGATTTGAGCACATTTGCCAAACGGCATACCCGATCGTACATATCTTTATAGGTAAACCGCTTATACCTTTCCTTGGGATCATTGGGTTCCCATATCAGTGCCAGCTTATTACCGCGCTTTTCCAAATGTCGGTCCAATGCATTTTCCGTAATATTGAGTTTGCCACCCTTGTACCATTCAATTTTTGGCTCGTCAAAATTCCACTCCAGGGTTTTATCCCATTTCTTATGCCAGGTAAAGTGCTCTGCAATCTCACCCCAAAAACCTTCGGGATCTTCAACACTGCGTTTATAAGTCTCTTTATAGTCGTCAAAACTTTTTATGCGGTAGCTCATAATAATTGTATTTGGATGAATGCAAGGTATAAATTTATTCAGGAAATAGAGGAAACCAGAAGGGTGGATTAAACTCCTGTTTCGTTTGTGCGCTATGCTTTCTTCATAAAGACCTGCTCTTAATTTATTTCCTCCAAGAAAATAATTTCATTTCTTACCTTTAAAAAGTTGAGCAATGGAACGCAAAACAAGGACTATCGTCCTATTCCAAACCTTGATTTCTACTCCAATTAACTTACTTTAAGAATTCCCTATATTTACAAAATCAAAGTACAAGACGCATGAAGATCTTTAAATATCTGGCTATACCGCTCCTATTGCTTTTGGCCATATCCGCGGAAGCGCAAGACCCTGTTGAGAATAAAAATTTTTGGGTTCCTTTTGGTAATATGGTGAATGATGTAGTTGTCGATTCAGCTCATAACCAACTCATAATAGGAGGTAGATTTAATTATATCGGACCAACGTTTAATCCGAATATGGCATCTATTGAGATCAATACACTTGAACCCGACATGATGCAGCACAGCCCTGACGGTGCGGTATATGAGGCTATTAAGGACGGTGAAGGTGGTTGGTATATTGGTGGAGCTTTTACTAAAATAGGTCAAGAACAACGCTATGGCTTGACACATATTCTGCCAGATGGCTCGGTTGGTAACTTTGCTCCCTCAGTAAAAGGCGGAGTGAGAACTATGCTCCTCATTGATTCAATGTTGTATATCGGAGGTTCTTTTACGAAAGTAAACGGTCAACTTACGGAGAACATAGCAGCCTTAAACCGATATACCGGAGAGCTTGTAGAATGGGAAGGAAAAATTGCTGGAAGTGTTGAAGTTATGAACGAAAGAAACGACACTATTTACGTTGGTGGAAGTTTTGTTTCGGCTAATAATTATGGGCATAGAATAGCGCAGATAAATGCTCAAACGGGAATAATAGACACACGATTTCCCGTTGTGCCCTCAGCTCTTGTAACTAAAGTATTGAGTGATAAGCGCGGAGGCTGGTTCGTTGCAGGTTTATTTTCTACTGTTGCAGACCACGTTCGTTACGGTTTAGCACATTTTAATGCCAATGGTGAATTGTCAGACTATCGTGTTAGTGGTCTAGCCCTAGATACCGCCACGGCAGAAGTTACTGCGTGGAATCCGAGATATCTGGGTTCGGTCAATGCGATAGAGATAGTTGGCGACACTGTTTATGCAGGCGGTAATTTCACTTCGGCAGGCGACTGGGCGCTTAATGCGTATCAAACAGATAGCATTACAGGAAAGAATTATGGGTTGGTAAATGACTTTGACTCAACTATTGAAACCAGTATTTCGGACGGGAACAGTGGGTGGTATGTTTCAGGCACCTTCGATAAAGTGAATAATCGGTGGAAACAGTATATGGAACATATTGACTCCTTAGGCCCGATCGGAAATTTTAATTGTGTGGCTGAAGGAGTAAAAGCGATGGCACTTCAAAACGGAATTCTTTATTTGGGTGGAAGTTTTACCAAAGTCAATGGTGAGCCTGCTAAGTATCTGGCTGCCGTAAATGCCGAAACCGGGGAGTTACTCCCTGTGGATTTTAAAGTCAATGCCAAAGTTTCCTGTATTAAAATTGCGGGAGATACTTTGTATGCTTCAGGATCTTTCTCCTCATTGAGCAACAAACCACGTGCAAGAATCGGAGCGATTAATTTGGCGACAAATGAAGTATTAGTCTGGGAAACAGGCTTCAGTAATGATATCGAGGTGATGGAAATCATTGACAACAAGTTGTACGTTGGTGGGTTTTTTGAAGGAATAGCTGCTGGTACGTTCGGGACCGTTGTCAATAAGATGACGGGCGAATTAGAATATTCAGGCTTGATGGCCGATGCCGCTATTTCAGTGAGCTGTCCCGATGGAAATGAAGGCTGGTATATTGCAGGTGCTTTTAAAATGCTTAAAGATCTTTCACGACCTGGACTGGGACAGATAAATGCCGATGGCAGTATTGGGGCATGGTCGCACGCAGTAAATGGTAAGGTAAATGAAATCAAAGTATTTGGCGACACCCTAATTGTAGTTGGAGAATTTACAGAAGTGGATGGAGAAGTGAGGAATAACTTTGCTGCCTTCTCAATTTCAAACGACATACTATTGCCATGGGCTCCAAGCTTTAATGAGCAGGTTCAAGCGATTGAAAAAACAGGTAATCGTTTTTTTGTAGCGGGCTGGTTTGATAAAGTTAACGGAATAAATAGAGGGCATTTTGCCGAGTTTAATTATACAACCGGTGCATTGGAAAACTGGAATCCGAATTTCAATAATATTCTATCCGATATATTTATTCAGTCCAATACCCTTTATGCTTCTGGAAATTTCGGCACTGTGAGCGGTCAAACCAGATGGAGTATGGCATCTTTCAATCTTTCACTTGATTCCATAAATGATTGGGCTCCGAAGTTTAACGGTTCTACAAATAAAATGGGGGTTTACTTAGACAATATCTATGTGACCGGAAGCTTTACCCAAATAGACAATGTCCAGGCTATATACTTTGCCGGTTTTAATATGTCAACAGGCCAGAGAATAGCGATCCCCGGATTACCGGAAGTTGCTATAGGTACTTTTAACATAGATGGTCACAGACTTTTTTATCATCCTTCTGCCGGAACAATAAGAACGTATTCATTTATTACAAATCAGATTGAAACATTAAGTCCGTTAAATGGATATGTATCAACTATAAGCTTTAACAATACTTCAGTCTTTCTTGGCGGCAACTTTACGGGGATAGGTACTGAGCGTAAAAATTTGGCTGCCTTAGATCGTTCAAACGGTACCTTGCTCGATTGGGATTCATCGGCTAGCTCCGGAGTTACTAATATGGTAACCGATGGTGAAAACCTATATGTTTCCGGTGAGTTTGGATTTATGTCAGACCTCCCGAGATATAAATTTGCAGTATTAAATGCCAATACCGGGGCCGTATTAGATTATACTATCCCCATTGAAGAAGGGTATGGAAACGGTGAAGTGAGTGATATGGCTTTAGATGGAGACGTATTGTATTTGGTTGGAAAAGGCTTACGGGATAGTAATCGCCCCCATGAAAACACTTCGGTGTCCTATCGAATTTCCGATTTTTCTCTACGCCCTTGGCGTGTAAATATATTCGGATCTATCAACACCATATCTGCTCATGGAGGCAAGGTCTTTGCCGGCGGATCGTTCACTGCCAATAATTATAGATTTGGAGTAGGCGATGTACATTTTCAAAATCTAACCGCCTCAAATGATCAGGATGGTGCAGTTCTGGACTGGTCCACTAGGATTCTGGCGGAAGTTCATTCGCTTAAATCAGACGGTGTACGGTTATTTGTTGGTGGATCTTTTATTGCTATCAACTCCGAGTCCAGAAAAGGTTTAGGAGCGATAGATCTAGCCACCCGTGCGATACTACCTTGGAATCCAGATGCTAAATCCAAAGTTAAATCTATGGGGATAAGCGGTGACACGCTTTACGTTGTAGGAGAATTTACTACAATAAATGG
>CAJDXB010000026.1_pt1 | contig 31718 bp, 31 predicted proteins | sample 7391691 | NCBI WGS metagenome assembly CAJDXB01 (sample SAMEA7055747, study PRJEB34461) | soil metagenome | biome: terrestrial ecosystem; feature: Peninsula; material: soil | place: Antarctica | collected 2016 | reverse complement strand
ATAGGGAACGTTGTGGTTCACACTGACTTCAACCTTCTGGCCGTACTGCAGTTTGCCGTAGATATATTGCATGTGCCACATATCGTCGTGTGCGGCCATTATGGGTGTGGTGGCATAGAAGCAGCCCTATCCCATGACCACATGGGCTTGCTAAACGGATGGCTCCGCCACATCAAAGACGTATACCATCAACACGAAGAAGAATTGTCCAAACTGGACAAGCAAGAAATGTCCAACCGCTTGGTGGAACTCAATGTGCAAGAACAAGTATTGAATTTGGCCAAAACAAGCATAGTGCAAAATGCTTGGAAATTGGAAAACCGACCCCACCTCCACGGATGGGTATTTGATATGGGCACAGGTCGGATCAAAGAGGTCTTTAATATACTCGCCGGCACCGGCCTTTCCGATATTTACGAATACGATTTTCGACCGGGGGGATATTAACGATTTGAATCACCCTATCCCGAATACTTTGATCAAGTTTGGAAATACAGCCTTAATAGGGTTAATTTTGTATTTGTGAAAGCGGAAATAGGTATAGATGTAAAACGGGCGGCCAAGTTGTTGCGCGACGGTGGTTTGGTGGCCATGCCAACTGAAACCGTCTATGGTTTGGCTGCAAATGCGCTCAACTCACGTGCCGTACTTTCGATCTTTGAAGCAAAGAAACGACCCGGATTCGACCCGTTGATCGTTCATATCGGCAGTTTGGAACAAGTGGCCGAAGTGGCAATCGATTATCCGCGAAAAGCTCAGAAACTCACGGAGCACTACTGGCCCGGGCCTTTGACCATCGTACTCAAGAAGCGAGACATCATTCCGGACATCGTCACCTCCGGCCTCGACACCGTTGGAGTAAGGATGCCTAGGCATCCGCTTACCTTGCAATTGCTACAGGATGTTGGTTTTCCGCTGGCCGCACCGAGCGCCAATCCATTTGGATATGTAAGTCCCACAACGGCCCGACACGTTGCCGACCAACTCGGCGACCGCATCGATTACATTCTCGATGGAGGGCCTTGTGCCGTTGGAGTCGAGTCGACGATCGTATCCTTCACCGAACACAAACCCAAAGTTCTACGGGCGGGTGGATTGTCGTTGAGTGAAATCCGACGCGTCATCGGAGATTTCGATGTAGACGATCAAAGTACTTCGCAACCATTGGCACCGGGAATGCTCAGCGAGCACTATTCTCCTACCACGCCCATTTATTTGGGAGATATCAAAAGTCTCGCGTCGCGGTTTTCAGATAAGCGCCTGGTCGTCTTGGGCTTTACCTCCACTTACGGTTTTGAAGGCGAAGCCCTGAGTAAAACCGGTGACATTCGTGAAGCCGCAAAAAACCTGTTCGCAGCCATGAGGAGGCTAGATTCCGGAAACCACGACGTCATTCTATCCGAAATGGTTCCCGCCGAAGGACTAGGACTGGCGATCAACGATCGACTGTCGCGTGCTTCTACCCCACTGCCCAATGGTGAAAAAATGATTAACGTTTAAAAAGCGGCTTCCAATTTTCCAGGCCGAATCCCACGCCTACGATATAGGTCTCTTCAGGCTCAACGACATTGACGTCGCGGTCGTGTTGGAAAAATAAAGAAACGGTGCTGTACTCCGACGTAAGAAACTTAACTCCCGCACGGTAACGATATCGATTGATGCCTGAATAATCCGGCTGTCGAGGGTCGAATACCAGAACTCGGATATTGAAGTCCCCATAGACCGCCGTTTTCCGATCTATTTGATACTGGACTTGGAATTTATTTCGAAACTTGCTGGCCGGTGTTCTTCCGGTTTCCATGGTGTAACCCCATCCCCTGAAGTCCCATTGCATCCGTCCTCGATAAGTGAAACGCCATTGTCGAATGCGATGCCTCAAAACGAGATCCGCCGTAGCTCGATGGCGCCGGGCGAATAGATCATTGTCACGGCGATTTAGGATAAATCGATAATTCCCACCGATGCGCACCAAATCTGTCACTTTGTAACTCAATCCGATATTGGTATGAATATGCCCGAGCCGCTGCGCATTGTCTTCAAATCGAAATTGCTGTTCTACGCCCAAGTCGAAATCCTTGAATATTTCGGTTCCATATCCTGCCCCGGCCCACACGCCAAAATCTTGACCGGCACCGGTATCCTGAGCGTTTGCGGAATAGGTACATACCAACAAAATAGCTGAAAAACAAGCTTTCAGACAAAACTGAAATTTGGGGCAATCAGTCCGGACCACCGTGATAGTAGATTTTAATAACCGCGATATCGCGGAGATAGTCTATCCGCCGAACGTCGACTTTGTGCACGGGTAGCCCGGTACGCATGCGAAGATCTTCCAAGAGTTCCGGCCGGCGATCGGGACGAATGAGCTCGACATTCTCATACTCAACCGTTTTAACGAACTCCGGACGAATCAGAATATTACCCTCAATGAGAAATGCCGCAGCGAGGATGATGCCATTGACGATCAGAATCTCCAAAACCGACCCTTGGTTGATCGATGAGATCAAGCCGATGGTGATGGACATAAAAAGATAAGTCATGTCCCTCGCGGCAATATCTTCCGTGCGATATCGCAACAAAGCGAAGATGGCGAACAAGCCAAATGCGGCGCCGATACTGAACCCGGAACTGCTGTTGAGCAAAGTGGTAATGATGAAAATCACCAAATTGAACATGAAGAAGGTAAAGAAGAAGTCATGCCTACGCGCCACTCGATAGTACACAAAACGAATCAACAGAATCATGCTGACCAAATTGATGACCAGACGCGTGACGAACACAAAATCAAATTGAGTAACGGTCAAACTGAAAAAATCCGCAAGTTCCTTCGGAGCTTCAATCTCCTCTTCAACTCCGAAGGGCATTTGGGCGAAAACCGTTGCAGACAATAACAGAAAAACTCCCACCATAATGTTTCGGCCTCCCGTTGAACGGATGACTTGTCTAAATCTATGCAGCATGAGTGATTTTTTTGATTTTTCGTAATCCCAGTTTGAAGTTGCCCGATTTTAAGTTGGGCTGTAGAGTAGCCAGTGCCATACAGTATTTACTCAAACCCGATTCGTACAGGCCCTTCTTACGGAAATGACGTACAACATCAGTAGTGCGATAATTGGCTTGTTTAATTTCGGCTATGGCAAGATTTTTAAAGTTCCCACAAGCGTCTCCAGTCTCAAAACGAATGTCAAAATCGATGGAAAATCGCTCATTAAAATCCTTTCCAATGAACGCCAGACGATTGTATGATATATGGACGGTTGGTCTCAAATCATCGACAAGATCTCCGTCAACATATTGATGGAGAAAGTTACTCGCTTCTTGGGAAAAAGGAAATTCTGAATCGCTAACGATTACCCGATCTTTCGAGGTTTCGGACTTATTGTTTTTTCGCTTGATTTCCAAAAAATGAGCTCGGGTTTTAGGGTAACTCCTGTATCGAATCTTCATCCGATTCTCCAAGCCGCGTTGATGGTCGTTGTAAAACCTCATGTCCTCCGTGTCGAAGTACAATGTTTCGTAAGGAGACACAATATCTCCGGCAGCCTCGAGAACGAAGAAATCTTCATCAAGCCCTTCCAATATCTCACCGATTTGAGATACGTGAAAGGGAAATTTACGATCGATTCGCTCCATCAATACCTCCGCAGGCATGTCTTCAAGGGCGATTCTTTCAAATCTCTCCAATTTCGATCGTGTCTTATTACTGAGAGAATCAATCATATTCGGAAATCGTTTTGTCTTTTATGGTGCCATCCGCATCAAAAGCGGTCTTCAATATTATCAATCCTCTACGGTCGTATTCCATCACTTCACGCTTTTTCAGGTCGCCATTTTCATCCGTGGTGATCATTCCGATTGGATCACCATATCCATTGTATGTATACTCGCGCTTATCAATGATTGTTCCTTCGCGGTTCAAATAGGTTTCCGACATTAGTTTGCCTCGGTGAAACGAATACCTATATCGGTCAAAATAGTGCGCAGTTCCTCATTTTTCAACTCGCCATCCTTGGAGTATTTCAGTTTCCGCTCCCATTCGCCGTTCGAATTGTAAAATTCTTCTTCTTTGATATACCGCGCTTTCTCTTCTCCTTTTTTATCGTATTCCACTACCGTCTCTACTTTCTGAGTTACGCCAAAAGTTCGCAATGCTTTTTTCGATTGCCCGGACATTGCAGTGTTGAAGCCGATGCAAAAGAGGATTAACCAGAAATGCTTCATCCTTTTATGATGATGTCTTCGGTTACGACTTGTTCCTTGCGACCGGTAATTTCAACCGTGATTTCCACGGGAATGTATTTGCCCGCGACATCACACTCTTTGGACAATGCATAGACGGTATATGTTCCGGTGCGGAGATAGGGAAACCAAAACGTACCGCCCGGTCCGGTGCGAATACGTTCGAAATATGAAGGATCGTCGCCGGCAATTATAAATACCGGCTCGTCGATTACATAAAATTCATCCAAAATGACGGTGCAATTACCATTATAATCCTGAACGTAGACTTTGCCCGTTATGGACGCTCGGCCACCCTCTCCAGGCTCCTTTTCACATGAAGTGATGGGCACAAGTGAAATCAGTATAAAAAATAAGAATATTCGCTGCATGTCCAGGTCTAAAATTAGGAGCGGCAAATATCGCAAATATTACGATATATTTTTTGCGGTCTAGCGGATAATCATCACCGACCCGGCACGCTCCGTAATTTTACCTGATATTTCATCTCTGTATCGCAAAAAATAGGCGTACGCACCGGGAGGCACTAGATAATTGCTGCCTTTCTTCGTGCCGTCCCAACCCTCTTGAATATCGTGGGTTCCCCACACTTCCCCACCCCACCGATCCATGATCTCGAATCGAAAATTTTCATCTGCCACTTCAAGACCGTAGACTTTGAGCAAATCATTGAATCCATCGCCATTTGGCGTAAAAGCATTGGGAACCCACACGGCGTTCAGTCGTTCATTGAAATGGGCGATAATCTTCGTTTCCGAGTAAAATGGATAATTGACTTTCGCTCGGTCTGCGGCAGTGATCGGTGCACCGTATACCACCTCCCAGCGCGAGAACTCGTACTTGCCGCGTTCAAAAGCTTCCATTAAATAATTCTTATCGCCCAACAAACGTGTTTGAAAAGGAAAGACCTTAATCAATGAATCCGGAATCCGTACCCAACCGGCATTTTCGGGCTCCACATCTATGATTATTGGATAATTGGGCAATGAAATGAAATTGGCGATTACCATATCAGGCGAAGTGAAGTGCACTTCCACCGAAGAAGCCCCCTCATCGGGAATGGGTGTGTTGCTCAAAAAAGTCCAATGGGAAAATTCGTGAAACGGCAACACGGGGTCCGCTTGTAAATGCACTTCCCACGCTTCCGGAACATCCATTACCAGAGGCAAACTCTCTAAAACATCTCCGTTGAAGCTTATTTGACCCGTTCCTTCCGGGCTGACATCAAAGGAAACTTCGTGAATAATCTCGAAAAAGTAAGCAGTCAATTCGCCGGCCTGCGAGACCGTAAAATTGGCGATAGAATCATTGGCTGCGCCGGTGAGGGCTAAATTTGTATCCCAGTATTCAAAACCATAACCAAAGTTCGAGTGTGCAGTGGCGGTAGCGCTCAAATTTTCGGAAAGGTCAATGGTGACCGGAAAACTGTCGTAGAGCGTGCCGTTCAAATCTATGGTGCCCGTGCCTTCGGGAACGACATTCAAGGTGATGGGATAACTCACATCGGGAATGAAGTGCGCAATCAAGGTGTCATCAGCCGTGAAACTGACGGTGATCTCCTCGCTGAGGGCATCCGGCAACAATGCATTATTGACGGAAGTCCAGTGGCTGAACAAAAAACCTTCATTTGCATCGGCGTCCAAATTCACGTTGACGCCACCGAAGTAATTGACTTCATGCGGATAAGCATCGATTTCCATACTGGGCAAATCGATGCGCCCACCTTCCGGTGGATCTGCATAAAACACCACTTTATAAGGACCGCTGAGCTCGGGATAACAGTCGAGGTATCCCTCGTTGATGACCGCACAACGGTCGTCGATGAAGTCTCGGATATCTTGGACGTTGCTCTCCCATTCTGCCATGGTGCCACCCCATCGTTGGATTTGGGCCGGCATTTCAGGTGCTATCAAGTCGATCAAACTATCGAGATGGGCCTGCATAAATTCACAAGAAAAATACGAACCGGCCAAGTCGGCATATCGATTGATGTAATCGGCAAAAAAATCCGCGTTCGCCAAAAGTGCATTCCAAATGGGCACATGGCCTTGGCCGCCTGGGTTACCCAATTGTTCGGGGTTGCATGGATCGGCATTTGCCGATTGGTCCGGTATGCCTGTGTAGTTTATGTAGTGTCCGAAAACGGCGTCCATGTCCCAAAGGGTATAGCGCCATTTTTTCTTGTTGCCATTGGGATTCAAGCCGCGCCACCAAGCCGTATTCCAGTTGAGCCAGTCGGCGCAAACCACATAGGAATTCAACAAGAAATAATCGATGAGGCTTCCGGTATTGTACCTCTCCTTCACATATTGATAGTTGGCCGCATTCGCCATGTCATTGCCGAGAATAAAATCATGAAGTGCGTCCCAAGATGCATCGGTACCGTACTCCACCCATGTATTTCCCCAGGTTTTGAGAAAGTCGACCTGTCCATCGCCTTGATTGTAATAATAATCGGTAAAGTCAATGTCGTCGACCTTTTCCCGGATTTCGTACACCCCCCAATATTTCCCGTTGACATACATCACGCACGGCCGATACGTTCGCTCGTCCATGCGGAGGCCGGCCAATTGCGATAGGGATTGCACATAGGGATCGCGAATATGGGCCCCTCCGTTCTCGAACGGATAATTATCGTTGGCCCCCCCTTTCAGTATTATCCGCTTGAATTCATCGCGGTCTTTGTTGTCGAATATCTTGTGCTCCAATCTATTGCCGTACCCCAACTGGTCTCTGGCGATATAATCCAATCCCCGCTGGCCATATGCCCATGAATCATTTCCGTGTTTGTTGAATTCGCCGACGGTTTCCGCAAGAAGTTGGCCATCCGAACTGAACAATTCCAAATTGCCGACCGGTTCGATTTGCCATCCATTGAGAAGTGTCTCAAGTTGGTCGCCGGCGAGCGAAACTATATCTACAACGTGCTGGACGTTTATGAAGTAGGAGGAAGTTTTTATAAAACTCGGAGGCACCACCGGACTGGGATTGAAAGCTCTCGCCCGTAATACGATCGTGCCTGTCACATTTATCGGGCCGCCATATAAAGTGGATGCTTCCGTGGGTGTGGCACCATCGGTGGTATAGTGGATGACTGCGTTGGGATCGGTGCTGCTCATCGTGACATCCACGGCACCGGCGTAATATCCCGGAGCCACATCGATCGACACATTGGTATACTCCTCAAAGGCGTTTACATTGGCTGCCCCCGGGGTGGTCGTCAAAAAGACCCCCCAAGTATCTGCACCATCGGTGGTGCGTCCACGACTGTTGTTTTGTTGATTGGGCAATGTTATCGCGTACGAGTCGATGACGGTACCCGCAGGATCGGACAAGACTACGTCCTCTTGTTTGGTTTGGGAAATTTTGAAACTCGTGTGGTAATTTCCGCCGCCGGATTCGTCGCGACCGGACGCCCATACGAGCAAATACTCACCGGCGGCCATATCGGTACCCGCAGGAAACGGCCACCGCATGGGATCGCTCAGCTTATCACTCAAATAATACCCCGAAATATCGACGGAACCGGTGCCGGCGTTGTATAACTCTATCCAGTCGGGCCTGCTGTTGTAGTTGTCGTAGACATCCGTATAGTTGGCAGCACTGAATTCATTGATGACGATCTGAGCCGATAGGAAAACTGGCATCGCTAAAGCGACAGCCACGGAGATAAGACTACGAAGTGTACTCATTCAGGTGGGATAAAATGGTTTCAATGACAGGTGCACTAATGACGCCCAAAACAACGTCCGGGTTGCCCCACCATCCACTCACCTTATTACAAGTTTACCGCGTCGGTCGCCGGCTACAACGACATACATGCCCGGTGACAAGCCGGACACGTTCAAAAGATATTCTTCACCCGAAGGCCTGCCCGATTGGACCCTCCGACCCGCCATATCGTACACGTGAATAGAGGGAAGAACTCCATCACCGTTTACGATCCGGATTTCGTCGGTCGCCGGATTGGGAAAAAATTCCAAAGGTCGAAATGCCATCGGTTCCACCAGTCCATCGGGGATGCCGTTGTTGGCCGAAAATGTCGGAAGCAAACATGTGAAAGGGCCCGTGCCATTGCCGTACCGCCCTTCCGTCTCATCGGGAGTCACCAATCCGAAGCGGACATAGTCCACGGTATTGGTATCCGGATCTGAGAAGATTATGTCGTCACCGCTGTTTCCCAGTTTGAAGTCCGCATGCAGGCCCGGTTCAAACAATCCCTTGTCACACCATATGATGATGTAATCGTCCGGCAACAAAACGGTGTCCGGAAACTCGAATATCGTGGGAGTACCGATCTTGTCGCTCAAAAAATACCCGGTGAGGTCGATCGGGTCGTCACTGTTGTTGTACAGCTCGATCCAATCATCGAACCCTCCCCACTGGTCTTGGGCCGTACTTTCATTCACGGGCTGATATTCGTTGATCACCACGCCGGGGTCCACACTATTGACGTTCGGGCCGTTAAATGTGGGAATCAGGATTTTAAACGGCCCTGATCCATTGGGGAATCTGCCTCGGCTGATATCCGCACCCATCGGCCCAAATCGTTGATAATCCACGGAAGTCGTATCCTGATCATAAAGGCCGATCCAAACGATCACGTAGTCACCGTGTTCCATCACATGGTCCGGAAACGTATACTTCGTTCGGCTCTTGTGATTGTCCGACAGGAAGTACCCGCCGATATTCAGGGCCTCACCCGTCCCGTTGTATATTTCCACCCAGTCGTCGTACTCGCCGTATTCATCGGTCGCCGTAGAACTGTTTTTCGGCATTATTTCATTGATCACCAACCCAAACATCGTTTCACATTGCGCTTGGCCCGATCCGTAAGATGCGACCACAGTTATAAACCCGAACAAAAAACCAATTTTTTTCATGTCCGAAAGATAAGGAAATTTCAAAATGGCAAATGGTTTAGGGGCAAGATGTAAATTGAGTTGGTCATTGGATTTTGGGCGTGTTCCCGGCCCTTCCGGGGGGGCCGGGGTCGGCCTACCGCCTGTATCTCTCCCTGCGGTCGGGGCCGGGCGCAAGACCGATGGACGAGCTTCTTCGTCGCTGTCCTTCGGCCGCGCCCGACAACCCGATCGCAGAGGGAGGATGCCGGCGTCCGTCCTCACGCACATCTTCGCAACAACAAAAACCATTGCACCAATTCCATGTGCCGTCAAAGATTATCGTGTACCCACATACCCACACGAAATTGAAGTTTCACCTGAGCCGTTTTCAAAATATTGTAAATCAATGCCTAAACCCATAAAAAACAAAAAAGGAGGCCATCGGCCTCCAATTTTTTCTTCACTTGATTTGAAAAACTTTACACGAGCTCGAGCGTTCGACGTCCCTTTCCGGTGAGGCCATAGCCGTTCTTGATTTCGATGTAACCGGCCATAAATAATTTAGTGATTCGTTCTCCCACTCGACTGTTCCCCATGCTGAGGTTACGATCGGCTTCTATCTCCTTCCAAAATGCAGATTCCAAATGCTTCAACCTCATCCGTTCTTTTCCTTTGCTTTCGAGCTTGTGGTTGTGAATGATTTCCAAAATCAGGTTGTCGTATTTGTCCATTTCTAAGCGTGTTTTAAAGAGTAATATACACATTCCATCACCGACCATGAGACCGGTGATCGAATATGGAAGAATAAAAAAAGTAGCGGCATTAAAGTTACAAACATATTGTTAAAGACCGCCCGATGTTGATAATTCACATATTGTGAACAACTCTTTACATGACTGGTTTGCAGAATCTTGAGATTAGATGCAAGAATTGCTCATTGCCCTGAAGAGGCCGCTAAGCGCGGGTATCGAGGCGTTATGTTCCCTGCAAATTTTTGCATGGCCGATATCTCTGCCGACTTATCGCCCGAAAGGTGGAAAGGCTCGCTGAGAATCACCCATTTTTTTTGATAATCAAAACCGACCATGACGACAGGCACATGTGCAGCTCGGGCTATGTGATAAAAACCGGTTTTCCATTTCGACACCTTACTGCGCGTACCTTCAGGTGTCACCGTGATTGCAAAGTCCGGATCATCGGCAAATCGTTTGGTAACCTGCTCGACGAGGGATGTGTTTTTTGAACGGTCGACGGGAACTCCACCGAGATTGAGCAACAACCTCTTGATGGGAAAGGTGAAAAGTTCTTTTTTGGCGAGGTACTTTACTTTGAGCCCCATGATTTCACGGGCGGCCACTCCTATGAAAAAATCTACGTTGCTGGTATGGGGGGCCACCACCAAAATATAATTGCTCAGCCCGGCAGGCAGCCGTTTGGGAATTTTCCAACCGGTGCTGCGAAACCATAAAACGCAAATTCGTCTAAAGAGGCTCCCAATCATGTCAGCAAAGAAACCAAAAAAAGAATGTGGGATTCCTTACCTTTGCACCTATTCAGTGTCCATCCATAAAGTCTAATAGCTGCGTTACGCTCGCCCCTTGAAGTCCTCATTTACTTGAGTAAACTGCGGTTCCGCGAGGCTTCACGAGCCACTTCGACAAATGCTCAGTGCAAGCTTAGCTCTTGGACTTTCTGAATCGGACACTTGACTGTATTGACAGAAAATATTTATGTACGTCATCATCGACATCGAAACCACCGGTGGCAATAAACACAGTGGTAAAATCACCGAAATTGCGGCTATCCTCTTCGATGGAGGCCAGGTAGTAGATCGCTTTGTTACTTTGGTCAATCCCGAACAACCCATCGATAGGTACGTGAGCAAGCTCACCGGCATCACCGACGAAATGGTCGCCGATGCACCGCTATTTGCCGATATCGCCGATGCGCTGGACCGTTTCACGGCCAACGCCATTTTCGTGGCACACAACGTTAATTTCGACTACCCCTTCATCCGAGAAGAATTTCGCCGAATCGGGCGTGACTTCAGTCGGCGGCGTCTGTGTACGGTGCGAATGTCCCGACGCACTTTTCCCGATCTGCCCTCCTATAGCTTGGACCGAATCGCCCGCGAATTGTCCATCGATTTCAATGGACATCACCGCGCCGAAGCCGATGCCATGGCAACGGTTCGGCTGTTTGAAAAAATCATCGAAAAGCAAAGCCAAACCGGACTTTTCGACCTCCAGTTTGACGTGAAGCAACTGTCTGACCTGAACAGTCCATTGATCGACGAGGCATTGTTCAATTCGATTCCCGACGACGCAGGCATCTATTATTTCTTCGACCAAGAAGACCGTTTGCTTTACACGAAGGGAACAGCGCATTTACTGACGGATATTACCGAAAAATTGCTGCGACGCGATTCGGCCAATGATCGAAACCTTATCCAATCCCTGTACCGAGTGGATTGGAGTGAAACCGGGAGCCCATTGAGCGCCAAGCTACTGGAAGCGCATACTGTTTTGAAGGACAATCCCGAATACAACCGGGGCCGAATTGGAATGAATGCGCGATTTGGCTTGTATGTCTCCCCCGGCGAACCCACCACCACTCTCCTGCTCAAAAAGCGCAGGACGGGAGAGCAGGACAAACCTATAATGGTTTTTCCCTCTTATCACGAAGGGTTGGGTTATCTGAAAAATCGCGACGTTTTCTTCCGGACGGAGATTACGTGGTTGTGGACGAAGGTCGCCGCGCGGGTGAGCAAACGCTGATAGCCGTAACCGATGGAATACTGCGCGGCTTTGTCCATAGGGACTTGGACATGCCGCTGGTCCGCGGAACGGTTGAAGATCTCGACTATAACTTCGACGCCTTTCCCGAGCTGCAAATGGTTTTGGCCAAATTCCTCGCCAAAAACAGATACGACCGCATTATCCATATTTCTTGAATTCTCAGATCTTGGCTTTGGCCGGAAATTGAGATTGTGAAATTCGACCATGCCCCGCGCGAGGGCGGATGCCGGCATCCTTTTTCTTTGGCCACATTGGGGCGCGGAGTTGGGGCAGAGCGATAGCTCCTGCGCAAACCCGCGCCCCTGTGGCCAAAGAAAAAGATACAGGCAGAAGACCGACCCGGGGGAATGTGCTTGTAGAATTAGTGTTTTTCGAGCGCTAAGAATGTCAATGCAAGAGAGGCTCACTCAGTAGAGGCTCCGCCGGGGCGCGCCCAAATCAGAGTATGAAAGGCCACTCAAAATCTCTTGTGAACAATCTTCTTCTTATTGGCCCACAGCCAAATGAATGCTGCGAGTACGCCCGTCTGCAAATCCGATAGTAACGGTATACATTCCGGGCGCGATATCTCCGAGATCATGGCGATCCGTAAGGGGATGGCGGTAGGACTTGCAATGCCGACCGAGCGCATCATAGATCTCGATCGAGCTCACTGACGAAAGGTCACCAATGAGCCGAAAATAATCTTTGGCGGGATTTGGGGCCAAGTTGACGTTTGGCGCTTGTGTGTCCATCAAACCGGAAACACCTTCGGCGAGAACCGTCAAAGTGATGGGGGAATTGGCGGCGGAAAAATGCAGTTCACCGGATGCAACACCTTCGAGCGCGGCGGCATCTACGGCTACGCGAATGGACACGCTCTCACCGGGATCGATCACGCCCGGAGCGTCACCCATCAATGAAAACACCGGTGATCCGTCGAGTTCAATACCGTTTAGGATAATGAACCGTTCGCCAATGTTGGTCAGCGTCAAGTTGAATGGGAGTTGCGTTTCGGATGCCGTCACTTGGCCGAAATCGATGATCTCGTCACTCATCTCCAACTGGCCGATGCCGGGGCGATCCTGGTCCAAGCGGAAGGAATAAATGCGGTTGATGAATTGTGGATAATCGTCGAATGGATTGCGGTTGTTCTGGTAATCGGCGATATCCTCGTTGCGGATTTTCTCCACGGGCGTCGGCGGATATGCAGTGCTCCACTCGCGAAGGGTAGTCTCCATGAGCTCGGAGAGATGACCATCGTAATTTTGATACCGCGTCACGAAATAAAGAACAGAACGGGCCACGGCTCCTTTGTGTTCATCTCGGGGTTCGAAGACGGTGGCGCCGGACTCGTCCGATCCGCGTTTGCTTCCGCCCTGCTGCCAATTTACGTTGCTGACCACATTACCAAACCGCAAGTTGCCGCGCATGGAGTTGGCGTCGACATCAGCGGGGTATAAATGGTGCAAATCGGTTTTCATCGGCAGGTTGGAATCGAAATACCCCTGTGGAAAGGTATGTTCGGTGTTGATGTTATAATTGTTGAACAAGTCGGTGCGTCCCGTATAACCCACGGCATCCGTGCCGATGTATACCCGCGTCAATTTGTTTTGCGCGGCGCCTTGTCCATTCACTTTTTGGTTGTCGATGACCATGAACATCTCGTCGCGCGCCGTATTGTAATCGTGCTGGACATATCCCACTCCGGTAATGGTTTTCAATTCTGATTCGAGGGCTTCATCCATCAAATCAAATGTGGCGGCGTAATAATCCATGGGATAATTGCACGAGCCTTGCAAGTCTACGGATACCGATCCTCTGTTTCCCGACGTGTGGATTACCAGTTCGCTGTTGTGCCGGATGTTGTGTAGAGGGTCGAAGACGACATAAAACCCTCCAACGCCGAGGGCCGGAATCGATGCGGGCGCAATATTGGTATAGAATGGCGCAGTCTCGTACACGTCAAAAAATCGCAGTTCGGTCACTTCGATCTCGGTGTTAGCCAAGTTGGTGACCTCCACATACACGCTGTCCTTTTGGCCGTACGTAATGTTTTCAAAATCGATTTGCGTCGGGAAAACCTCTATGTTTTGTGCCATGGCTTGCAGGGCGAAAATCGAGGATAAAAGGAACAGATATGGTCTCATGGTGGTCGAGTTCTTGGTTTCTGTTGGAGAAGTATAATTCCTTGGCGGCGTGGAAAAATGGTTGGGGCCGTTTATTCCGCAGCGCGTTTCAATGCATTGTAGATTTGGAGTACGGCGGGAAGTACGGGTTTTTTGCCGTCATTTTCAATCACGAATTCAGCATAATCCCGTTTTTTATCCTGTGGCCATTGCGCCTCCATGCGCTGTTTTACTTGCGCACTCGAAACTCCATCGCGTTCGCGCACGCGAGCTATTCTCAGCTCGTCGGGCGCCGTGACGAGTATCAAGGCGTGGAGGTTTTCATGGGCGCCCGTTTCGATGAGGATGGCCGCTTCGTTTATGATGAACGGGGCATCGGCATTTTGCTCTGTGAAACGGGAAAACGATTGGCGTACGGCGGGGTGAATGATTGCATTGAGCCGGTTTCGTTTTTCTTCGTCGGAAAAGATTTCCTCGGCCAGGAATTTCCGGTCGGGACGTTCCTGAACGTATGCTCGCTTGCCAAAAATTTCAATGACGCGTTTACGAATGTGTTCATCATGGTCGAGAAGGCGTTTGCCCTCATCGTCGGAATTGAACACAGGAATACCGAGAACGGAAAAAATCCCGGCGATCACCGTTTTGCCCGCACCGATTCCCCCGGTGAGCCCAATGATTATGGGCTTATTTTTTGGCAAGCTCCTGTTCGTTGGCGCCGTCGGGTGAAATCGCCGATTTCTCCAAACGCAATTTTCCGCTTCCCGTATCGATGATCACGGTCTTTTCTTGGACTTCCACCACTTTGCCGTGGATTCCACCGATGGTAACCACCTTGGTGCCTTCGTCCAAGCTGGAGCGAAATTTCTTGGCATCCTTTGCTCTCTTGGCCTGTGGGCGTATCATGAAGAAGTAAAAGATTGCAATGATGGCTACCCAGAAAAGAATTCCGGTGTAACCGGAAGTACCTTCTCCCATTTGGAGAAAAATGGTCAATACCTGCATTTTCATTGGTTTTTTAAATTGTCCGGAACTGCAATATCCGTTTTGATCAATAATTCGGTGCGCGAAGGTACGGTATTCGTTGCGACCGCAATGATTATAGTCTGTTCTCCCCATTTATTATCGCTGTCAAATATCACATCGATTTTGCCACCTTCGCCCGGGAATATTTTCTGCTTGGGATAATTGAGTGGGATGGTACATCCGCAGCTTCCCGTAACCGCAGAAATGATCAGCGGCGCATTTCCGGTGTTGGTAAATTCGAATTGGGTTTCCACCACCTCACCTTGGGCGATCCGTCCGGTATCAAACAAGGTATCTTTGAAAGTGATCTCCGGCCCGTCTTTTTTATTCGGGTCCATCATGTCCAGCACATCGGTACCCACCGTTCGGTCTTCGGGTGCAGAGCACGAGGCAACAAAGACCATCGCCGCGCCAATAATAGCGTATGTGACCAATCGAATCATGATATGAGTCCTCTTCCCACTTTTTCAATGGTGCCCTCTTCTTTCATGCGCATAAAGATTTTGTCGAGGATGCCATTTATAAAGGTACACTTTCAGTGGGATCTGTTTGAATTCCCGGGCTTCAGAAAGTGCCATCTGCATGAGGATCATATCCATCAATGCAATGCGGTCCACTTCCCAGTTGTCCGTGCTCACCTCGATTATTTTACTGTGCTCGGGACCTTGGGTCAAGGTTTTGCGAAACAGGGTCTTTACGAATGGTTTTTCATCCTCGGGGTCTTTCCAAAGGGGCAAAATGGGATGCGTGGGATCGGAATCTTCTTCAAATGACTTCAGCGTCTTGATCACCATGGAAGCCACCAAGTCCAAGTCATCCGACCAAAGGATGCTCTTGTCGTCGAAGAAGAACCAAAGATACTCTGAATTGACCAAGTGGCGTTTGAAGGTGCGAACGACCACTTCCCGATCCGCTTCATAAACATGTTTTCCTCGGTCTTCAGTCGACATGTATTCTTTGTACTCCGGGGTTTCGAGAAGGCTTTTGTAAAGTTTCCTCACCAACTCTCCCTCCCCCATCCAAGAAACTTTGGCGCGATTGGCCGCCGCTTTTAGCGCAATGTTGGCATCGAGCTGTTTAATAAAGGAGTTGTTGACGAATTTCGGATTGGGATTGAGGTCTTCCTCAGTGGGGAGTCGCTTATTTTTATTGTCTTCGATCTTGCGCTCGGCGAAATCGCGGATTTCGATGATCATCAAAAGGAGGAAAAGATACATTTCGTACATCTTCTCGATACTCATCATCAATGTCTTTTCCGCCTTGGCAATTTCCGAATCCTCGGATTGGTAGAAGGCATAGAGCGCTTGAAGAATTTTGATTCTAAGGTGTCTTCTGTTGAGCATTCCTCTGTTCTCTCCGTTTTTTGTCGGTATTAGTATCTTTTTCGAATGGCGGCAATGGAATCAATTCGATCTTGGGCCATTTGAACGGCCACCTTGTTTGGGGATTGTCCCGATGAGGCGGAGCGATTCAAAATATCAAGGGTCGTTTGATAGATAAGTTCGGTTTTACGCAAAGCATCTTCGCGATTATAACCGATCACTTCAGAGTAACAATTGATGATTCCCCCCGCGTTGATTACAAAGTCCGGCGCATAAACAATGCCTTTGTCCGCGAGCATTTTCGAGTGACGCGTTTCGTCGTCAAGTTGGTTGTTGGCCGCACCTGCGATTACTTGGCACTTCAATACTTTGAGTGTTTCGTCGTTGAGGGTAGCCCCTAAAGCGCATGGGGCATATATATCCATATCATAGTTATATACATCGTCAGGTGATACGACATCCACTTTGTGTTCCTTGGACACTTCCGTCACTCGGTCCTCGTGAATATCGGAAATGGCGATGTGAGCTCCTTCCGCCGCCAAGCGTTTTACCAAGTATTGTCCTACGTGGCCAACGCCTTGCACCAAGATCCGCTTTCCGGATAAATCATCTGAACCGTAAGCCTTTTTGGCAGCGGCCTTCATGCCCATGTAGACTCCAAATGCCGTAACGGGGGATGGGTCCCCACTTCCGCCCTTGGATTCGGGCAGGCCTGACACATGTTCGGTTTCTTCGGAAACGAATTCGATATCGGCGGTGGAAAACCCGACGTCTTCGGCGGTAATGTACCGTCCGTTGAGGCTGTCCACGAATTGGCCGAACCGTCGCATCAAAGCTTCGCTTTTGTCCTTTCTGGAGTCGCCGATGATCACGGCTTTGCCGCCACCGAGGTTGAGTCCCGCAACCGCGGATTTATAGGTCATGCCCCTCGACAGTCGCAAGACGTCCTTCAAAGCCTCGGCTTCGGAATTGTATGGCCACATACGCGTACCGCCCAAAGACGGGCCGAGTACAGTATTGTGAATAGCGATAATGGCGCGCAATCCCGTGGCTTTGTCATTGCAAAACAACACTTGTTCATGGTCGAGCTCCATCATTTGACCCAAGGGGCCTTTCGAATTGTCGTTCATCTTCGTTGGTTCAGATTTCTGTTGGGTCATACTATTGAGGTGAAAAACCGTATCGGCAGTTTGTTAGTGTCTGTTAAATAATTTGACGTCCGCTCTATGGACTCCATCATCAAGGTTGGTGGGGCTTCTGAATGAAGCGATGTTCGAACCGTGTTTTGGTCGAACTCAAATGGATCTATAGGGACGGACACGAAATAAACGTAAATTTGCGGCGTGTATTCTCGATACAAACCGCACAAAAGTACTCTTTTTTTTGACCGGCAACCTCCAATGCCAACCGGTTACCCAACCCATTTATGAAAGCGCTTGCACACCTGAATAAATACCTGGTTTACTACAGGTGGAGGTTGATTTTGGGCGTGGTGTTCATCATCGCTTCCAACATCTTCGCCATCTATGCTCCTCGGTTGGTGCGGGAGGCTTTTGACTTGATTACGGCCGCCTTGAACGCTTATCAATCCGGCGATGTGTCGAATTTGACCATCGACGTTCCCGATGCGATCGCCATGGTATACCGATGGGCCGGGCAAGAGTTGACGAATTTGGAAACGGCCCATTCCCTCGCCGATTTGGCGGGGATCATCACCAAGATGTCTTTGATCTTGGCGGCAATGTATCTCGTCGTGGCCATCTTCAAAGGCATTTTCCTTTTTTTTACGCGTCAGACGGTCATCATCATGTCTCGGCTGGTCGAATTTGATTTGAAAAACGAAATCTTCGACCATTATCAAAAGTTGAGTTTATCGTTTTATCGGCACAACAATACGGGCGACCTGATGAACCGCATCAGCGAAGATGTGACCTTCGTTCGGATGTACCTCGGCCCGGCCATCATGTACTCCATCAATTTGGTTGTGCTGTCCGTCTTGGCGGTGGGCGCCATGGTCAGCGTCAATGCGGAATTGACTCTTTATGTTCTGCTTCCTCTTCCGATTCTGTCCATCTCCATATATTATGTGAGTCGCATGATCAACAAGCGCAGCGAGGCGGTTCAACGACAACAGTCCCATCTCTCGACGCTGGTTCAAGAAACGTTTTCGGGAATTCGCGTATTGAAAGCCTACAATCGCCAACGCTCGACGCAAGAGAACTTCGCGCGTGAGTCCAATCGCTATAAGGTATTGTCTCTGGACTTGGTGAAGGTCGACGCTCTTTTCATGCCGGCGATCATTTTACTAATTGGATTGAGCACGATCATCACCATTTATGTCGGCGGTCTGAAGGCCATATCGGGCGAGATTACGATCGGCAACATTGCCGAATTCGTCATTTATGTCAATATGCTCACATGGCCCTTTGCCTCCATCGGCTGGGTAACCTCACTGGTTCAGCGGGCTGCGGCTTCACAGCGGCGGATAAACGAATTTCTACATACGGAACCGGAAATTCAAAGTACGAAAAGTGAGCCTGACGATATCCGCGGCGAAATCGAATTCGACAAGGTCGGTTTCACGTATCCCGACAGCGGCATCGAGGCACTGCGCGATGTATCTTTCACCATTCCTTCGGGAAAGACCATGGCGATCATTGGTCGCACCGGCTCCGGGAAGAGTACGATTGCCAATTTGATCTGTCGGAATTTCGACGTCAATACCGGTGAAATCCGAATCGATGGGACGCCGATCCAGGCGCTGAATCTGGACAGTCTGCGCGGCGCCATCGGTTACGTGCCGCAAGACGTATTTCTATTCAGTGACACCATCGCCAACAACATCGCCTTTGGGTTGGAACCTGAAGAGGTAACCCAAGAAATCATCGAACAAGCGGCCAAGGATGCCGATGTTCTGAGAAATATCCAAAACTTTCCGAAAGGCTTCGAAACGATGCTCGGAGAGCGGGGCATCAACTTGTCGGGTGGGCAAAAACAGCGCGTTAGCATCGCACGTGCGATTGCTCCGCGACCGGCGATTTTGATTTTCGATGATTGCCTTTCGGCCGTGGACACCGAAACAGAGGAGGTGATTCTGCACAACCTCAAACGGATCATGCTCAACCGCACCACCCTGCTGATTAGTCATCGGGTCTCCACGGTGAAGTCCGCCGAACAAATAGTGGTCCTCGACCGAGGTCAAATCATTGAGAGCGGGACGCATGATGAATTGATAGCTCTTGGTGGAGAATATGAAAGCATCCATCAGAAGCAGTTGTTGGAGGACAGTCGTGAGTTGAATTAGTGTCCGTCCATAAGGTGCAATGGATGCGTTACGCTAACATCCATAAACTGACGCAGAGGCACAACCTCCTCCTCCGGTGTGGCATGTTTTTAGTTTGAACAGTGGCATGTGATTATTATATCTCGCGAAACCCACGTAGCCGCTTATTACTCGTATCGTGGTTAGGATTGTCACCTCTCGCGAGACGCAAAGGGCTTCGATGCGACTCGGAAAAGCGATTTCGTTTGGGGCGTTGAGCGAGAATTGTATATTTGCTTCGGACTTAAACCTAATACTCAGCATTAATAAACCTATTCAATATGGCGAGAGATCGCGATAATTCACAGAGAGACGATATTCATTCCACGGTAATCAGGGCCGGGAAACGAACCTACTTCTTTGACGTGAAATCCACCCGGGGCAACGACCTTTACCTCACGATTACCGAAAGCAAGCGAAAATTTCAGGACGATGGAGGGCAGAGCTATGAAAAACACAAGCTCTTTTTGTACAAAGAGGACTTTGAGAAGTTTGCGGATGGCCTTTACGATACGATTGAAAAAATCAAAGACCTTCGCTCGGGCTCGAATGAATTCATCGACCCGGCCAATAGATTGGACCCTTCGGACAACGGTAGAGAAGATGACGGTTCAGAACAAATGGAGGAGAATTTGAAAGAATTCACCGACGTGCGTTTCGAGGATTTGGACCACGACGGCATCCACGATTAAGTAATCTCGGGTGATCCACGGGGATGCTGAGACCTGTTCTATAGATTTAGCATTCTCGAAATAGTCATTTCGCCTTCGGCGTTTTCGTTTTTAGAGAGTTGCGCTCAAAAATTCCGTCTCGTATTTTGCCGAATCCTCGAGCCCGCGCTTGGGTGAAGCACGAAATTCAAGCGCCTACATGTTTTTCATTTCACGCGCCTATCTTGAAGTTCCATTGGCATCGAGCTGAGTATGGCGTCTCTAATTTTTGTGCATATGATCTTGTAGCTTGCGGTAGTCCGACTCGGTGGCCTGTCGAAAAGTTAACTTAAGGGTCAAGCATACTTTGTATTACAGTCCGACGGGGATGTTGAAAACCGTTTCCAACGGGGGCGCACCCCAAGATACCACATCGGCATAATCGAAGAAACAGGGGCATCCTACCCAATAAATGAGAATTTGAATGATTTTCAGAACCAATGGGCTTCGAATCTGTTGGTATTTCGAATGGTGTAATTTTCGAAATCGACGGGTAAAATCGTCTCGCCATTCAAGATTGGGCTGTATATAAGTGGCGTCCGTCTCGAAATACGCGGATTGTTTTGACTCCATGCCACTTTGAGTCTCTTTGAGGTGATTTTGAATCCGCACAATCGTTAGGAATGGCGGACAAACTTAAAATAATCGTCATTGGTGCCGGTTTCGGCGGCATCGAATTGGTAAAAGCGCTTCGCAAAAAACCTATCGACGTATTGTTGATGGATCGGAACAACTACCACAATTTTCAACCATTGATGTATCAGGTGGCCACGGGAGGATTGGAACCGGGAAGCATCGCCTATCCGGTGCGAAGAATTTTCCGGAAGTTCAAAAATGTAACTTTCCGAATGGCCGAGATCTTAGATATTGATGTAAAACAAAAAGAAATTTCCACCTCTATTGGAAATTTTGATTTTGATTATCTCGTCATTGCCACGGGTAGCGAAAACAACTATTTCAATTTTGAGCCGGTGAAGGATGAGTTGCTTTCCCTAAAGTCGATCCCCGATGCCTTGAAGATGCGAAATTTCATCTTTAAGAATTTGGAAAAAGCTTTGGCCGGGACCAAGGACGAACCTCTGGAAGAAATCATGAACATTGCGATCGTCGGAGGCGGTCCGGCCGGGCTCGAGTTGGCCGGGGCATTGGCGGAAATGAAACGATACGTTATCCCGAAAGATTTCCCGGACATAGACCTTTCCAAAATGAGCATCAACCTTTACGAGGCGGCTCCCGAGTTGCTTGCAGCCATGTCGAAAGAAGCGTCTGAAAAGAGCTTGGAGTACTTGACAAAACTGGGGGTCAAGGTCTTTCTCAAAACCAAGGTTAAGAGTTATAACGGCCGGAACATCACTTTGGAAAATGGTTCGAGTTTTAAAACCGATACGGTGATATGGACGGCCGGTGTTAAAGGTTCCCCGATTAAAGGGCTGCCCCGGGACTTGATCGTCGGTGGAAATCGCATTTCGGTAAACGAATTCAATCAGGTGGTTGGCCTTAAAAACGTCTTTGCCATCGGCGATGTGGCGGCCTGCGTGAGTGCTGATAATCCCAAAGGCCTTCCCATGCTGGCCCCGGTGGCGCAACAACAGGGCAAACGCTTGGCCAATAACATATTGAAAGATATTGGGCAACAGCCGATGGAGCCTTTTGAATACCGCAACAAGGGGGTAATGGCCACCATCGGCAGGAAAAAGGCCGTAGTCGACTTGCCGCGGTACAAGTTTCAGGGAGGCTTTGCCTGGTTTGTTTGGATGTTCGTTCACATTTTCTCATTGGTTGGTTTTCGCAGTAAGGCGGTGACCTTCATCGACTGGCTGACGAATTATTTCAGCTATGACCGCCCATTGGGTTTGATCATACAATCCGATGAACAACCGCCGGTTCCAATTCCGGTGAATTTGAAATCAAAAAGCACAGCATTATGAAGAAAGAGGATATCACTAAAAAATGCATCGATACGGTTCGTGTATTATCCGCTGATGCCGTTCAAAAGGCAAATTCCGGACATCCGGGAACGCCTATGGCATTGGCACCCATCGGCCATGTATTATGGACGTCGGTGATGAATTACAATCCGAAAGATCCCGATTGGATTAATCGCGATCGGTTCATTCTTTCTTGCGGGCACGCCTGTATGTTGCAATACAGTTTTTTATATCTAACAGGATATGACCTTACTTTAGGCGATATCAAAAACTTCAGACAACTGCACAGCAAAACGGCGGGGCACCCTGAATACGGCCTTTTAGCGGGCATAGAAGTGACCACTGGACCATTGGGTCAAGGTTTTGCGAATGGGGTGGGTTTTGCCATTGCTCAAAAATATCTGGCTGCCAGGTACAATCGGCCCGGCTTTGACATCTTTGATTATAAGATCTACGCCATTTGCAGCGATGGCGACTTGATGGAAGGGGTTTCGGCAGAGGCGGCATCCTTCGCAGGACATCTTGGCTTGGGCCATTTGATTTATCTCTACGATGACAATCACATCACCATCGAAGGGGATACGGATAAAGCCTTTGATGAGGATGTTGCCATGCGGTTTGAGGCATACGGATGGCACGTCCAAGAGCTTACCGATGGCAACGATTTGAAGGCTTTGTCAACCGCCATAAAAAAAGCGCGGGAAGAAACCAATCGTCCATCGCTGATAAAAGTGCGCACCCATATAGGCTACGGCAGTCCCAACAAACAGGATACTGCCGCCGCACACGGTTCTCCATTGGGCGAGGAAGAAGTAAGATTGGTGAAGGATAATTTCGGCTTTGATCCCGACAAAAGTTTCGTCGTTCCCGATGAAGTTTTGGATTTCTATCGAGATGCCGGAAAAGTAGGGAGTAAGAAAGAAGGTGAATGGAACGAACTTTATAAGGGCTACAAGAAAAAATATCCCGAGCTCGCTGAAGAATATGAATCCATAAGCAAAGGAAAACTTCCGGATGGTTGGACTAAAAATTTACCGGTATTTGAGCCGGGTGAAAAAATGGCCACTCGCAAGGCTTCGGGAAAAACCTTGAATGCCATCGCCGAGTATTTTCCACAGTTAATCGGGGGATCCGCCGACCTCGCCCCATCGACGGATACCAACCTCGACGACTACGATTCCTTTTCCGCTAAACACCGCGATGGCCGCAATTTCCATTTTGGCATACGCGAGCATGCAATGGGTGCCGTATTGAATGGAATGGCGCTCAGCAAGTACCTGATTCCATACGGCGCGACTTTTTTGATTTTTTCGGATTATATGCGTCCGCCCCTTCGGTTGGCAGCCATCATGAAAATCCGTCCGATCATGGTGTTTACGCACGACAGCATCGGTTTGGGCGAAGACGGAACCACACACCAACCCGTGGAACAGTTAATCGGGTTGCGGTCCGTTCCCAACATGACGGTAATCCGACCGGCCGACGCCAATGAAACTGCCCAGGCTTGGCGCGTGGCCATTGAACACAAGGATGGCCCCGTGTCCATCGTATTGACGCGACAGGGAATTCCGATCATCGATCAAAAAAAATTCGCCAACGCGAAAGGGCTTGAAAAAGGAGCCTATATTCTTTCCGAATCGGAGGGAGACCCCGAGCTTATTCTTATTGCCTCGGGATCGGAAGTCCAATTAATCCTGGCCGCTCAAGAAAAGCTGAAAAAACTGAACATAGAGGCCCGCGTGGTCAGCATGCCTTCATGGAGGCTCTTCGAAAAACAAAGTGCGGCCTACAAAGAAAAAGTATTTCCCAAAGCATTGCGAAAACGGCTATCGGTTGAGGCCGGGGTTACCATGGGTTGGGGCAAGTATGTAACCGACGAAGGCGATTCGATCGGCATCGATAAATACGGAGAATCGGCTCCCGGTGATGAAGTCATGAGGGAATACGGCTTTACGGTGGAAAACGTGGTAAACAAAGCCAAGGCTTTATTTGCCTAAATCGTTTTTAAAGCCCTTAATCTTGTAATTCAAAAGGCAAGTAGGGTGTCTAAACAAAAAGTATAAGATATGGCGAAGACTTCAATTGTAAAAGTAGGTATCTGTGCAGACCACGGAGGTTTTGAGTTGAAAAAGAAAGTCGCTTCTTTTTTAAGCGAAAACGGCTTTAAGTGGGTCGATTTTGGAGCCTATGAACTGAACGACAAAGACGATTATCCCGACTATGTAATTCCGTTGGCTAAAGCGGTAGCATCCAATGAGGTGAGTCGTGGTATTGCGATATGTGGCAGCGGAGTCGGTGCTTGCATCGCAGCCAACAAAGTCCATGGTGTGCGGGCGGCCTTGATCCAAGATTATTTTTCGGCACATCAAGGGGTCGAAGACGACGACATGAACATGATTTGTTTGGGTGGTCGAATAACGGGATATGCAAGCGCGGGAGAATTCGTACGGGCATTCTTAAAAGCCGAATTTACCGGAGCGGAAAGGCATCTCCGCCGGTTGCAAAAAGTCAGGGATTTAGAACACGATTAGTGAAGACTCAAACATTTTCTTTTCCACAGGTGAAAAATAAAAAAATCACACATTATGAACCCATTACTTGAAATTGTAAAACACGGTCAAAGCATTTGGCTCGATCTGCTGAGCCGCGAAATATTGGACTCGGGCAAATTGAAAAAATTAATCGATGACGACGGCCTCCGGGGCCTAACATCGAATCCGTCCATTTTCGAAAAGGCCATCAACAACAGCTCTGATTACGATGAAGATATCGCGGTGGTATCGAAAAAAGAAAAGGACGACACGGCTGTCTTTTTTGAATTGGCGATAAAGGACATAAAACGGGCAGCCGACTTATTTCTTCCCATCTATGAAAAAACCGGTGGAAACGACGGTTTTGTCAGCTTGGAGGTTTCACCTTACCTGGCCCGTGATACTGAGGGTACGATCAAACAGGTAAGAGAGCTGTGGAAGAAAGTCGACCGCAAAAACGTCATGATCAAAATTCCCGGAACGGAAGAGGGGCTGCCCGCAATTCGAAAATGCATCAGCGAGGGCATCAACATAAACATCACTTTGCTTTTCGGCCTGCCTCGATATCGGGAAGTTACGGAAGCATACATGGGTGGCCTTGAAGACCGGCTCAAAGCCGGAAAATCCATCGATCAAATCGCTTCTGTGGCCAGTTTTTTTCTGAGTCGCATCGACGTCATGGTCGATCCCATGCTGGAGAATAAAGGCCTGAACAACTTAAAAGGCGAAGTCGCCATCGCTTCTGCCAAAGAAGCCTACCGGATATATCAAGGTATGATTTCCGGCGAGCGTTTTAAAAAGCTGGAATCCAAGGGAGCGAAACGACAGCGGGTGCTGTGGGCGAGCACGAGCACCAAGGATCCCTCATTCAGCGATGTGAAATATGTGGAAGGCTTGATCGGAAAGGAGACCGTAAATACTTTGCCTCCCGACACCATCGACGCTTTTCGCGATCATGGAAAAGTGGCCTATACACTCACCGAACATCCGGAACACGCCGAAAGTGTAATGAAACAACTGGAGAAAGCCGGGATCGATATTGATGTCATCACGCAAAACTTGGAGGACGAGGGCATCGAAAAATTCAACACGGCTTTCGATAAGCTTTTAAAAAGTATTGCCGAGCAAAAACAAAAACAGGTTCATTGAGATGAGCGGTTCCGGCAGTTCAAAAATCAAGGTGGTTTTTTTTGACATCGGCGGCGTTTTGCTTAGCAACGGCTGGGGTCATGAATCGCGCCAAAAGGCCGCGGAAACCTTTGGCATAAACTATGAAGAAATGAACGACTTACACAATTTCATTTACAATGTATTTGAGATTGGTAGCATACCCTTGGACGAATATCTCGACACCGTTGTATTCGATCGTCATCGGAATTTTACAAAAGTCGACTTCATACAATTCATGTGCGCGCAATCTGTGGAATTACCCGACATGTTGCAGTGGTTGAAGGGCTGGAAAAAACACCGTGGACATGCGGTCTTTTCCATCAACAATGAAAGTAGGGAACTCAATGAACATCGAATTCGAACCTTTAACCTCCATGAATTATTTGATGGGTTTTTCTCTTCGTGCTATTTGAAGATCCGCAAACCTGACCCTCGAATCTTTCAGAGAGCCATGGAAATCACGCACGTCACTCCCGATGAGTGCATTTACTTTGACGACAGACCCATGCTGGTTCATGCCGCTAAAAAACTGGGGATCAATGCCCACCGACATAAAGATTTTGAATCGACCAAAGAAATTCTCGAGTTCCTAACACGAAAATAACATCACCATGAATAAATCGACAATAATTAAAAATGAGAATGTGTTTGGAATGATTGGGTTAGGCACCATGGGTTCCAATCTGCTACAGAACATTGCCGACAATGGGTTTCAATGTGCGGGCTACGACAACGATGCCCAAAAGGTAACCGCGCTTAAAGGATTGAAAAGGGACGGGATTCAGGGGTTCTCGAATTTAAAGGACTTTGCACACAGCCTGAAAGTTCCCCGCACGGTCATGATGTTGGTGCCGGCAGGCGAGATCGTAGATGCAGTGATTAAGGAATTGCTTGAGGTTCTCAGCAAGGGTGATATCATCATAGATGGAGGAAACTCCCACTACACCGATACGGATCGGCGCTTCAAAGACTTGGAAGAGAAAGGCTTTCACTTTATAGGTATGGGCGTGTCCGGTGGTGAAGAAGGGGCTCGCAAAGGGCCCAGCATGATGCCGGGAGGGGACAAGAAAGCCTATGAAACGGTAAAACCCATTCTGGAAAAGATTGCGGCACATGTGGACGGTGAACCCACAGTTGCCTACATGGGTTCGGGCTCAGCAGGACATTTTGTGAAGATGGTCCACAACGGAATCGAATATGCCCTAATGCAATTGATATCCGAAACTTACGAAGTCTTAAACAGAGGGCTTCATATGGATGACAGCGCGATTCACGGCGTTTTTGAAAAGTGGAATGAAGGGAGATTGCAGTCGTATCTTCTGGAAATCACCCGCGACATTTTCGCATTCAAGAATCCCGGATCCGATCACTTGTTGCTGAATGACATCAAGGACGAAGCTAAAGCCAAGGGCACCGGCAAATGGACTTCACAAGCAGCCATGGACTTAAATCTCCCCATACCGGTCATCGACATTTCGGTCTCGATGCGCGATTTGTCAAAGTACAAGTCCTTGCGAACCAAGGCATCAAAAATGTACCCCCTTTCGCCACACTCGAAATTGAGCGAGGACACCGATGAATACATCGCGAAGCTTGAGCGGGGATTTTACTTTGCCATGGTATCCGCATACGCTCAAGGGATGCACCTTTTGTACCGGGCTTCCCAAGAATTCGGATACCGGCTGAACCTCGATTTGATCGCAAAAATATGGCGTGGTGGATGCATCATCCGCGCAGCTTTTTTGGAAGACGTCTACGCGGCGTTCAAGAAAGAACCGAAATTGGAGCATTTGTTCTTGAATGAATCCGTTTACAACAATTTGACAAACGCATTGCCGGGAATTCGCAGTGTCGTATCCGATGCGGCAGCACACGGATTTGCCCTTCCGGCCTTTTCAGCGGCCTTGAGCTATTTCGACGCTTTCCGAAGTAAAAATATGCCGGCAAACTTGATCCAGGCCCAACGCGATTATTTTGGATCTCACACCTATGAACTCATAGGGAAGGAAGGGACTTTTCATACCGAATGGGAAAATGCCCAATAAACACCGTCCCACCAAAGAGCCCAACAGCTGCGTTGTGCTTGCTCTTGAAGTTTTTGAGCCGAACACTCGACTGCATGACCAAATAACAATCAATTGCCGTTTTCCGTGACACGAAGCATTTCATATGAGGACATCATGACAAAAGAATCGACCAAGAAATCACAAGCCGCCATTTTCATTATTTTCGGAGGTACCGGTGATTTGACCAATCGCAAGATAATACCCGCACTGTACAATCTCTTCTTGGATAATTGGATGCCCGATGAATTTTCATTGATCGGCATAGGCAGGTCCAAGTTGAGCGATGAAAAGTACAGCGCTTCCTTGTTGGAAGGCGTAAACAAATATTCGAGAAAGGGCAAAGCAAAGAAAGAGGATTGGGCCAAATTCTCATCACACGTCACCTATCAAATAGCCGATATAAAAGACGTGTCCTCATACAAAGACTTTCAATCTCACATCGACAAGTATAAAAAGGAATGGAAAAAAGATCCCTGCATCATATATTATCTGGCGGTCTCCCCCACCCTTTTCGGCACCATTGCCAACAACATCTCCAAAAGCAAATTGGAAAACGATTGCGATACCACGCGTATCATCATAGAGAAACCCTTTGGTCGCGACCTCGAATCGGCTAAAGAGCTAAACACGCAATTGCTGACGATTTTTGATGAAAAGCAGATTTACCGCATCGATCATTACCTCGGTAAAGAAGTGGTACAAAACATCATGGCTTTCCGATTCGCCAATGCGATCATGGAGCCTTTGTGGAATCGCAATCACATCGAGAACGTTCAAATCTCGGTTACCGAACAAATTGGGATCGGAAGCCGCGGCGCTTATTTCGACAAGGCCGGAATCATGCGTGACATGATTCAAAACCACTTGTTTCAGTTGCTTTGCATCATCGCCATGGAACCTCCCATAAACTTTGATGCCGACGAAGTACGCGATCGGAAAGTGGATGTCTTGAAGGCGATGCGGAAATTCGAGCCCGGCAAAATAGCCAACGTTTCTGCGCGTGGCCAATATGGCGAGGGGTGGATCGAAGGCAAGAAAGTGGTCGGGTATCGCGAAGAAAAAGACGTCGACCCCAACTCAAACACCGAGACCTATGCAGCGCTGAAATTATATGTAGACAACTGGCGCTGGCAGGGTGTTCCCTTTTATCTTCGAACGGGCAAACGCCTTTTTAAAACGGCCTCCACCATTGCAATCCAATTTCTTGAAATCCCCCATAACATGTTTACCGCAGAGTCGAGTGGAACGCCTCAAAAAAACCGGCTCGTCATCAGCATCCAGCCGGATATGAGCATTCGTTTGCAGTTGCAAAGCAAAACTCCGGGGCTTGACATGAATTTGAATACCGTCGATATGATTTTCGATTATTCGGGAAAAACCAAATCGAGTTCCCCCGAGGCATACGAAACTCTTTTATTGGATATCATCACCGGGGATCAAACGCTGTTTATGCGCGCCGACCAGGTAGAGGCCGCTTGGGATCTCATTATGCCGGTGCTCAATTTTTGGGAAAACAATAAAACCGCCGGTTTTCCGAATTATCCTGCCCACTCTTGGGGGCCCGAAAATGCCGAGGCGCTCATAGCACAAGATGGTTTCCATTGGTTTAACCTGCCGGAAAAAAACAAGGAGGACAGAAAATGAATATGAAAACTAAAATGAATTTGTATCCGACCGCTGAAGAAGCGATCCGCGCTTTGGCATTACATATTCGGGACATCGCACGGGAATCGATCTCGTCTCGGGGACGGTTTGATTTGGTGTTGTCCGGGGGCAATTCACCCCGCCGATTGTATGAATTCATGGCATCGGATGAATTCCGACATGAAATGGATTGGCAGCATACGTATCTTTTCTTTGGCGATGAGCGTTTCGTACCGTCGGACGATGACCGTCGAAATTCTTTGATGGCGGCGGAATCCCTTTTGCTCCCATTGGGTATTTCCAACGATCACATATTCGCCATCGATACCTCCGGCACTCCGGAAAGAGCCGCGCGGCAATATACGGCGACGGTAAAAAAACATTTCGACGCGGGGCCCATTATATTTGATTTGGTATTATTGGGATTGGGATCCGATGGCCATACGGCGTCTTTGTTTCCATCCACACCGATCTTAAAAGACACGGAAGCGAATTTCAAGCAGGTGCATCTCACCGACCAAAACATGTTCAGGATCACCATGACGGCCCCATTGATCAACAGAGCCCGGAATGTCGCATTTTTGGTTTACGGCGAGGACAAAGCCCATGCCGTAGCGGGTGTGTTGGGAGGTTCATTAGACACTTCAGATCATTATCCGGCCCGATTGATACATCCAAAATCCGGTAATATTCAATGGTTTATGGATGCCGACGCGGCTTCACAACTTCGCGCCGGATCCGAGCGTGCAACATGACGTTTTCGAAACAAACACAAAACACAAAAGATGTTTCCAAAAGTAAATCCCACAGAAACCCCGGCTTGGAAAGCCCTTACATCTCATCGGGCCAATATGGAAAAAGTTCAAATGAAAGAACTTTTTGAGCTGGATTCCTACAGGTTTGATAAGATGTCCATTCGCTTTGAGGATATGCTTTTCGACTATTCCAAAAATATCATTACCGATGAAACCATTCACCGATTGCTGGATTTAGCCCAAGATTGTAAGTTGAAAGAAGCGGTCAAAGCGATGTTTGCCGGACAAATAATAAACGAGACCGAAAACCGTGCGGTCATGCATACCGCGTTGAGGAATTTCTCCGATGAACCGATAAAAGTTGACGGTACAGACATCATGCCCGAAATTAGGGAAGCCCGTCAAAAAATGAAATCCTTTTGTCACAAAATTCACAGCGGAGAATGGAAGGGATACTCCGGTAAGAAAATACGCAACATTCCAATGTGGACGGAACCCAGATGGTGGAGACATTGAAGGACCTGAACCCCGAAGAAACGCTTTTCTTGATCGCCTCAAAGACCTTCACCACACAGGAGACCATGACCAACGCCCACACGGCTCGGGAATGGCTTTTAAAATCGGCCAAAGATGAAAAACATGTCGCTCGGCATTTTGTGGCCTTGTCGACCAACGAGAAGGGAGTGGCCGATTTCGGAATTGCACCGGAAAACATGTTCGTCTTTTGGGATTGGGTAGGCGGCCGCTACAGTTTGTGGAGCAGCATCGGACTGTCCATTGCGCTCACGGTGGGTTATGACAATTTTGAGAAATTGCTCAAGGGTGGTCATGCCACGGATGTACACTTCAAAACAACGGACCACGAGAAAAACATACCTGTGATCATGGCTTTGGTGGGATTGTGGTATACCAATTTCTTCGGTTCGGAGACGGAAGCGATTCTGCCCTACGACCAATACATGCACCGATTTCCGGCCTACTTCCAGCAGGGAAATATGGAAAGCAACGGCAAGCACACCGATAGAACCGGCAAGGATGTCAAATACTCCACAGGGCCTGTTGTTTGGGGCGAACCGGGCACGAATGGACAGCACGCGTTTTATCAACTTATCCACCAAGGCACACATTTGATTCCTTGCGATTTTATCGCGCCTGCCATAAGCCACAATCCCATTGGTGATCATCACATAAAGCTCATGGCCAATTTCTTTGCTCAAACTGAAGCATTGATGGCTGGGAAAACATTGGCGGAAGCCGA
>CAJDXB010000012.1_pt2 | contig 31816 bp, 33 predicted proteins | sample 7391691 | NCBI WGS metagenome assembly CAJDXB01 (sample SAMEA7055747, study PRJEB34461) | soil metagenome | biome: terrestrial ecosystem; feature: Peninsula; material: soil | place: Antarctica | collected 2016 | reverse complement strand
AATCACGATTAAAGATCCCAGTATGAGGTTTTCTGCAATGGTGAATGTTGTTTTTCCGATAAGCTCACTTCTTTCCAAAAAGGGATTGATGCTGATTCCGGGAGGCAGAGAAGGTGAAATCTCAGCCACGCGTGCTTTAACGGCCTTTATTACAGCATTTGAATTTGCGTCTTTCAACATCATGACTTGTCCCAGCACCTTTTCACCTTCACCGTTTCCCGTAATGGCACCAAAGCGCGTAGCGCGCCCAAACCCCACGTTTGCAACGTCTTTTATGAAAACAGGAACTCCATTTCGAGTTTCAATTACAATGTTTTCAATGTCTTCCAGAGAGGTTACCAATCCTTCTCCTCTAATAAAATACGCTTGATTGGTCTTCTCAATATACCCGCCACCGGCTACACTGTTGTTTTTCTCTAAGGCCGTAAAAGTTTGAGAAATGGAAATATGAAGACTTCTGAGCTTTTCAGGGTTCACCGCCACTTCATATTGTTTCAAGTAACCGCCCCAGGTGTTCACTTCCACCACGCCCGGGATACCCGAAAGTTGACGTTTCACCACCCAGTCTTGAATGGTCCTTACATCTGATAAGGAATACTGATCGCGGTGAGCTGAATCCACCTCGATAACATATTGATAGATTTCTCCAAGACCGGTTGTAATGGGCCCCATAAATGGAGTGCCAAATCCGGCGGGAATCTTCTCTTCCGCAGACTTTATTTTTTCGGCAATGAGTTGCCGTGGAAGGTATGTGCCAATTTTGTCATTAAAAACTACGGTGACTACCGAAAGTCCGAATTTGGAAATAGAACGGATTTCATTTACGTCCGGAAGGTTAGCCATTTCCAGTTCCACCGGATAGGTCAAAAACTTCTCCACATCTTCCGTAGCTAAGTTTTGAGATGTTGTGATGATTTGAACCTGATTGTTGGTAACATCTGGAACCGCACCAATCGGAATTTCTGATAGGGAATACAGTCCAAAACCAACAATGCCCAATGAAAATAAAAGAACAATCAGCTTATGATGAATGCTTTAAGATTGGGTTAAGACTTTCGACTTATGTCAGGTTAACCCCAAACAGATGACCGACCAATGAGGTCAGGCCCATGGCAACCGTTCCCCAAAAAGTAATGCGCAGAATCGCCTTCAAGATACTTGAACCACCTGTTTTGGCTGCCAGAGTTCCTAAAAGAATTAAGAAAATAATGGCCGAGCCGTACAGAAAGTACTCCATGTGCAGAATCGGCATAAATAGGACAACCAATAATGGAAGAATGCCACCCACACTAAAAGAGGCACCAGAGGCAAAGGCTGCTTGAAAAGGTTTGGCCTGGCTGATTTCGTTGATTCCCAATTCATCTCTTACATGCGCACCGAGGGCATCATGATCGGTCAACTCTTGTGCTACGGTCCTAGCCGTTTCTTTTTTCAGCCCTCTTTTCTCGTAGATTTCCGCGAGTCTTTGAAGTTCAATTTCCGGCATTTCTTCCAGCTCTTCTCTTTCTCTTTCAATATCTGCCTTTTCAATATCCGTTTGAGAGCTTACTGAAACATATTCTCCTGCGGCCATGGATAGGGCGCCTGCAACCAACCCTGCCAAGGTTGCCAAAACAATAGGGTCTCTAGTAGCGCTTGCGGCTGCCACCCCGATGGCTATACTCGCTGTTGATAAAATGCCGTCGTTAGCGCCCAGTACAGCCGCCCTCAGCCAGTTACTTCGGTGGATGTAGTGGACATCCATGTAATCATCCAATTCATCTTTCATCATCAAATCACGATTAAAAAGTTATGGTCACTTCCGTTCCTTGGCCTAAAGCACTGGAGATGTTTAATTTTGCTTGAATAGCTTCCGCACATTTCTTAACAATGCTCAAGCCCAGACCATTGCCCGCGATATGCTTATGATTGAGAGAATCAGATCTAAAAAAATTCTCATAGATATGTTTTAAATCCTTTTCGCTAATTCCAATGCCTTCATCCTGAATACTGCATACAACCCGATTTTCTGATTTACCACAACGAATAGTAAGTTTACCTTCTCTTGTGGAGTACTTAACTGCATTGCCAAGAATGTTTTCTATCATTAAGCGGGTATAGAAGTGGGGCACGAGCAGTTTTTGGCTTTGGTCAAAATCAAATGAAACAACGAGTTTCTTATCTTGTATTTGATTTTTGAAATGGGACAATGATTCATCGATGATGGTGGGCAATGAAACGAGCTGATCCTTTTTGGAATGGTCTTGTGAATCGAGACGAGCGAGCAACAGCAACTGCTCTAACGTGAGTGCCATTCTTTCTATTTCGCCTAAGCTGAATTGGATCTTCTCTTCGTATTCCTTTTGCGTTCGTGGTTTTCTTATCAAAACTTCAAGTGTTCCGCGTAGGGTCGCAAGGGGTGTCCGAAGTTCGTGTGAGGCATCTGATGTAAATTGTTTTTCACGATCAAGTGCAGTTTCTATCCTGTCCAGCAATGCATTAAAACCGGAAGAGAGCCTATAAATTTCATCGTTGTGGGGTGGTAAGACCACACGTTCTTTCAAATTCAGTTCGGTAATTTGCTTGATCGTATGGGTAACGTCTTGTACAGGTCTGATACTCCTTCCGGCCAAATATCTGGAAATGAAATATAAACCTGATAATATCACCAAATAGGAGATGATTAATACATTTCTCAATTTTAGAATAACTGACTTTGAGGATTCTGAAGACATGGCCGCCAGGATATAACCTTTTGTTTGTCCATCTTGCTCCAAAGGAAGTTGCACTTGCCTGATAGCTCTATTTTTTAAAGACGTATTAAAATGGCCACCAACTACAGCATTGTTAAATGGAAGATCATCATCCTTTAGGTTGGGCGACTTGTCCATTATTCGACCCTTATTATCCGTTAATTGGATAAAGACGGGGTTAACCTGAATTTCTCGATGTTCTCTTTCTTCCCATTCTGCCTTGTCTTTAAACACGATGGTATCACGCATGATTTTTATTTCACTCGTGTGTTTGTGGGCCTCATAAGACAAGTCATCGTCAAGATTTTTAATAACCGTTTGTTGCACAATAAAATAGATTGCCCCAAAAGCAACAGCCGTTATGATTGCGGTGGCCATCATGTAATGGAAGGCGATTCTGTTTTTAAAACTAAGACTCATAGTTCTCTAGCCATATAACCGACCCCTCGAACCGTCCGGATGTAATTTTCATCATCGGACAATTGAAGTTTCTTACGCAACGAATTGATGTACACATCAATCACGCTTGTATTATAATCAAAGTGAATATCCCACACACTTTCGATAATTCGTGATCTTCTGCACACTTTACCTTTATTGCGAATAAGGTATTCCAAAAGGGCAAATTCCTTTTGTGTTAGGTTTACTTCCTGATCGCCTTTGTGTACTTGGTGGGTTTCCGTATTTAAAACAATGTTGCCCAACTCAAAAATAGAGTGACCGCCGGATTTTGGCCTGAGCTGTACCCGTATACGCTCCAGAAGTTCTTCAAAATGAAAGGGCTTTTTTATGTAGTCATTCGCCCCTGCTTGCAGGCCGAATACGGTTTCATCAGTGGTGTCTTTGGCCGTCAAAAAGATAATCGGGGTCTCTTTGAATTGTTTCCGGAATTGTCTGCAGACTTCTATTCCACTAAGTCCGGGAAGCATCCAGTCAAGCAGCAGCAAATCATACTCTCCCGATAAAGCCAATTGAAGGCCACTTCTGCCATCACCGACTATATCCACAGCAAATGACTCTTCTTCCAAGCCTTGTTTTAGGAATGCGGCAATGCCTTCTTCGTCTTCTACTATTAATATTCTCATTTGTCAAATATTCAAAAACGGTGTTAAAAAGACAATTAAGGATTTCTTAAGATTTGCTTAAGATATCCGTTTACCGGTATGAAATCCAACTGTCATCAATAAGTCAGCATCTTCGCCACTAAAAGGTATATACCTGGAAGGACTCAAATGCTGCTCTAGTAAATTTACACAACTAAAATATTTTAAAAGATATTTTCTTAATACTTCTCATCTATGTATTTCTCAATTTGGCTACTCTCATAAAAAGAAGGATAATCTTGTATGTTCAAAATATCGCTTATCGTCTTTTCCTTATCTCCTATTTGATTGTAATAAGATTTACAGATTAAATAGCCGGCCCAATACCCCGCATTTCTCGGTCTTTTCTCACTTTCTTGTTGCCACGAAGTCCAAATGCTTTTTCCCATGTCCTCTTTAAACTCTTTCCAAATCTCCTTTTCTCTGCCTTCAAATTGTGAGTAATCGGCGTCCGTTTGTCCGGTAATCATTTCGGCAATGAATTCCGCCGACCCCTCTCGAATACTTTTCCAAAGTAAGGTGTTTCCACCTCGCATTCCGTCTTGATTGAAGTGCACCAATTCGTGGGCAACGGTGACGGGAATGTGGTTTCTTTCCATACTTATTTCAAGAATTCGACTATTCCAATTTTCCGTATTCGTCTCGGGAGTTTTGCTCAAAATCTCCGTTCCAATCAAGAGTCCATTTCTTGAAATGGTTCCGTTGGATGAAAAACGACCAACAACGAAATAAACATCCGGAAAGACAGCTTCCGCATAAAGCATTTTGAATTCTCGGGAGTTGATCGAAATCAGATTTTCCAAATCACTTAAATCATTGATGTTATGCTCAATTGATCTGTAAAAATCTCTATGGTAGATAACGAAATCTGCAAATTTTTCTTTCGATTGAATTTTACTTTTGTAAAAGTCCTTCAACCCTTTTGAACCGACTTTAAAGTAGTTTTCCTCGAAAATCTGCTTTGCGTTGGCCGTGTCTTCTAATGCCAAATCAAATGCACGATAAAAATTCTCAATATCAGAGGTGAATATTCTTGCATCTCCAGGTGCTTCGGAGATTTTCCGGTTGGAAAATAATGTTGTGCAAGAAATGAATGTTGAAATGATGATTCCAAATGTTATTAGTCGCAATCTTTTCTCGATTTAGTCAACTTCGTATGCACTTAATTAATTCTGACCAAGAAGTTACAATGCGCTATAGACATGTTTTGTAGTCTTCATTGAGATCAGTTTTGGGTTTATTCCCCCACACTCGTTGAAGTCAGTGACGTTACATCACACCCCCATCGCAAACATCTCCTTGCCAATGGAAGCATCGTAGTCACGATCGAAGGCCGAACAAATATTCCGCACGAAAAACTTGCCCTTTTCGGTCAGCCGCACCGACTCGGCGTCGATTTTTACCAGCCCGTCCTTCACCGCTTCGCTCAAACGAGGCAAGCGGTCGTTCATGTAATCTCGTTCATCCCTCGAAGCGCTTTGCCAAGAAGTCTCACTTTGGCAAGTGAGGTTGAGGATGTGCTTGCGGATATACGCCTCTTGATCGTCGAGTAAATGTCCTTTGAAAATAGGCCATTCCCCCTTCTCGATCTTGGCGCGGTACCCTTCAACGGTTTTGACGTTTTGCGCGAAACCCATGTTGATATCCCCGATGCTGCTCACGCCCATGGCAATGACATACTTGGTGCGCAGATCGGTGTATCCCATAAAGTTGCGGTGCATCGTGCCGTCGCGATAAGCTTTGGACAAGCTGTCGGTCGGACGGGCAAAATGATCGAAACCTATCGCCTCGTAACCCGCCTCGAGCAGACGTTCGCGGCCACGCATGAACAATTCGAGTTTCAACTCGGCATCGGGAAGGTGGCTCTCGTCATACGCGCGTTGACCTTTATGCTTCCAAGGCACGTGGGCATAGCTGTAAAACGCGATCCGATCGGGGTTCAAACGGATCACCTCATCGACGGCTTCCATCACCGTAGCCAATGTCTGAAATGGCAACCCATACACCAAGTCGTAGTTGATGGACCGGTAACCCAAGTTTCGGGCTTGTTCCGTCACACGACCAACGTCTTCCGGGGACTGGTATCGGTTGATCGCTTTTTGTACCACGGGATCGAAGTCCTGTACCCCCAAACTCAACCGATCGAAACCGTGGTTGCGCAATACACGCAAATGCTCCTCAGTCGTGTTGGCGGGGTGGGCCTCAAAACTGAAAGAAGCGCTTTCGGCCACCCGAGCATTTTCCAATATCCCACCGACGAGCCTATCGAGGTTTTCGGGAGAGAAGAATGTCGGCGTGCCCCCACCGAGATGAATTTCCTTGACTTTCGGGTCTCGGCCGAAAACATCGCGGTACATTTTCCATTCGCCGAGAAGGCTCTCAATATATGGCCCTTCGACTTTGTGGTTGATGGTGATGCGCGTATTGCAACCGCAATACGTGCACAACCTTTCGCAAAAAGGCAAGTGAAAATACAAAGAGAGTCCCTCTTCATCGGCCTCTTCAAAGCCCTCCTTCAGCCGCTTGAGGTAAGTTTGGGTGTCAAAAGTCTCGGGTTTCCAATTGGGAACCGTAGGATAGCTCGTATACCGCGGCACGGCCACGTTGTATTTTTCGATAAGTGATCTGTCTATGGACATGATTCGGTAGCGTTTATGACGAAGCCCGGCTCGGGACTGACGTAGGGAATTCCCAAACCCAATCCGCGCAAGATGAATAATACGGCTACGGCCGTGGCCAACAAGGGAGTAATGCGGCGAAACCGCGTCCGGAAAGAGGTGCCAAAGGGATGGCCGGCAACTGCCGGTGCGATCAGTGCCGGTGCGGTACCCAGCCCAAAAGCAGCCATAAATCCCAAAGTGGCGTAGCCGGTAATATGGCCAAAACGATAAAGTAAGTAAGCGATGGCTTTGGATGCGGCATCGCCGCGTCCGACGGGAACGGCCAAGGCGATTGGGCCGCACATTCCCACACAGTGCAGGCTGCCGGCCAGTCCCAATCCAATGGCGCTCAAGAAAATCACAGAGTCACTTGTCTTTCGCTAAGGTAGGGCTTCCCATCGATTTTCAAAGACACCTCAACGCGGTATCGACCACGCCTCATCTTCGGTTCGATGACCATGCGATTTCCTTCTGTCAACACCAAGTCCATGCTTTGGTCGAAGGATTGATTGTCCGGTTTGAAAAGGTTGACGTGTGCCTGCACACCCGAATTTCCGGGCAAGCCATTGATCGTAACAAGCACCGGTCCGGCATCGGCGCGCGTATCGATGGTGAATGCGGCATTGAACAAGTTTTGCTTGGCGTCGATGTGCTCCTGATAATGCACTTCCGTTGGATAGTAATCTTCGGTGACCAACTCGTGCGTGAAGGTTGTGCTGTAGATCAACATCCCGACCATGCCCGCAGCGAATGCGGTATATACAATGGCAATTTTATCTCCCCAGTCCATGGTCTTCTCCTTTTCGTTCGTTCAACATCCAGTTCTTCTCTCCGTCAAAGCGGACCGGTGATCCGCATTTTCACTTGTTCGATCAATTGTCCATCTTGGTTGCATATACCAAGCTTGGTGATGGCTTTTCCATTTTCGAAAGCACGCCGCACGAAGTTGACGTGGGAAGCGATGACGCCGGGCACCAACTTGTAAAAATTTTCAATGAGCCCGATGCAGTATGGGCAATGAATGGCGGGAAGTTTCAACCGCACTTTGGCCAATTCCTCGCTGCGGAATGACAGTAGTTTTTCCTGTACCACCTCATCGTCAAGATAGGCGAAAGCACTGACTTCGGGAGCATTGAGTGTCTTTATGCCGTGAGCCTCATCGCGTTCGTAATACCCCTCGAGGTCACAGGACTGCAACAATTCGAACACGCTCTTGCACCCGTGGCAACAAAACATCTTGTATTGAAACTCTAAGGAACCGGACACGCAAGTATCACCACAGTGGTAACACTTGGTTTTTTCGCCGGTTAATATCTTACTCTCCACCAAGGTTATTCGGGCTAAACGAGTTCGGGAGGCAAATACAGGGCCGAATTGTCGTCGTAAAACGGTTTGAAGGAGTCTGAGTTTCCGTAATAGGAAAGCAGCGAATTGATGCGGCCGACCACCAAGGTGCGTTCATCGTACTTCAATGGCCTGAGCATTTTTGCGGTCAAGGGCTCCGGCACTTTCAAAATGCCGACACTGTGGCTGTAGTGTTTCAAGTAATCGAGCAACAAAACCTCGTCTTGCGATCTCCCGGGAATTTCGTCGGATTTCAACACGCGCAGCAGTGTGAGGTCGGGCTCGTTGATCCAATGGGGGAAAATCTGAAAAAACTGTTTGAATCCTCGCGCACTGTCGCGCGAACCATCGGAAAGCAATACGATGTTGTCGACTTTATCGAAATCGTCGGGTACCGCAATCAGCGCACAAGACCCGTTGGTGAATTCGTATTCCAAGGCCAAAGGACGCAGGGCTGATTTGGAGATCACCAACAAATCGGCGTAGGCGGCAAGTTGTTCCAAATCCTTGTGCGGCTCGTTGGACAACCTGCGAATTCGCATACGCGCAGATTTTTCCATGCATATGGCGCTCAGGTAGTCCATAACCTCTTCGTGCTCCGGGAGTAAATGCTCGTCCCGAGCCAAAAAACACAAAGTGATTTCGACGTTCTCGCCAACAATGTACTCTTGAAGAAAACGTACAACCCCCCATGCGGTAGATGCATCGGCTAAAGCCACCAGCACTTTTTTGTCGGTCATATCACGGCGTATTTCACAGCCGCTAAGGTGCGACAACTACCGGGCCGATTCCATGACGTATCTCAGTGATAAAACTGATATTTATCACTATCGAAGAAAGAGGCCAAGTGGTGGTGGGGAATTCGTCGTTTATCGACGGGAAGCCGTAAAGAGCGCCTTGGAATCGAGGATTCGAATTTTGCGGCCCTTGGTTTCGAGCAGGCCTTCGCGTTTGAATTCGTTGAGGAGCCGAATCAGCGATTCGGTCGCCGTGCCGACGATGTTGGCGAGGTCTTCGCGGGTCAAGTTGATCTCCACTTCGCCCTTGCGGTCAGCTTCCAATCCGTAAGTATCCTTAAGCATCAACAGACTCAAAGCCAATCGCTGTCGCACGCTGCGCTGGGCCATTTCGGTCATCTTGTTGGCGATGATCCCGTTTTCGGCACACACCGCTTTGAGGATTTCCATGTAAAATGCGCTGCCGGGTTTCAGCAACTTCAAAAAATCTTCCTTGGGAATGAAACACACCACGCAATCGTCAAGTGCTTCGCCTGAAAGCACGTAGTGTTGTTCGGAAATTAAAGCCTTGTAACCGAGCAAATCGCCTGCGGCGGAAACCTTGATGATTTGTTCTTTGCCATCGATGCCCAAACGGTAAACTTTTATGCGCCCCGAATTGACACAAAACACCCCTAGCGGCCGGGTGCCCTCGTGAAAGAGGACTTGCCCCTTTTTGTATCGGGTACACGTCTTCGCCAAATTCACCTCGTCCATATCCTCCGTTGAAAGAGAACTGAAAAGTGAACGGTGATGCGCCCTGCAATTTTCGCAAGTAATCGAATCAATGAGCACTTCGTTTAAAGCCATTATATCTCGGTCTTTCCCATGCTTTAATGCACTTCAAATATCGCATTTATTTTCCAATTGGGAAATCTGGTCGACCGGGATTCCAAGTGTCGACAGTCATTGGAGATATGGATTCATCCAAGTGTGCCTCTATTCGGTTTTAATGCGAGAATTGTTTTCTTGATTATCTTGAGAGCCCAAACAATAAGAACCGAAGCCAATGACAATTCCTTTTCGCCTGATTGGCGTCCTGTTGGTTGCAATCATTGTGATTCCATCATCGGCACAAGTTTATTTCACCGAAGGCACATTTGAGGAGCTGCTCCAACGGGCCCAAGAGCAAAACAAAAAAGTATTTGTCGATGCCTACACCGATTGGTGTGGCTGGTGCAAAGTCATGGACCAAAAAACTTTTAGCCGGCCGGAAGTGGGTGAATTCGCCCAATCGCGTTTCATATCAACCAAAATAAATATGGAAGAGGGCTTTGGCGTAAAGCTCGCCATGAAATACCGCGTGACCTCTTATCCGCAATACTTGATTTTCGATTCCGAAGGCCATCTCGAGTCCAGATTATCGGGGTTTATGGAACCGGTAGAATTCATCGAATCCGTCAAGCAGGCCTTGGAGTCTTCGAATACCCTTCCACCCATCGGTGACCCACTAAATTTTGACCTTCCATACCCGGATTTCTTGCTCCGCGCCTATGCCAAAGACCGCGATAAAAACTATCCGACTGCCGAAGGCATCGATGCGTACCTCGATACGCGAGATGATCTGACGGACGAGGTGAGTTGGGCGGTGATCAGCCGATTCGTAAATGGAGGAAAATACGCGGACTCGACCGTTGCGCTCCGCAAAGAACTCGCTTCGACTTACGGCGATGAAGAAGTGACGGCCAAACTGGCGTCCTTCGTATTCGCTCGGGTAAAAAGGGCGATCAAAGACAGCAGCAGAAAACAATTTACATCGGCCTTGGATGCAGCCGACCGAACCTTGGGACTCGACGCCCCCTATTACAAACTGAGGTACCAATTGTACTTCGACCAAATGACCGGCGATTGGCAGGGATTCGCAGAAACGGGAAATCACCTCATTCAAGACATGCCGGAAAAAGCTCCTCCAGCCACACAAAACGCAATGGCTTGGGCGCTTTATGAAAACTGCGAAAACGCACAAGCTTTGACGACGGCCGCCGAATGGATGAAAAAAGTGACGCGCGATCATCCCAATTACATTTACCTCGATACCTACGCAGCATTGCTATACAAACTGGACGACAAAGACGGTGCCCTCTTGGTGGCAAATCGCGCTTTGGACGCCGCGACGGAAGAAGGCGAAGACGCGCAAGCCACCCGTGATCTGATCGACAAAATAAAATCCATGTGATTATGACACCTACCGAAGAACGCTACAAGACCTTCGCGGAATTTTACCCGTATTACCTGAGCGAACACCGGAAAGCCGGCACGCGGATTACGCATTTCATCGGTACAACGCTGTTTTTTGCCTGGGTCATTTCCGCTTTGGTGTTTCTCAACCCTTGGCACTTATTGATCGGCATCGTCACGGCGTATTTTTTCGCTTGGCTCGGACATTTCTTCATCGAGCGAAACAAACCTGCGACATTCCAATATCCATGGATGTCGTTGAAAGGAGATTTTCGACTTTATTTTGAGATTTTGGGCGGAAAGGAAAAGTTGATGCCGCGACGACTCAATGACGACGGGTCGGGCGGGTGAGACTGTCCCAAGTACGTCGCGAATTGTGACCAAAACTTGGCTTGCCTTCATTTTTAAAAGGAACGATTGTCAACACAGCATTTGGACTTTGGGGACGATACTATTCAATGTCTGTCAATACAGCCAGTTGTCTGATTCATAAAGTCCAAGGGCAAAGCTTGCGAAGTCTCGTGAAACCGCAGTTTACTCCAGCAAATGAATGCTTCGAGAACCTCAGCATGACATATTTCAAGGGGTGAGCGTAACGCAGCTATTGGACTTTATGGATGGACATTATTTATATTCCTTTTGCGGTGCCTTCTGCCACACCCCGGGGTGTGTTTCGAGATCGTTGGGGTCAAAGAACAGGTCGTCTGATTGGATGTATTTGCCTTCGTCGTTGATCCAATATGTCTGCGAACCCGATTCCACTTGATATTCTTTCCCATCGTATGGACTCACCACGACATTGACGTCATTCAAAGCATTGCCCATTTGTTCCTGCAAGACCTCGTTGTTGTGCTGTCTGTATTCGTATGACGCTTTATTGGAATTGCGGACATATTCAGTGGCCTCGGCATTGATGGCCCTCCGTTTTTCTTGGCCGTCTCTAATGATTTTCTGATTGGCCTGAAAATTATCGTTATCGGCTTTCAGTTTGTTGGCAAGTTTGGTGTTGTGGTAGTTGATTTCGCTTTGGTTAAATACTTTATTTGAAAGTCCATAGATATACTGGTTTTTGGCTTTCTCAAAGTTTGACGGTTGCACCGTTAACATTGCCACGGTATAATTCCAGAATATTGAGCTCGGAGCTCTCATTTCAGTGTAATGAAGAACTACCAATACTTTATTTCCTTCGCTATCAGTCCAATCCAAACCGGCTGCCTGATCTATGTTTTGTGAAGATCCATCAGAGACCTTCCTCCCAAATGCCGCGTCATTGGCCGCAACGCTCGGCAATGGATATTGATTGAGAAGGGTCATTCCCATCTGCTGCCCTTGAGGAATAAGCTGTTGGGATATAACGGCCTCAATGCCGACGGGAGCCATAACATTTTGGCCATAAGATTGATAGATTTGGTTTGTGTTGGGGTCATTGGTGTACATATACGCCTGTGTTGGATATTCTGTAATTGACAACCCATTGGGTCCTTTTATACCAGGTTGACCCGGCTGCGCTCCGGCAATCATTTTCCAAACGGTCGGAAAAGGAGTGTACAACAATGGCCTTCCCGTTTCTGTATGCAGCGTTGGGTACATGGTTATCTCCTCGCCACCGTTGTTTTGGGTTTGTGAAGTCCGATCATATCCATTCTGCCCGGCCGGTTGTCGGCTGTCGTCGTTGTTTCCGGTTTCCACCGGTACCGCTTGAGAGACGTGGTGGTTGCCGTAGCCATTATTTTGAGCGGGTGCATTGTCGCAACCAATGGTTAGAGCGAGAACGGCAAGGGAGAAGTGGATGGGAAATCTCATGACTTTGTGGTTTTTCCCGTATATCGAGAAGAGGTACGATAAGTGAACAAAAAACACGTACTCTTATTCGTCGGCAGCATACAAAACAAAAAAACCCACCCGCAAAACGGGTGGGTCAATATGAAACCGGTTCTTGGCGAAAAACTTCACTCCCGCCAATCCAACAGGGACAGCGAATGTTCAGCCGTTCGAACCAAATTTATTTTTTAATCTTTTTAGGTGCCACCGGTTGGGTGAAATCCTCGGGGCTCACTTGATCTTCTTTGCCGAGATACACCCAATTAATGCGGTCGCCATAATCTTGCATCACGTGGTTTATATCTGCGATACCGGTCTTGAGAACGCGGTCCGTAAACTTGTCGGCATCGCGCCAGTCACTGCGTATCTCATTCACGCCGAGAGTCATCGAAATCGAAGAATTCGACTCTTGGCCCATGAAGTGGCTGGTGAGAAAAGATTGCTTGGTGCCTTCGAGTTCCGTTTCCTTAAATCCATCGGTTTTCACCTGATTGAGCAAGTCCATCATCACCTCAAGACTTTGCTTGGGATCGGTGGTGCTGATGTAAATCATGTTCATCGGGTGTGCGATATAACCTGAGGCGCTCGCCTGAGGGGCATATGACAAACTGCGTTTAGTACGCAATTCTTCAAAAAATCGGTTATAGAGAATGCTCATGGCCAAGGAGTTGTCCACCGCCTCTTCGGTGCCTTTTTGGGGAGCCGAAAACATGCCCAAAATATAGTTGGTCTCGATGGCGCGGTTCTCGATATAAACACCGTCACCCAATGTTTGGGATTGAAAGATATCGGGCGCTTCGGAACCCACAGGCAGATCTTTCAAACCTCTTTCGATTTTTTCCGTGAGGTCATCGCGGGAAATGTCCCCTACCACAACGAGAAAAATACGTTTTTTACCGACTACTTTCTGATAAAAAGATTGGATTTCAGCCAAAGTGACTCCTTCCAAGCTCTGCGGAGTTCCCGAGGGATTCTTATCATAGTCGGCGCCGGACCAAGCTTTTTCCATAGCGAGATCACGTAGATGGGAGTCAGGATCTGATTTGGCATGCTTGGCGTCGGTAATCATTTGGTTTTTCACGATCTCAAAATCCTCCGCGCGAAAAGTGGGCTGAGAAATCGTTTGAGCATATAAGTCCCAAGCCTCGTCCCAATACATCTTCACACAGTTGAGTGAAATATTTGAATAATCGTAACCGGCACTTGCACCGAACGAAGCCCCGATGCGCTCGGAGGCCTGTTGGTATTCCTGCTTGCTCATGCCATCAGGACCGCCATCGACCACCGTTTGATAAGCCAGTTCGGCAATACCCTCTTTGTCTTTCGGATAATTGGTCGTGCCACCTTCTATAAACAATCGTGCGCTGACGGTTCCTTTCACCGATTGGCGGAGGATGACTTTGATGCCTGCAGCATTGAACTCCTCGGTCTTCGGCGCTTCTTGCCCGAAGGTGGATAGGGAAATTCCCACCCAAACAGCAACCAAACTTATTTTCTTCAAGTAATTCATTTTATTTTGTTTTCTCAGGTTCGAATTTTACATTTTCACGGGTTCGATTTCGTCGATTCCCAAAGTCTGCTTCATCATGGGCGACAACAGCAAGCCGGTAACATTCGGTTGGCCCTTGATATACTCGTGAACGTATTTCTTGATGTCTTCGCGGTTGACCTTCTTCAGATTATCGAGGTAGTTGACATAATAATCCAAACTCGCCGATGCCCACCAAAAGGTCAAGGAGTGCACGAAATTGGATGTGCTTTCACGGCTGTATATATCTCGTATCACCAATTCGTTTTTGGCGGATTCGAGTTGTTCGTCGGTGAAATATTCGTCGCTGTCCCAAAGGGCGACTTCAGCTTCCAGCGTCTTTATGGCCTCATCAATTTTTTGTGGATTGGGCACCAATATGGTCATGATCGGCCCGATGTATTTTTGGGTCTGATAAGAGCTTTGCACTTGGTACGCAAGCCCCGATTCGACCAAGTTTTGGTTGAGCCGTGAAGAAGGCAAGTTTACAATGGTGTGAAACACATCCGCCGCATACGTCGACTCCGGATCTTTGTCAACGCTGGGCCCGCGCTGCTCGATCAACATGATCGGTACTTGGGCGTTATCGTTCACCGTCAGCACGGCTTTCGATCCTTCCAGTGGAGGAAACGGAGGAATGGGATACTTTTCAAAAATATCGAAAGATGACTTCTTCCAGTCGCCATAGACGCCTCCCACCATATTTTTGACCTGATTGTGATCCACTGCTCCGGCCACGATCAGAATTGAATTGTTCGGATAATAATACCTCTCTTGTATGATGCGCATCTTTTCGGGCGTCGCCGTCAAAATGATGTCGTGGTCACCGATGGGGTTTTTGCGATTGAACAAGTCCCCCCACATCGCGCGGTTGACGTCTTGCAACAAAAAGAACAACGGGTTGGATTCTTGGCGCTGAAACTCGCCGTCCACCACAGGGTTTTCCTTTTTCATTTCTTCCTCAAGAAATAGCGGATATCGAATGGCGGAATTCATGAAATCCAAACCTTCTTTCAGCTTTGTGCTGCTCAGCGTGATGAAATAATTCACACGCTCTTCCGAGGTGGTTCCGTTGAATTGGATTCCGAGCTCGTTGACCCTTTTGAGAAAATCCTCTTGCGAAGGAATGTCCTTGTTGGCCTTAAAAAACATGTGCTCATAAAGGTGGGACAAACCGGCGTAATCCGGGGACTCGGTGTAAGATCCATTGTGCACGGCGATTTCAATGGTCGCCAAAGGCACCGAAGGGTCTTCGATCACCAATAGTTCCAACCCGTTGTCGAGTTTGGAATAGTAAAAGTTGTCCGGCAAATCATTTTGAGCGGACAAATCGGTGGCCGACAATATCGGCAGTACCGCAACCATCCATACCCAAGCGGTCGCATTCCGTATATTCATAACTTGATTTTTTTCTAAAAAGTTGAGGCTGTAAAGATAATCGCCTCGGCGAAACCAAACGAACCGTTCATCACCAAATGAGACCGGCGATCATATCGCCACAAATTCTCTATGTGACAAAGTGCATTATCTCGGTCTTAACATTCTATATACTTAATTCACAACGGTCATTTGTCCATTCCTCAATAAATGATGACTTTTGTCGCCCCAAATCAAAAAGGGCCCAAGTCAATCCTTAAAATTCTCCGATCGGCGGGCTCAAAATCGGAGATTTCACCCGATAAACCGTACAGACAAGCATGAAGGAAATAGATGGAGTATTCACCCCGGATACAATGAATTACATTTGGGACTTGGCCGTGACTTACGGGCTGGCAATCGTTGTGGCCGTCATCGTACTCATTGTCGGCTTGATGATCATCAAATGGATCGTCAACACGGCGGGTCGCATCATGGAAAAACGTAGCGTCGATGCTTCCCTGCGCCCATTTCTACGCACCATGATCGGAACCTTGCTGAGGATCATGCTCATCATCAGCGTCATCGGCATGGTCGGCATCGAGACCACGAGTTTCATCGCCGTATTGGGCGCCGCAGGCTTGGCTGTCGGCATGGCATTGTCCGGCACGTTGCAAAACTTTGCGGGAGGAGTCATCATACTGATCTTGAAACCCTTTAAAGTTGGTCACTTCATTGATGGCGGAGGACACGCCGGCACCGTGCGCGAAATCCAAATCTTCTACACCTACCTCACCACGCCCACCGGACAGGAAATCATCGTGCCCAATTCCGCCTTGTCAAACAACTCAATCATCAACTATTCTTTCAATCCTTCGCGCCGCTTGGATATGACCTTCCGCGTGGCTTATGGTGACGATATCGACCAAGCCAAGGCCACTTTGCAAAAAATCGGCGATGAGGAATCTCGATTTCTATCCGACAAAGGAATAAACATCTTTGTGGAAGAGCTCTCGGACAGCGCCGTCAATATACGCCTGCGGGCTTGGGCCAACAGCTCGGATTATTGGGACATCTTCAACAACCTATCCGAAAAAGTCAAAAAAGAATTCGATTCCGCCGGGTTGAGGATGCCATATCCCCAAACAGAAGTATATTTGCACCCGGAAAAAAAAGCGTCCTGAATCTACGCGACAATACAAACACCACATAACCAAATACCTATTCTATGAAACACCTGATTTTTGCCGTTGTACTCTTAATGTCGGCATCCATGCACCTGCACGCGCAAGTCAATGGAGAAACACTGACCGAAGAAGAGCGAGCCAAGATTCGAGAGGCGGCAACCGCCCAACCTTCGGATACCCTCTGGAGATTTGGTGGTAGCCTCGGTCTCAATTTCAACCAGTCCTATTTTTCAAATTGGGCATCCGGTGGGCAAAACTCTGTGGCCCTGACCGGTCTCACAAGCCTCTTCGCCAAGTACCACAAAGATCGAAACAGTTGGGAAACCACCCTCGATCTCGCCTATGGCATCCTGAGCCAAGGCGATGAAAGCGCAATCAAAACGGACGATAGGATCGACCTGACCTCCAAGTACGGTTACGCACTCAACAATCCCCACTGGTTTTTAAGCGCCTTGTTCAATTTCAGAACACAGTTCGATAAAGGATACGTCATTGAAGACGGAAAAGAAGTGGGCAAATTCACCTCCAACTTCATGGCACCGGCATATTCCATCGCCTCCATGGGTATGGACTACAAGCCCGACGATTACTTCTCAGCTTTCATTTCGCCCGTCACCACAAAAATGACCATCGTTAATGAAGACCGCCTCGCCGTAGCCTACGGTCTCGACCCCGGCGACAATTTCCGCATGGAATTCGGTGCCTTTGCCAAACTTACCTATCGTCGCGACATTGTCGAAAATGTAAACCTCGACACCCGAATCGACCTGTTTTCCAACTATTCGGAGAACCCGCAAAACATCGACGTCAATTGGCAAACCCTCATCACCATGAAAATAAACAACTGGCTGTCCACCACCTTGACCACCCAGTTGATATATGACGACGATGTAATCATCGGCACCGTCGACCCCGTGCTCGACGACGAAGGAGCCGTAATCACCCCGGGCAAGCCCGGAGGCCCCCGAACCCAGTTTCGCGAAGTCTTCGCACTCGGTCTCTCCGTGAAATTCTAAAAAACCCGGAAACGAAACAGTACCGCTCGCGTCTCGCGAGTGGCTGAAATAAGAAAAGCCCTCCGCAGAGGGCTTTTCTTATTTCAGCAGTCATTCCCGTTCCTTTTGTGAAACCAGATTGGGGCTGAAATTGAGAAGGTAGAGTTTCTTGGTCGCCCGAGTCACCGCTGTGTATAACCACCGCAAATATTCGGCATCCATCATTTCGTCCGTCAGGTAGCCTTGGTCCACAAATACGTGTGGCCACTGTCCCCCCTGCGCTTTATGGCAAGTCACCGCATAGGCAAACTTCACCTGCAAAGAATTGAAATAAGGATCTTCGCTCATCGCCTTTCTCCGAGCGGCCTTGGTTTTCAAGTCCGCATACGAATCCAAAGTGCCGCGGTACAGACGCTCGGTCGTTTCGCGGGGCAAAGAGGCCGAATCCACATCCAGCGAGTCGAGCCACAATACCGTGTCCACCTCCGGCTCATCGGGATAATCGACCAGCCGCACCGTCGCGTGTACAAAGTGGAGACCGTACGCCTCTTCGCGCCGCCCGATGCGCAGCACTTCCATAACATCACCATTGGCGATGAAGCCGGCACGGCTGTTTTCGTCCAGCCAGCTATAATTATTTTTGACCGCCATGATCAAATCACCTCCCTCGATTTCCTCTTCGCGATAAAACACGCGCGCCCTCACTTGTTTGTTAAAAAGGTTCGCTCGTTTGTTGGAACGCGTGATCAACATCGCCCCCTCCTCGCCTCCATCGGCAAAGGCCTCTTCGAGCCGATCCTGCAAATCGTATCCCGACAGCATTTCCACGTCTTCCATCCCGGGGGCATCAAAAGGCAAATGTTTCGTCACGTCTTCGGCAAACAATCCCTCGCGTACTTCCGTCGCCAAAGCCAGGATACCCGAATTGAGCTTCTGTCTCGTCACATCGGTCAGGGTGCTCATCGCTGCCGCAACGGTAAACCGGTCGCGCAAAAATTTCAAGTCCAAGGCCGGACTGTACGCACTCCCCACGGGAGGAAGTTGCGCATCATCGCCGATCAATATCAACTTGCAACCCTTGCCCCCATAGACGAATTGAAACAAATCATCCAAGAGGTTCCCACGGCCCGACAAGTGGTCTGCGCCGCCGATCATCGACGCCTCATCCACCACAAATATGGTATCCCTGCGGCGATTTTCGCCGGGTACAAAATGCTGTCCTCCCGTTTCACTTTGCTCCGTCCGATAAATCCTTTTGTGGATCGTCAGCGCACGCCGCGCCGTATAGTTGCTCAGTACTTTGGCCGCACGTCCCGTCGGCGCCAGCAGTTCATAGCCCCATTGCCGTTCTTCCAGCGTTTTCACCACCGCATTCACCGTCGTGGTTTTCCCCGTGCCCGCATACCCCTTTATGACCAATAGACACTGCGGCACCTCGCTCGCTATAAATCGCCCCAGCACATGCAGCAATCGATCCTGCGAGGGAGTCGGCGTGAAAGGAAAATGCTCGCGCAACCCTCGTTCTATATTTTCGGAAGCTATCGACAATGTCTGTGATGAATTGCCTCAAAGGTCGCGGTTTTCACACTATACCGAATTCAAGTCACGGTTTTTCGAGGATTTTATTTTTGGGGGCGTCCCCTCCATCGTCCTCTTGTTTTTCCCCATCAATGCCATCTTACGCCAAGCCGTTCCATTCAACTTTGATACCGAGAGGGGACCGTGCCATCCGCTATAGCTCTCCACGGTGGTGGGCGCGGCCGCATCTGGTGGCGGGGGCTTCACAAGGTCGCCCCGCCACCACTGCGGCCGCTGCCCACCACCGCGGAGAGGCTGCCGCTTCTGTCTCTCGCCCGGTCTCAAAACCGATCAATCCACGCACCCATTCCATTGATCTCACCGCCCAAACCGGTTTATCCCCACACTTCGAACTCCGACTTTATCCACCTTCCTTCGGACACATCACATTCTCATTTGAAAAAAATTGTAGTTTTGCTCCCACGCGAAAAAACGAGCCACTCATGCAAAACATCGGGCGAATCTTGGGTAAGTATCTGTTCCCCACTATATTGATAGTGATTGGAATAATTTTGCTGGCATTATCGTCAGGCCAAACCACTTGGTTTTCACTCGGTGGATTCGGCATATTGGTCGTTGGTGTTTTAGGCATATTATACATTGCCGAAATCATTAGTGGAACGCTTTCGGCCATTCTCACCGTAGTGGTCGCCATTGGAGCCATCATTTTCGGATACATGAACTACAATGTGATCGAAAGCAAACTCCAGTACGAGACAAAAAGACAAAAAATCAGTCAAGGTATCATCCAGAGACTAAAAGACATCCGCGAGGCACAACTGGCCTACGAAAAGGAAAACGGCAAGTACGCCGCCAGTTTCGACTCGCTGCTCTACTTTCTCGACCACGGAAAAATTACCTTGATCAAACGATTGGGATCCCTTCCCGACTCCGTGGCCACCGATGAACAAGCCATCAAATTGGGCATTATCAGCCCCATGCCGGAAGGAATGTCCGACGCCGACGTCATCCGACAAGGACTCATCGTTCGCGACACCATCGAAGTGGATGTAAAAGGCTACGTCTATGACGAGGATTACATGAAAAAACACAAAACGAAACTATACGTCGACAGCCTGCCCTACGTGCCATTCAGCAAGCAACGAGGTCGGCTCTTTGACCAAAGCGAGCACGAGTGGAAACTGGACTGAATAACTTTCCGCCTGAGCCCTTCACGTACCTGAAGCGCAACGGTGACAAAACTAAAATTCAATCCGTCGGGCTCATTTTTGAGCCCGATTTTATTACCATATATGCCTACGGTGACCGGCAAGGCCACGATCCGATTGGATTTTCAACCCTATCGATCGAAACTTCACCGAACGAATACGCCCATCCCATCCTGCACGAACCCCTGTACGCCTTGGCCTACACACCCAACTGGACTCTTGTGCCCCGGTCCATTTTCCGCGAAGAGGATGCGTGGGAACATCTGCGGTTCAATACTGCCGCCACCGACAAGGAAAGGGTGGCATTCGACTCATTGCCTTCGCTCGATGCCGTACTCATTCACCAAACCCGACCCGACGCCGAAGAACACCTGGCCATTCTCAGTCCCGGATTACAAATGCGACATTTGACTTCGGTGGCCCTGGAACTCATGTTCCGTTCGGTCGACACCAAGGGAGATTATCCCTTCATTTGGGTTCACCTTTTGGGAGGTCAAGCCCTGGTGGTGGTCGGTAAGGATCGAAACCCAATTCTCACCAATTCGATCGAAGCCCGCTTTGTTGAAGACTTGGAGTATTTCGTGCTCTTCGCCGCCAAACAACTCAAACTCGATACCCGGACTCCCGTCCACATCTCGGGATATTCCAAACATGCCGACAGGCTCAAGTCCGCCCTTAATCGTTATTTTGATACCGTGACTCCCCCGCCCACGCCGACTGCGGCAAAATCCGAAACCCCGGAACAATCACTGGCAACTCGGCACTTCATGGGTTTATATGCACCGATATGCGCATCATAGCCGGCAAACTCAAAGGCCGCCGCCTCCATCCTCCTCGAAATATACAAGCCCGACCCACCACCGATATGGCCCGTGAAGGACTTTTCAACGTTCTCGGAGACCGCGTCGATATGGAGAATTGCGACGTGCTCGATCTTTTTTTCGGCTCGGGAGCGGTGGCACTTGAATTCATTAGCCGAGGTGCACGCAGCGTCACGGCCATTGATATTCGATACACCTCCAAAAAATTTCTCGAAACGATCGCTCACGAGTGGGAAATTGACAATTTGAAGGTGGTCAAAGCCGACGTTTTCCGGATGCTGACCAAAGCCAAGGGAAATTTCGATCTGGTTTTTGCCGATCCGCCATACGGTTTGGCAGGGGTGGCCAAACTACCCGACCTGGTATTAAACTCGACCTGGTTGGAAAACGGTGGCAGCTTTATACTCGAGCACGGTTCCGAGCTGGATTTTTCGGAACATGAAGCGCTCAGTATGTACAAAGAGTTCGGACACGTACATTTCAGCTTTTTTGACAAAGAATAACCCCGGTTGTCCAAAGTACAATTGGATATAAACCCTAATTTTGACAAAAATCGCGTTTTGAAAGATAGAATCACTGAGCTGATCGCCAAGGAAATCGAAGCCATCCGAAGAATCCCCATCGAAGGGGATGTGGAAAAAGCCGTGGAATTGATCTACGAGCAAGTGCATCAAAAAGACGGGAAGGTCATCGTAAGCGGCATGGGCAAAGCGGGGCAAATCGGCGTCAACATTGCTACGACGCTCAGCAGTACCGGTACGCCGGCCGTATTCATTCATCCCGCCGAAGCGCAACATGGCGACTTGGGTGTGATTCAAAAAAACGATATTCTGTTTGCCATCTCCAACAGCGGTAAAACCCGCGAGGTGGTCGAGTTGGAATTTCTCGCCAAAATACTTCACCCCACCATAAAAATGATCGTGCTCACGGGACACAAAGATTCCGACCTGGCCCAAAAAGCCGACGTCGTTTTATGGACAGGTGGACCGGAAGAAGTCTGTCCCCTCGGCCTCACACCCACCACTTCGACCACAGTCATGACCGTAGCCGGGGATATCCTCGTGGTGCTGCTCATGGAAAAAATAGGATTTACAAAACAAGAATACGCCAAACGCCACCACAGTGGCTACCTCGGTGATAAAGCCCGACTGAAATGAATCAATTTTTCGTCATTGCCGGCCCTTGTGCCATAGAAGAGCGCGACACGGCATTTTATATCGCCGAGGAAGTGAAGAAAACGTGTGACCGCCTGGGTATTCGAATGATCTTCAAAGGCAGTTATGAAAAGGCCAACCGCAGCAAGCTCGACAGTTTTACAGGCATAGAAAAAACCGAGGCGCTGACCATACTGCGCGAAGTGCGCGAACATTTTGGCATCGACAACATCACCGACGTGCACGAAAGTCATGAGCCGGCAGAGGTCGCACCATACGTCACCCATCTCCAGATTCCCGCATTTCTGTGCAGACAGACCCGCCTTTTGCAAGCCGCCGGCGAGACCGGACTGACCGTCAACATAAAGAAAGGCCAGTTTCTCAGTCCGGAAGCCATGCGTTTTGCCGTAGAAAAAGTGCAATCCGCGGGCAAAAGCAAAGTTTGGATTTGTGAACGCGGCACCACTTTTGGATACAATGACCTGATTGTGGATGCAACGAGCATCGCACGCATGAAAAAAATCGGCGTGCCAGTGGTGATGGATTGCACCCATAGCGTGCAAAAGCCCAATCAAATCGAAGGCGTCACCGGTGGCAATCCCGAGATGATCGAAACCATTGCCCTTGCAGCGGTCGCCACCGGAGCCGACGGCTTGTTCCTGGAAGTTCACCCCGAACCGCACAAAGCCAAGAGCGACCCACATACCATGTTGCAACTCGACCGATTGGCGCCGATTTTGGAAAAGTGTATGAAAATTAGAAAAGCCCTCTCCACATGAGCCGTATCGCCATTTTTCCCGGATCCTTCGACCCAATCACTAAAGGACATGAGGATATCGTCCTTCGGGCCCTGCCCCTGTTCGATCACATCATCGTAGCCATTGGAGTAAATGCCACTAAACAATCGATGTTTTCGATCGAACAACGAAAAAAATGGATCCACGACACCTTTTCGCATACGGACAAAGTGAGCGTAAAAGACTACGAAGGACTGACGATCAACTTCTGCCGAGCACAAAACGCCGGGTTTATCCTCCGCGGGGTTCGCGGCTCTGCCGATTTTCAATTTGAAAAATCCATCGCCCAAATGAATCGCGAGCTCGCCAATGATCTCGACACCGTCTTTTTAATCACCGCTCCCGAATTGTCGGCATACAGTTCGACCATCGTTCGAGATATCCTCCGAAACGAAGGTGACGTGAGCCGTTTCATCCCCAAGAGTATCCGTATCGATGAGGTGGGTTAACGCGAAATGGATATGCATTCTGACTTTGGCCATTCCGGGGTGGGCCTTGGCACAAAATGGCCAAGCGGCCATCACAAAGTTCAGCGGAACCGCAACCGACTGGCCGGGAGAGGTCATCCGTCTGATCGAGTGGAGTGACCCGATCTCGCGAACGGAAACGGTGGTCGCATTGGACACCCTGTCGGAAGACGGTGATTTCTCATTGTCCGTGCCGATGAATGAAGCCAAGAGGTATTTTCTCACCGTGCGTCGTTTTCGCGCACCGGTATTTGCCGAACCCGGGGAATCCTATCGTATCATCATCCCCTCGGAACCATTAAACGTTTTGATGCGTTCGTGGCAGCCGGGCGAATTCAATTACTTATTTATCGACCTGCCACGCCACGATCTCAATGCGCACATATCCGACTTCGACTCGCTTTACTTCGATTTTTATTTGGGCCATATGGAGCAAGTAGGCTCTCACCAACCTCAAGGCCGGGGAGTTTGGCGATCTTCCGCTGATGCACACCTACATTGTGTATTCGCTGGCCAAGATGAAACTCAATGCCGGTCTTTCGAAACGAGACCTCTATCGGGAATATCTCCAAGACAGACCCATAAGATTGGAGAACCCCGCCTACCATGAGTTTTTTGATCTGTTTTACGCCGATTATTTTGAATCATACGCGCTGAAGTTCCGCGGCGAAAGTTTATCGAACCGACTTCGGAAAGGTTTGTCGCCGTCAGAACTGGATACCTTGATGAGCAAAGATGATTTTCTGCACAACGATACGCTTCGCCGTCTGGTCATGTTGAAATCCTCCCTCGAGTCCTTTTATGCCAAGAACTTCCCGAAGTCACCACTTGTGGACATAGTCCAATTTGTAGATGAAACGGCCGAAACTCGGGAAACTCGGGAGATCGCCCAACGTATTTTGCAGCGAATGAAATGGCGCCGCCAAGAATTGATGCCAATGCTCGATGAAGTCGGCTTTGACTCCTTGTCTTTGGACACGTCACGCGCCGTGGTGGTGGTGATCTCCGCGCCTTGGAGCAAATCGAGCCAAAAGGAGAATGCCACTCTCCGATCTCTTGTCGAGCGGTATGGTGAATTGTTTGATGTGGTGGAAATATCGATCGAAGGAACCAAGTCTTTGTCCTCATGGCCCGTTGCGGTACCCAAAGACACATATGGATTTCTGGAAAAGCACGGGATTTATTCCATTCCGACATTCTATTATCGCGCCCCCGGCGAGAGCGACGAATTGCTGGTAATCCAAAATCCCAGCGAAGGTCTGGAATCGCGGTTATACGCTTTGCAGGTCAAGAGAGAGCAACGTTCGCGAATAAAAGTGGGACAATGATCTCAAACATCGAAACGCGCGTGGAGGACTTTGCGGACGTTTTGATAGGTATCGAGCGATTCGATATCCAGTTCGGAGACGGAAATCCACATCGCTTTATCGATTTGCTCCTCCGCTTGTGGGGTTGGGGTTTCTTTGTGGGCAAACATGGAAAACCATTCCGTTTTTTTTAAGATTCGCTCTTCATCCTGAAAATACATATGGTATGTGTCGATCAGGTGGTCGCGGCTTTCGGGTATGTCGATACCGCATTCCTCAGCCACCTCGCGCACAGCGGCTTCGCGATTGGACTCACCGGGTTCAACTTTGCCCTTGGGCAAGTCCCATTTCCCTCGGCGATGAATCAACAATACCTCATCCAGTTCATTGACCACGACACCGCCTGCGGCATCGATCTCTCTGAAATGAGCGCGAAAATCCGTAAACAACAAATCCAAGTCGGGATGATGGAATACCGCCCCTTTGAGCGATTGCATGGAAGAGAGCATTTCCAAGACGTAATTCAACTCCTCGAAATCGTGGTATTGGATGTATAAATACTTGTCTTCTCCAACTTCGATGTTAGGCTGATCGGTCAATATAACCGACTTGTCGTCCATAAAAACTTCATACATTTGCGCCATGCATTCTCCTCGTGATTCGGCCTTAAAAATAGCGGATTTACTCCTACAAATCAATGCCGTTCGAATAAATGCCGATAAACCCTTTGAATGGGCGAGTGGATGGCTGTCGCCGATATACTGCGACAACCGCTTGACGCTGTCTTTTCCGGGGGTTCGCAACGCCATTTGCGATGAATTCGTCGAGCGCATCTCCCAATCTTTTGAAACTCCCGACGCCATTGCGGGTGTTGCCACGGGTGGCATAGCTCACGGTGCTTTGGTGGCCGATCGATTGAATTTGCCTTTTCTGTACGTTCGCTCGGCTTCCAAAGGTCATGGACTGCAAAATCGAATTGAAGGCCGGGTGGAGCCCCGTCAAAAAGTCGTGGTCATCGAGGATTTGATATCTACCGGCGGCAGCAGTCTGAGCGCCGTAGAAGCTTTGCGTGATGCCGATGCCGATGTAATTGGCATGGGGGCCATATTTACTTATGGATTTGAGCGTGCCACCGAAAATTTCGATCGCGCCAAGTGCCCTTTGATTACGTTGACCGACTATGCCTATTTGCTCGAAGTGGCCATAGAGCGAAACAAAATCCGAAAATCGGATCTCGACTCGCTGAAATCTTGGCGCGAATCACCCGAAACCTGGGGACGATAATCATGAAGATAGAAAGTAAAAAAGTGACCATCCCCGCCCCTGCGGCCGAAGTATTCGACTATGTCACGAACCTGAACAATTTCGAAAGCCTATTGCCCAAGGACCGTATTTCGGAATGGGAAAGCACAGAGGATTACTGCAGCTTCAAAGTGCAGGGCACGGCCACCATCGATTTGAAGTTGAAATCCACCGAAGCCCCATCAAAAATCGTTTTGGAAAGCGGTGATAAAGCACCTTTTCCGATATTGCTTCAGGTTTTCCTCAAAGATGATGGCGCAGGTTCTTGCGAGGTCTTTCAACATGTTGATGCTCAGATAAACCCTTTTATGAAGATGATGGTTCAAAAGCCATTGAGCAATCTCTTCGACTACATCGCCGATCGGCTCCGCGAGAAATTCGGAGGTTGATTGTCCGGGCGTACAGCATTTATTCCCTAACCTGGAATAGTTTTTTTCATCATTTCGCAGCGAGATCTGCGTGAGGGCGACCGGCGGTATCCTCACTCTGCGTGTGGGTTGCGGGACGTGGCCTATGCATAGCGACCGGCGGAAGCTCATGCATGGGCCAAACGTACCGCCCCGCACGCAGAGTGAGATATAGCCGAAAGACCGACCCCGATGATGAAGGTGGGGGAAGTGGAGGTGGTGGAGAAGGTGTGGAAGGTTGATAAAGTGGAGAGGATTTGTCGGGGGCACGCCCAAGATCAAAAAATGAATTTTCAAAACTGATTATTGGGGTATTCTACTTTCACTTGATCGAGGTAATACCTTTTCTCAAAACCCTTGTCGGCGGTGATGCGCAGTGCTCCATCATCCTCGACGCCAACGATTCGCGCGCCAAATCGGCGATCGCGTTCGGTGAGTGCAACCATTTCTTTGCTGCCGAACAGACGATCGAAATAGGGGCGCGAAACACCATCGAAATCGCCGGATCGGATGAGTTCGAAACAGGCTTCGAGTTCTTTGACCAACGCTTTCAGCACGTCCATTCTGTCGAATAAGTGGTTGCGGCATATTGCCATGGAGGTGGCTTGGGGCAACCCCGGAAATTCCATTTGATTGATGTTGAGTCCAATACCGCAGATACTGATTCTCTTCGCGTTGCCTTTGTTTTCGATGAGCAATCCGGCAATTTTGAAATCTCCCGTCATCAGGTCGTTGGGCCATTTGATGGTGACATTGGGTATTTTCAACTTTTCGAGCGTGTTGGCAATGGCGAGGCTACAAGCTTTGGATAGCAGAAAGCTTTGGTCGAATGAAAGAAATGTCGTGTCGACGGCGAAGGAAAAGGTAAGGTTCTCGCCGGGGGCGGACTGCCACGTTTTTTGGCGGCGTCCACGGCCTGCGGTCTGATAGTCTGCCAAAATTACAGTCCCCAACTGATATTCCCCTTGTTCGAGGGCTTTGGCAACATAATTGCTTGTGTCGGGGCAAGTGTGAAGACGTATGATTTCAGAACCGATCATCGTATGTGTTTTCAGAATTTTTCATACCAAGTTTGAAGTGCGAAAATGCTTAATTTTGTGAATTGTAAAAACATTGAATGACGAAAAAAAAAACCATTTCTTCCTCACAACTCGCCGAATCCATAATCCGCGGAATGCAGGAAGTGAAAGGACAAGACATCAAATCGATTGATTTACGCAAAATTCCCAATTCCGTTAGCGATTATTTCGTGATTTGCCACGGGACCTCCGACACTCATGTTGGGGCTTTGTCTCGTTCGGTGATAGAAACGGTATGGTCTGAAGTGGCAGAGCATCCCATGCATAAAGAGGGAACGGATAATGCTGAGTGGATTTTGCTCGACTATTTTAACGTTGTGGTACATATTTTTCGAGAAGAAGCGAGAAAGTTTTACAGCTTGGAAGCACTGTGGGCCGATGCGGAGGTGAAGGAAATTGAGTATCAACTCTAAGGAATCAAGAAAGAATGCCGGAAAAAAAGGACAATAATCGATATAAGAACTTGAAGAACAAACCGCCTTCAGGTAAGAGCGGCGAACCCGGGAAGAATCCCAAACGCCCGTTTAACTTTTACTGGATCTACGCCATCATTGGAGTTGTGCTGATTTCGTTGAACCTGTTCAACTGGAATGGGAGCATGACCAACATCAACCTACCGAAGTTTGAGAAGATGGTTGAAAATGGCGATGTGCAACGCGTCGTGATCTACAATAAGCAAATGGCCGAGGTGTACCTGAAACCCGAAGCCCTGAAAAAGGAAGAACACAAGCAAAAGACGAAAGAACCGTTAATTTCGGGTGCCGAAGCTTCGGGCCCGCAATACAAATTTGATATCGGACCGGCAGACAGTTTCCAAGAGAAACTCGATAATTGGAGCCGAGAATATGACCTGGCGTACGATTACAAAACGCGCAGTGAGTGGGGCAAAGAGATTTTCACTTGGGTGATCTTCATCGGTATCATGATCGCCGTTTGGATGTTTGTGATGCGACGAATCAGCGGAGGTGGAGGTGCCGGAGGCCAGTTGTTCAATATCGGCAAGTCCCGTGCGCAGCTCTTCGATAAAACCAAGGGCACGAACACGACTTTCAATGACGTGGCCGGTCTTGAAGAGGCCAAGTCGAGATGTTTGTGGGTGTGGGCGCCTCGCGTGTTCGCGACCTCTTCAAACAAGCGAAGGAAAAAGCGCCGGCCATCATCTTCATCGATGAAATCGACGCCATTGGCCGTGCACGGGGCAAAAGTGCAAGCATGGGCGCCAACGATGAGCGAGAGAATACGCTGAACCAACTTCTGACCGAGATGGACGGTTTCGGCACCAACAGTGGCGTGATCATTTTGGCGGCGACCAACCGTGCCGACGTGCTCGACCGCGCATTGATGCGTGCAGGTCGTTTCGACCGCCAGATATACGTCGATATGCCCGACCTTAACGAGCGGAAGGCCATATTTAAAGTGCACTTGAAGCCCATCAAAGTGGACGACAGCGTCGACATCGACTTTTTGGCGAAGCAAACGCCCGGCTTCAGTGGAGCCGATATTGCCAACATCTGCAACGAGTCTGCCCTGATAGCCGCTCGACGCAACAAGAAACGAGTGACCAGCGAAGATTTTCTCGACGCGGTTGACCGAATTATCGGTGGCTTGGAAAAGAAGAACAAGATCATCACCAAAAAGGAAAAGAAGACCATCGCTTACCACGAAGCGGGGCATGCCACGGCCTCGTGGTTGCTCGAACACGCCTCGCCATTGGTAAAGGTCACCATTGTACCCCGAGGTCAGTCTCTCGGTGCAGCATGGTATTTGCCCGAAGAACGGCAACTCAATACGGAGGCTCAAATACTCGATGAAATATGTGCGGCTCTCGCAGGGCGCGCAGCCGAGTTGGTTGTATTCAACGAAATCAGCACCGGTGCACTCAGCGATTTGGAAAAAGTGACCAAACAAGCCTATGCCATGGTCACGATATATGGGCTGAACAAAGAAATCGGAAACCTCAGTTTCTATGATTCACGCGGATCTTCGGACTACAATTTCACTAAACCGTACAGCGAAAGAACCGCTGAGATCATTGATCAAGAAGTAAAGAAGATCATCGAGATGCAGTTTGAACGAGCCGTAAGGATACTAACCGAAAACCGAGAAAAGCTCTCCCTGCTCGCTGCGCAACTTCTCGAAAAAGAGGTGATATTCAAAGATGATTTAGTGCGCATATTCGGCAAACGCCCTTACGAAGAAGAAGAACACCTCATCCCCGACAGCGCCCACCAAAACAACGCGGAAGAAGGGGGAGATGAGAAACCGGCGGAGACTAAAGAGGGCAAGAAGAAGGCATCGATTTCCAATGCCGACGAGAAAGAGAAGTTGAAGGATGATTTGAAAGAAGATTTGGACGGCGAGAATGAGAAAACAGACAGCGATGACCAAGTCAAACAACCCGGCATCTACGTGCACGAATCCGAAGATTCCTCCGACCCGAAGGATGAGAATGAGGACCGATCATGAGCTCCAGTTTTGCTGTCCGATTGGGTGAGAATATACAGCTCAACGCAGTTGTACCATGTGGAACTGCTGCGGCAACTACTGTATCAAAAGGGAATTCCGAGTGTCATTCTCAACCGCCGGGATTCCTTTTATATAACCATCGGTGAAATCGACCTTATGGTACCACGCGATCAAGCGATTCCGGCGAAGAAAGTCATAACTGAGGCCGAGCTGTGAAAGAACTCGCACTTCGGATGACGACGGGGCTGGTCTTCTTGGCGATTGTCATAGGAAGCATCATGCTCAACCCGTACACGTTGGGCTTGTTGTTTTACATTGTCGGAGTCTTGGGATTGATGGAGTACTATACGCTCTGCAAGGTGGGAGGCGTTCATACGCAAGATGCGCTCGGCTTTGTGACGGGCACGATGCTTTACCTTACCATTGAATTGTATAAACTCGGATCGGCTCCGGCGGCGATCATTTCCTTGAGTATCCCCTTTTTCGTTGTGATTTTCATTTACGAGATATACCGTCGCCGCCCCGACCCATTCACCAACATCGCCCATACCATCATCGGAATCATCTATGTGATGGCTCCTCTGGCATTGCTGAATATCTTCACTTTCGAGGAAATCGCCCACGACACCCGTGTTGTCGTTCTCGGCTTTTTCGTGATTATATGGCTCAACGACACGGGTGCTTATATTTTCGGGAGACTTTTCGGGCGGCACAAACTCTTCCCGCGTATTTCGCCCAAGAAGACCTGGGAAGGCCTAATCGGCGGAGCTTTAGTCGCTCTAGTCGGTGCATGGTGCATGCACATTTATTCGACGGATTTATTTATGCACGAGTGGTTTATTTTGGCGGCAATTGTCATCGTAGGCGCCACTTTCGGCGATTTGGTCGAATCGATGCTCAAGCGTAGCCTAAAAGTTAAAGACTCCAGCAATCTTCTGCCGGGCCACGGCGGTATTCTCGATCGTTTTGATGGCGTACTTTTGGCAAGCCCGTTGGCTTTTACATACTTCATGCTTTTCGTTCACTAATGTTTGCGTTCCAATGAGATTTCATCGCGAAGGATATACAGTAATTTCAACCACCTTGCTTGCATTAGTGGTGATCAATATCGCCGTAATGGTATGGGCATCCGGAATCTACTTGGCCATTTCAGTTATGGCGTCACTCATCATCACGGTTTTGGTGTTGCAGTTCTTCCGTATTCCGTATCGAAAAGTTACGCGGGGTGAAAACTTGGTGGTGTCGCCGGCTGATGGGAAGGTGGTGGCGATCGAAGAAGTTGATGAGCCGGAAGTCCTTGGAGATAAGAGATTGCAAATCAGTGTCTTCATGTCTCCTTTAAACGTACATATCAATTGGTTTCCGGTAGATGGTAAAATCACATACTATCGGTATCACTCCGGGAAGTATTTGGTGGCCTGGCACCCCAAGTCCAGCACGGAAAATGAGCGTACCACCGTGGTGGTTCGCCATCAATCGGGCATTGATATTTTGTTTCGCCAGATCGCCGGTGCCGTGGCTCGCCGTATCATCTGTTATGCCAAAGAAGGGATGGAAGCTCGACAGAGCAGTCAATTCGGATTCATCAA